>Ga0209816_1003947_pt1 | contig 10017 bp, 11 predicted proteins | sample CoawatmetaG01DNA_FD_187509 | JGI IMG/M metagenome (GOLD analysis project Ga0209816, IMG submission 187509) | Marine microbial communities from the West Antarctic Peninsula - Coastal water metaG017-DNA (SPAdes) (version 2) | ecosystem: Environmental > Aquatic > Marine > Coastal ... | reverse complement strand
GCAAAAAATTGCGGACTAAAATGTCGAACGGATTACGTTCTTGAAAAATATTACTCATATTGATGTAGTTTTGTGGAGTCCTAAGATCTCCGGTTAAAATAAAATAAAAATTGCTCTAGGGTCTATCTTTATTTAATATAAATATACGAAAATTATAATTCCTAGGCAACTTTATATTAAATTAACATCAGCATTAATAATAGCTTCCATATGTGGAACTACTTTTCTCCAATCTTCTCCTCTTCTCTCATCTATTATTTTCATGAACTTTCGAACCGGCATTGCATTTTTATTAATTTGCATATTTCTTAGTGCTTCCACATCCGCTGAGTTAAGATGGTTTAAAAAAGCATTTAATGATTCATCAATTGAAGATGAATATTCATGTTGTTTTTGATACTCTTCGCCTTCATGTATAAAGTCAGTAAGTACCCCATCTTTTCTAGGGTTAATTAATAATTTTTCAATGTAGCTTATGAATTCCTGTTTAAGTTTTCTAGGTGCTAGTACTGGTGCGAAGTAGTACGGAGTTGTAGCCCAGTGAAAATGCAATTCATACCCTAATGCTGGCCATTTATCTTTAACGTGAAATATAAAGTCTTGAATATGAAATAAATTCATAGTCGTAATAGTATACTCCATATTGATAATTAAATTATCTTTTCCGGAAGCATATTCCATCATATGAGTAAAATTCTTATCAAACCTCTTTTGATTCATTCCTGTTCTTTGGTATTCTCCTATAGCTCCGAAACCGTCGCATGATACCCCAATAACTACTTGTTTGAACTTATCCAACTTCTCCATTATACTTTCTCCTTTATACTTAACCACGGAACCATTGGTATTAACGTACATAGTAATTTCGGATTTCTGTTCGTCTGTAAAACTGTCTATTAACTTCCAGAAGTCTGCTGTAATAAAGGGTTCACCGCCACCTACATTCATATGCTCTATAGTCTGTAAATCTATAGCTGTAAATTTACCTACTGGATCTGAGTGTATCATTATTCTATTAGCTAGGTAATCTGCTCCGGATTGTCCTTCAACAGCTATGTGATCTTCGTCCCATTGACTTGATAGGCCAGGTCCGCACATTCTACACTTAAAATTACATATATTAGAAAATCGTGCATCTAAGTAATCTAAAGATTTAACATTATAATTACTATCAGATAGGTTTGGATCTTTTAATTTATGTTTCCATCTCTCATTCCAATAAGGCATTAATCCGTTATTACCCTTATAGCATATATCACAGACTTTAGATGGTTCTCCATCTTCCATACTCTTACGTAAGTCTCTCATTTGAGGACTGTTATATAGTTCTGGAATTGTTTTATAGTCGTTGAAGTTTAACTCATCTTCAAAGTCTGAAGAAACACAGCACGGTCTAATTTTTCCGTCTGGTTCTATATACATTGAAGTATACGCTAAAACACATCTCTTATCTTCTACCATTGTAATTCTATGGATTCTATTTTTTGAGTTAGTTGTTTAATTCGATCATAATAATCAGAACTTAGATTTTTCCATCCAACTATTTTACCTAAAGGTGGGTTTCTAGATAAATGAAAGGGGATATTGGAATCGTCTAGCCATTTACTCCAGTCTGAGTTTTTTACACATCGTTTATGGTCTGCTTGTTCCCTATCCTTAGAAGGTGGGAAAATAAAAAATTCACCAACAATATTTTGAACGTTTGTAACGTCGAATTCAATAGCTGGGTCATATTCAAAGTATGTTTCTCTATATGATTTCCCAAATATATGAGAATGTATATGGACATCATAATCCGAATAGTCTCCAGGAAAACTATACCTGAGTTCTTCCTCTGTAGGATTTAAAATAGTCCAATTAGTCCTATCGCCTTCTATCCCTCCTTCAAAACAGGTATATAGGTAAGCTGCATTTTCTCCTTTATCATAACTATCTTTACTTCTTTGAGAGAATATTAACGGTTCGTAATTATGTATATAGTTGTTTATTAGGTGGCATTGTTTATCAAATATACTTCTGTCTAGTATCTTAAACTGTTCAGGAGCAAGATCTATAAATGCTTGAATTTTTTCTGGCCAATCCATAAACTTAAATTTATGTAGCTGAACTGTATCCCATCCATGCTTCCATGCCTTACCTGTTGTGATGCCTGTTGTAAACGATCTATGGATATTCTGGGTTTCAGTAATATTCATTTCTTCTTTTGCCTGGTATGGAAACTCATCCCCTACAGTTGCACCGTTAAGTTCTCTTATTGCATCGTTTATTTGAATACTAAGATCTTTTTTCCAATTTAACGGTAGGTCTTCATCTACTCTGTGACCACCTGTATTCCATTCAGTATCCAAAGTTCTCAGCTGACCCAAAGGTTTGTTTTTCAAAAAACAGAATATCCACTTTTTGACTACGGGGGTATCAAGTAACTCAATATTTAGTAATACGTCATCCTTGTATGTAATATGAAGATTCATAACAAATATTTAATAATAAATAGTACTAATGACCGTCTCTCCAATTATTAGATATCTCTGGTGGTGCTTTTAAAGTTACTCCTGGTAACTGGGTAGTAACCTCCATTATATGTTGTACAATCGGTGCAAACATAGCTACGTCTTTCTCATCGCAATTAATTATCAATTGATCATGAACCTGTGCCTGTACTTGAGCATCAATGCCTAACTCTCTTGCTTTTCTATTAATCACTAAAGCTGCTCTGTTTACTACTGCAGCTGCTAATGACTGTAATTGAAAGTTTAAACAGTTATTGAGTCCATTACGATAGTCTCTGTATAGCTTCATTACATCAGCTTTTGATTTATCTCTAATATGTCTATAGAATAGATCATTGTACTTCTGCTGTATAGCTTCGCCAGACATAGAGTCAGTAATCTTAGGAGTACCTATAAGAGAGTGAAAAGATTCTAAATCGATCTGGTCATCTAAAGACACCTTTGCCCATATCTCTTCTTGATTCTTCTGAAGTATAGTAGTATCTTGTAGTTCTTGACGGTATCTCCAGTTAAGTATATGTTCTCCATGTACATCGTATACGGCTTTAGTTTTATCTAAATGTCTTATTCGGCCAAGGAAGTTCTGAATACGTCCGGTCTTTTTAATTTTATCTCTAGAATCAAGTCTCCATTGCTTAAGTTGAGGAAATCCATCTAAGTAGCCGTCTACTAATTTCTGTGCTGCTTTCTGATCAATACCTAAAGTCATTTTTAGAGCATAAGCTTCCATACCGTATGCAATTCCTAATGAATATGCTTTAGCTTTATTACGAGCAACAGGCTCTAGCTTCTTAAGATAGTTATCAGCTTTCTTATCAGCAGATACTCCATTCGGGAACCTACTCTTTTGAGCTTCTAAGTTTTCAGTTTTTATAGCAACCGTAGAATAAAAATCCCATCCTTTATTAAAAATTTCCTGTAATGCAACATCTCCGGTTACAGAAGCAAAGCAATGAGGCTCTAGAGATTCGTAATCAGAATCGATTATCTTTCTTCCATTCCCTGCAAGTAAAAAAGCTCTAACTATATTAACATACTTCATGATAACATCAGCATCTTCACCAGGCTCTAAGGGCTTAGGTAACTGTTGAGCATCTGACCCGTAACGGCCTGATACAGTACCGTTTTGCTTAAAGTAGAAGTAGTATCTACCGTCTTCTGCTCCATTAACAAATCTATCTATATAAGTAGACTTAATCTTTAGAAGCTTATTGTAGACACGTAAATTCTCAGCCCAAGGATAGTCCTTTGCTAAATCTACCACCATATCCATATCGAACTTATCACGTCCAGACTTGGTATTAGCACCAGAGACTTTAGGTTTAATCCCCATAAACTGAAATACTATCTCTCCTAACTGCTTTTTAGATTGAATATTTAAATACTCTCCATCATTAGATTCTTTCCAAAGAGCCATTGAAATACGAGCTTGTTCTTTCTCGTCGATTAACGATTTATCTCCTGTTAATAGGAATTGCTTTATCGGCGAGTCTTCTAGCTCTTCTATTTTCTTTTGAGTTAAACTATACTTACCAGTCTTTTCGCTTCTTTCTAACGGAAGTGAATAACGCTGACAAAGAGACTGAGCAAAATTACCTTTATGAGAGACTGGGTAGTTATCAAATGAAGTCTTAACAATCCATTGTTGAACTGCAGGTATAGCAATTAAAGATTTCATAACAATCTTTTTATTCGCTTTTTGATCCTCTTCTATTTCTGATGCTACTTTACCAAGTAGGTCCATATCTAAGTCTACTCCGTATGCTTCCATAGGTACCGTTACTTCACGGTAGATAGGCATTACCTCTTCTTCGAAGAAGAACTTCTCCAAGCCTTCCTCTCGTAGCTTAACCAAATATAGATTACAAATACGAAGGGTAAGGTCAGTATCAGCTGCAGCATATTTACTAAGAATATCCAAATCTGCTTTAAAAATTTCATAACTCTCTTTTGTTACAGAGCCGCCATTACTTTTAATCGACTCTTTTAGTTCTACTTGTTCTTTATTCGCCGCTTCCTCAACATCCAAGCCAAGCGCTTCTTGATTCATAATAGCAATGGATTTCAATCCAAAAGGATTTCCAAAACCAAATGCTCCTTCTTCAAATACTGTATGTACTAACAGTCCTGTATCAACCCAAATATCTTCTATCAGGTTTACTCCAAAGTAATTCTTTATAAACTGAACATCAAAGGAAGCGTTATGAAATACTAGCTTCTTACCCTTTAACATTTTTAATAGGTTACGAGAAATCACTTCAGTCGACTTACCGTCAATCTCTTGAAGTACTAATTCTTCTCTATGATAGTCCCAAACTAAAGTAGGTAGGTAGAACCCTATTCCTTCAGCTCCAGATACTGACCAGCCAATAATTTTATTTTTACGTGGATTTAATCCAGTAGTTTCCGTATCAACTGCGATAGTATCAGAGTCTTGAATATGCTTGAAGAGTAATTCTAAGGTCTCTTTATCCTGTACTGTATAATACTTTTTCTCTAGTTCTTTTACTTGCATATAAGGTTTTTTCTAATATTAGTAAATGTTGTCTCTATCATCTCTTTTGAGGTAGGGTCAGCTATAATAAATTCAGTCTTTCCACTAAACTTAACTTCATTAGGGAACTGAAAGCTTATTCCTTTAGATCTTATTAGTTCTTCTAGATCTTTTATAGATGGTCTAGACATCTGTATCTGTACCTCGTCTACTATTTCTAGTATATCTACTGCTTCATCTATCTTTACTCTATCTGCTTCATCCATAAAGATTTGCTTATGTCTAAATCCTGCTTTATGATAGCCGTCATTCGTATATACGTTCCAAGCATACCTTCCTAAGAAAGAAGCAGATCCTGCTATACCTATTTTATATAGGGCAGTCCCTTTATACTCGGTTAGGACACAGTAGAGAAGCGTATAACCTTTCTTGGCCCATTTATTCATATTTGATGCGCTATACTCTATCATTCGAAATACGTTTTAAAACGATTTACACTCATACCAGATTCTTCTAAAGCTTCGTGAGTTGCTTTAACCATATTATCTCCATAAGTATAAATTCCTTCAGTTCCACCGGATAGTACTCCGATCACTTCTCTTTCTTTAAATCCTATTGCTGAATAGGTACGTTCAAATTCTTCTGCCAAAATAGACCTAACAGTTTTAACGTCTTTATTTCTTACTAACTCAAAATATCGTTTAAAATACAATCGACATTCCTCTAATGGCCACTCTTGATAATGTTTAGCTGCTTTCATAACCTTTATTTGTTTTATATTATACCTTAATATACGAATTATATATCAGGCAGACAAGAAATCATCAATTTCTTTTTCAGTAAGTTTAATGCCGTGTACTTGTTCTAATTCTAGTATTATACTCTTTCTTTCATTCTCGTTGCCGTTAAAATAGTTCCAAACTAAACTCTGAGTAATTTCTGATAGTTTATTTGTAAGATCTGAGATAGATTTTTCAATTAAATCAGTATCTTCTTTGACAAGCAAAACCGGTATATTATATTTAACTGATAGTTTTATTAATGCAAGAATATCTCTATCTTCATATGCTATTTTTAATTCATTAAAGTCTTCTTTTGTACCTCCTTTATCAGGATGAGCTTTTTTGCTGATCTTCTTATAGACTTTACGAAGTCGGGGGTCAGCTTCAGTTTTTTTTTCTTTTTCTACTGTGGGATCATCTGTTCTCATATCCCCTGTTTCTTCATCAATCCAAACAGTTTGTCCCTTACTTACAAAATGTTTCCCTACATGCTTATTCCACTTACCTAGATAACCTTCTAATTGGTCCTGTCTCTCTTCTAATTCAAGTTTTAAGAATTCGTATTTATGAGAATACTTTGCTAAGGAACGATCCATTAAAATTCTCCGTATAGGTCGAATTTCATAGGTTCTACTTCAGGTACTTCTATTTCTTGTTTTTCGATAGAGTATAGTTTTCCGTCGAGAGGATCTAACTGATAGGAACCTTTAAATTTAGTTGTCCTCATGTACATTGTTAATGCCATAACTAGACCTTCAATAACAGTAGACTGGTCTCTTTCCAGAACCCAATTATCTCCAGGAGCTTTTCTTTTAGCGATTAATACTTTTTCTTCTTCTATAATTGTTTCTGGCATATCTAAATCTTTGTAGCTATTAATAAGTAGTATCCTTCTATTGAATGTTCTTGGGTTTGTATAAACTCATAACTATACCTATCTCCTAGTGCTTTTTCTAATCTAGAATGAGGTATATACTTTTCGTTTTCTAAAAATGCTATCTGTCCATTTGCTGTAAGGTTCTCATAAGCATCTCCACAAAAATCTAAATGAAATTTAAAATCTTTGTCTAATAGAACAAGTTTATTCTGTCTTCTCTGCAGTAGGGTTCCTGTTGGAAAATACTCCGGTACTGCTTTAACTATATCTACATAATCTTTTTCCGATACTAAGTGCGGAGGATTAAGTATTATCAAATCAACTGGATCATTAGAGTAGTTGTCAAATGCACTACCCTGTGTAAAGTTAATATCAAACGGTAAATTATTGTTCTGGTTAGATAAATGAGATTCTTCGACTAAAGGATTAATATCACAGAACTCTGCTCTAGATAAGTTAAACTCATTAGCTAAATAGTAGCCCATATACCCAGGTCCTGAACACATTTCCATAACTGAATCTGTAGGAGTAAGTTTCTCTATATACTGTTTTTTACTGAGGTAATGTTCTATGAAGAACGGTCCACCACCGTTTTGAGAAGCTATTATATCTATCTCAAAATCACATCCTAGACTACCTTTTGATAAACAGTATTTTTCTATCATTTATTGTCTTAGAGTTTTTCCTATTCTATATTCATTACCGGTAAAGAATTCTGGTATTAAGGATGAGTGTGTAGCTCTAATAGGATTAATATCTAAACCACCTCTACGTGTATATAAACATGCAACCATTAATTGCTCAGGACTGTAAGCATCTGTTAAGTGCTTAAATACCATTTCACAAATCTCTTCATGGAAGTGACTTACGGTTCTATGACTAACAATATACTTAGCAATTGATTCTGGTGTCGGTAAGTTACTACCTGTCATTCTAATATAAACATCTCCCCAATCTGGTTGGTTGGTAACTCTACAATTAGATCTTAATAGATTTGAGTTCCATTTAATTGTAGAAGACTCTCCGTATTCTTCAACATCTAATTGTGTAGCATCTGATTGAAATGCTGTAAAATCAATATTATCTAAATCTGCTAGTTCTGCTATATCGGAATAACCTTCAAAAGATAACTCTATTCCTTCCTCCTTAGTACTAAAGAATGTTACTGTAGTATTAGTATTTAGTAACTCATCTAAATCTCTTTTTACTCTTGCTTCTATACCCGCAATACAGTCTACTGCTGTATCTCCAATCTTAGTCATATTAAATGAATTGAGATATAGTTTAATAGATTTAGATTCTACGTGTGTTTCCGAATCTGCTGGGCATACAATCTTTAGCATTCCTGCTACTGGTTGCCCTTTAGTTGTAATTGCTGATACTTCATAAGCATTCCAAGTATCTACTCCAATAAAACTATCAGATGTTAAACCGTAACCTTCTCTATTCAAGTAACGTGGAATAGGTACTAATAGTTCTGGAGCATATGAATCTTTATAACCTGATCCTCCGACTGTACCTAAATGTTTAGATGCAATATCTACTACTTCTTGATAATTTTTTACTTCTGCCATAATTTTATTTTTTTATATAATCAATCCACTTTGTTCCTTTTGTATCAATATTAGGGAATTTAAATACTCTGGTTATATTACCAATAGTAATAGTCTTCCTAAATCCTGATGGTACTGTTGCTCCTGTAGGGAGTACTGTTAAATTACCTTCAAATAGTACATCTACCCTTACCTTAACGTCCTCATTAAAGAAGTTTGCTGCTGATCTTTCGAATGACTCTAACTTACTCCACTGTCCTCTATTAAGTCCTTGATGCTGTAATGCTGAATTTAGGTATGAGAAAGTTTGGTGAAGCATAAACTTATTACAGCTAAATGCTGCTGCTGGTGCAAGATGACCTTTATCCCATACGTTACCCCTATAGTCTTCATCATCTGATGTCTTAATGGTAGTAGGCACCCAAAAATTCATTCCTTCTCTTGAAGCAGTTCCGTTAGGACAGAGTACTGTATACTCTACCCATAATGGCTGTTGCTTTTCTTGATCATATTCAACTGTGAATATATCTGTTTTAACTACTTGACCTATTAATGTTAAAGAGGTTAGCAGTATAATTGTTAGTAGTAATTTTTTCATTGAATAAACTCTAATATTTGATCTACCCTTTGCATAGGAGACCCAGTTATCGTCAAATAAGGCTGACGTACACCTTCTAATACATTTTTAAACTCTTCATCAATATCTGTTCTCCACTTCTCATTTACACTTCTAACTCCATCATCTACAGAATCAAATTCTATAGGGAAATAAATATAATGAGTATACTCGTTTTTAATCCTATTCCAAGTAGCATCTATATATTTCCACGTTTCATCGTTTACTTCATCCATAAATCTTGTATATACTACAACATCCATAAAGCACCTATCGAGTACTTGATTATAAGGTTGTAATAAAGCTTCTAAATGAAAACAACTAATAGCTAATTGAGTAGCATCAGTTCCCTTCTCATTTATAGGGAATCCATAAGAACCTATCGTTCTAGTAGACTCATTAACAAAATCGTACTTAGGTAATTTATTTTTAAGTAGTTCATAAACAGTAGTCTTACCCGTACTACTAGCTCCTACTAATGCTATTCTCTTTATCATATAACCTTTTTATTTAATACAATATACGAACTTTACCTGTAAATACCAAATGATTTACTCATTTATTATTTTACTTATTTGTAATGCCAATTCTCTGAACCAGAATTTCTTATGACCTCTTGTTGTTTCAGCAGCAGTTCCAATTCGGATACCACTAGTTTCTACAAAACTTCTTGGGTCATTGGGTATTCCATTTTTATTAACAGTAATACCGCTCTCTTCTAACTTATCTGCAATTACTCTTCCACTATGTTTTTTGTCTGATAAATCAATTAAAATTAAATGTGAATCAGTTCCATCTGTTAGTATTGATATATCATTTTCTTTGAATATATCACACATATGATTAGCGTTTTCTTTTACCTCACCGCAATATTCCTTAAATTCTGTTGTATTAGCTTCGATAAAACATTGTGCTTTAGCAGCAATTATATGCATTAGAGGACCACCTTGAGTACCTGGAAATATTGCTCCATTTATTTTCTTTGTATAATCTGAGTTATTCCAGATAATAATTCCGCCTCTCGGCCCTCTTAGGGTTTTATGAGTAGTTGAAGTTACTACATCTGCATACTCAACTGGGTTAGGGTATTCTCCTCCTGCGATAAGACCTGAGTAATGAGCCATATCTACTAAAAGTATTGCTCCTACTTCATCAGCTATTTCTCTAAACTTCTTCCAATTGATT
>Ga0209816_1003943_pt1 | contig 10022 bp, 11 predicted proteins | sample CoawatmetaG01DNA_FD_187509 | JGI IMG/M metagenome (GOLD analysis project Ga0209816, IMG submission 187509) | Marine microbial communities from the West Antarctic Peninsula - Coastal water metaG017-DNA (SPAdes) (version 2) | ecosystem: Environmental > Aquatic > Marine > Coastal ... | reverse complement strand
GGGAGAAACGTCTGTGGTTAAATTGTGAGCGCACTATACCAGCGCAGCTATGGGGGTCAATAGCTCGCACTAGGCGGGCTTGAGGAGGCTCAGGCTTTACGCAGCTTTCTGATGCCCACTAGCGATAGGAAGCCACTGAAAAAGCCTAGCTCGGCTCTCTGCGTTCTACCGTTCAGCAATGGCCGGATGTGAATTTTTCGATGACTGACGCCGGTAAGATTTCAGGGTGATGGATCGGCTGTTCGCGATTTTTTTTGGCCTTGCGGCTCCTATCCATAAGAAAAATTACTCACGATAGCTCTTTCATCTGTCCTCTACACAGACTATCTTCCTGCTACTTCTGCTACGTTATCCCGCTACGCTTTCGCCACCTCCTCTTTGCTGGCGGATTAAGATACACTCTCGTCTGTCATGCGCTTGGCAAGGGTGCACAGAAAACCATAATACTACTATTTCAATAGCCTTATGCTGGTGACCGTGGAGCACGTGTAAGCCTGGTGCATTAGGTTGCAATAAACTCAGCACTGGACTTCAATCGCTACACGCCGTTGAAATGTTAATAGGTAAATCATGAACAGGCAATCGAAAATAAAAAGCAAAAAACCACTCGGGCTTTTTATGGTCACCATGATCATGTTTGGCATTACGACTACGCTGCACGGACTCTCGCCCTTGGCGACCTATGGCCTAGGGTCGATCTTTTTTCTTTTGGTGGCGAGCATTGGCTTTCTCTTGCCAGCGGGATTAGTGTCCGCGGAACTAGCTACCTGTTTTCAGCGTGAAGGTGGTGTGTATATTTGGGTTAGTGAGGCATTTGGAACGGACTGGGGGTTTTTAGCAACTTGGCTTCAGTGGCTGCAGAATCTCTTTTTCTGGACCGTCATCCTCACAGGTAGTGCCTCAATGCTGGCTCTCGGTCTGGGGTGGGAAGCGGGGATAGACGATAAGGCTTACATCGCAGCGGTGGTGGTAAGCGTCATTTGGTTCTGTACCGGTTTGACGTACTGCGGCCTTGGATTTACCGGGGCGATCGGCACACTGGGCTCGTTGGCGGGGACAATTTTTCCTGCGTTGCTTCTCATCGTATTAGCGCTAGCCTACTTGGCCGGGGGGCAGCCCTCGATGATCAACATGCAATGGGGTAATCTTGTCCCTAATCTCTCACAGCCTTCGAACCTGAGCTTTGGTATTTCTACGATCCTGATTTTTGCAGGGGTTGAACTTATGGGAACACGGGTAAGCAGCATGCGTGATCCCAAGAAGGTCTATCCTGCAGCAACCATGATAGCCATCGCCCTGACGGTTTTCCTACTTGTTCCCGTCGTTCTAGCCATTGCGGTTTTAGTCCCGGCAGAGGAAATCAACCTTTCTGCCGGCCTTCTGCAGGCGGTGAAAATTGTAACCGACGAGCATGCTGCCCTGAACTGGTTGCCGGTCGTTTTTGCCTTCGCCCTCATGCTCGACTCCATCGGAGAAATTACAGGCTGGATGGCCGGTACTCCCATCTCTATGGCGGCGGCAGGACGCGATGGCTACCTTCCCAAAAGCATGAGTACACGACGCCATGACATCGCCCCCGGCATGCTTCTTACTCAGGCGATCCTGGGAACACTTGTGTCTGTCACTTTTCTAGTAGCGCCCGGCGTCCAAAGTGTTTTCTGGATTTTGAGCGCTCTAGTCGTTCAGCTGTACGTGTTGATGTATATACTTGTTTTCGCCGCTGCCTGGCATTTGCGCCGCACCCAACCCAACCGATATCGCCCCTTTCGGGTGCCCGGCGGCTGGCTTGGCATTACCTTTGTCTGTCTGCTTGGTCTGGGTCTTTCCATTCTTGTCTTCGCTGCTGGGTTCATTCGGCCTACTGGTCTCCATGAAATAGGTGAGGGCCGCTACCTTATTACTATTACCGTAGGCATATCGATCTCTTTAGCCGCTCCTCTGCTTCTAATCGTTTACCAACGTCTTTGCAAAAAGCATCAACCGGCATAGGTTATCGTCACGTCTGACAGCAGGCTAGCCGGTGCAGTACAAAAATCAGGAAGTCATGTTGTCAGACCTTACCGTTTGCTTATTTACAAACTAAGGCTGCCGGAAAGAGTGTCAGATATAAGACCTGACCCTCTGTTTCGACCGCTGTTAAATTTTTTTTCGCCAGACAATTGTCAGCATTAAACTCGGTAGTGTTAGGGTTCATTTCCGTGATTAAGTGTGCGATGTCATCGACATTAGAAAATGCATTAACACCTATGCCGAAGATAACACCTATTAACAGCACAATGCATCGCGCACTAGGTTCTCTTGTTTTTTATTACTCAATAAGGGTAGCACAGCACAGTGAAAAAAGGTCTGTCAAAACAGCCTGTCTAGTCCATTCTATCCAGTGCCTCACTCACTTCCGTGCGCGCAGTAAAAAGGAGCTGGCCACAACCTCTTACACTGAGGACTATTTAAACCACTTGCGGTCTGACAATAGTGCGGAGCGGTCGATGATATACTTGACGCAGTGAAAGCAGGAGAGTGGGGGTAGCCTCTGACAGCCCCGCGTAACTCGCCTCTTAAATCATGCTCGCCAGCTTTATGAGCAAACAGCTGATGTCAATCGGCTGCGGGAGTATGTGCGATGTTGTAAGCCACGCGTCCTTGCACGCCAGAGCCATCAGCAGCCTTGCCTAGGTCACCTTTTTAGTGGCAGTCACCAGTGAAGGTTTGGAACTCAGGCGTGATGCTGTAACCCATGTTCACACCTTAGGTCCCTAAACCCCCACCGGCATAAACACTATTGGGCCATAGCCGCACTAGCGAGTTGGCCGCTACTCAACCTTTGCTAAAAGCGCTTCTCGCTTTGAATCATCTAACCAGAGCCGGCCAACTGGCACGCGCTCTTTCAGTTTTTTGCCAGCAACAATGTCAAACACATCACCATTGCTGCCGGTCAACTGTATTGGTACGCCGCATGACTTTGCTATGTCCGCATTGCATTGCATGTGCATAGCCTCGCCATGAACCGGTATCGCAATCTTAGGCTTTACCCAATCATACATCTGTTGTAATTCTTCCCGGCAAGGGTGCCCCGATGCATGAATAGGCCGCGAACTGGTTTCTGAAAGTGTCACCTCAACACCTTTGCTCTCAAGGGCAGCCACCAATCGACCCACATCGACCTCGTTGCCAGGAATAGTTTTGGCACTGAAGATCACGTGATCCCCCGCCGCTAAGGTAATGTCCGGATGAGTATCCATCGCCAGTCGCTGCAAAGCCGCTCGAGACTCTCCCTGACTCCCCGTCGCCACAGCCAATACTTCATTAGGCAGAAGGTAGCCGAGGTTAAATGAATCGACTAGGTTAAAATGTTCTTTTAAGTAACCCGCCGTTCTGGCATTCATCACCATGGCCTCTATTGATCGGCCAATCACCCCTATATAGCGCCCTGACACTTCCGCCACATGACCCAGGGTTTGCAGGCGCGCAACATTGCTAGAAAAACAACCAACCACTACCCGCCCCGTGGAGCCTTTAACGGCAGCTAACAGCCCTTCAAACAATTCTGACTCAGAAGTGGAGTGGCCAGCTTGATTGGCGTTGGTCGAATCACACACTATAGCGTCGATACCATCATCGCCTAGCCGTCGATAAACATCCGGGTCAAACGCTCGGCCGACAATAGGCGCTGAATCAATTTTCCAATCTGCTGTATGCAGCACCCGCCCAGCGGAGGTCTCTATAAGCAGCGCATTGGTTTCTACGGTCGAATGGGTGATGGGAAGCCAAGTAACCCTAAAACCCCCAAGATTGATTGTCTCGCCCTCCTCAACGGTCACAATAGGTGCATCAATTCCCTTTTGCCGAAGCTTTCGAAGCAATACATTGCGCGTAAACGGCGTCGTGTAAATAGGACATTGTAACTGTGGCCATAGATGAGCGATTGCCCCTATGTGGTCTTCATGAGCATGAGTCGCAATCATTCCAATAAGGGCGTCACTGCGGTTGCTAATAAACATTGGGTCTGGCATCTCGACACGATTGCCACCACCTGGGTTTGCATTATCCTTCTCGAAAGTGATTCCGCAGTCCACCATCAACCACTGACCGGCATGCCCGAACAAGTTTAAGTTCATCCCGATTTCGCCGCATCCGCCAAGAGGCACAAATAAAAAGTCTTTCTGCCCTGGAATCATAGTCTCTCACTCGTCTCGAATTGACATGCAGGGCACCAGTAAAGTCGTCTTGATGCCACACTCCCTTTAATTGTATCACTGCCGCAGTCATAACAGGCTTGGGGTTCTCTTTCGAACACCGCGTGACGAAATTGACGTCGAGCCTGACCCAGCTTCTTTAATTGAGTTGCTCTAAACGCCCCGTTTGTCATTCGTTTTGTTTTATAGCTGCGACGAGACATGTCCGACGTCGCCCTCGCGCTCTGCGCCCTGTGACCTGAGCAGGCATTTAAAGAATCGTTTGACCCCAGCGCCATCTCTTTTGGTCTGGAGAAATACATCAACCACTTCACCATCCTGATCTCCAGCCCTCCGCAGGTAATACTGTTGCCGTTGATCTTCACGACGACTTCATTAATATAGGAGGTATCGCCAAATCCTCGGTACTTGCGCTTCAATCCTCGGGTATAGATAGCCCCGGATTTGATGCGCCACAATCGGATGGCTGCATAACTGACAGTGATACCACGTTCAGCGAGTAGATCTTCACTATCGCAGTGACTGAAATTAAATCTGTAGTACAGCCAAACGGTGTGAATGATGATGTCAGGTAGACATCGATGGCGGATATAGGTGTTCATCCGCCGGTTCTAATAATTTTAGCCCGTTAACTTGTCAGTACCCTACAAGCGATTAAAGCGTCTTATATCTTCCTCGAGCTCTGGTTTTCGAAAAATATCTGAAGTTGAATCTCAAAAGACCATGCACCCTCTCGCTTTGCATCGTTAGCGCTTTTACGCCATCCATATGCGGTGCCAACATCAACAAACAGATATTTACGAAAAATATTCTGCCGATAACGAACCCCTGGCCCATAGGCATCTATGGTTTTACTTTGATCGGTATTGCCATCCATACCTACGAAGTAACTAATCGCTTTTGTTGCTGCAATGCGTTGTTGCCATCCGAGCTGGGTATTCCACTCTACCCCCTCGGTTTTCTGACCATAGCGAACACGACTGGCCCAACGCAAAAGCCTGTCAGCCCTGACATTATAGCTCAAATCTAGCCGCGTCGTGGAGATTAGGTGGTCACTTTGCTGATAGGCAAGCTCTTCACTAAATCGAGTTTGAAAATTATCTGTGGGCGATATTTCGTATCGGTAACGACCACCTGCTTTATATTTAAAACTAGAATTAACCGTGCCAAAAAAATTGATACGGCTAGGTCCATTCTCTTTTAACTGATACTGCAGGCCTACCTGATTTTCATCTTCATCATCATCCGACGGATCTAACAGCTCCTCATCCTCGTCTTCATCATTGCCTGTGAATATTATATAGAACCTTTCTTTCAGGTTGGGTAGGCGCAGTTTCCCTCGTATCTTGTACTTAAAGCCATCACTCTCTAATTCATCTGCCTCATAAATCGCAGCCGCTCTTATCAGCGAGCGGGCGCTATCAATGTCAGCGTCACGCGTGCCGAAGAAATTATCCAGCCAATTCGCAAGAGCGTCACCGCTGTCGGCTACAGTCGCATGTGATCGATCCAGCCAATTGCCCGATGACTGCAACACGTCATCCGGCGATGATGTCTGCACCTCAGTCGTTGGCGGAGGCGCTGCCACAGAAGATACCGCGATAGACAAAAGCAGTATCAAAAAGAGCACTGTGATCTGCGCCTGTTTAAAGGCTTTAACCATAAAGTAATCAGCCGCTATTACAGAACTATCACTACACTTTAGATGTTTTTTTATAAGTCACACGTCATCCGTCGATAATCCTGTGTGCCTCTTTAACCACTTACAGCAGCCCGACGAATCCCTCGTAAACCCCGTGCGATAATCAGAGTACCCGCCACTGGCACGGCAGGATCTCTGTTGTCAGACTCGGTATCGACGATCAAAACACATCAGACGGTAAGGCAGATTTTTCCAAAGTGCTGTTGTGATTCTTGCAGCCGGAACGCCTCCGCCAAATCCTCAAGAGCAAAACTGCGATCAATGACAGGCAGGATTCCCGTGGCATTGATCGCCCTCACCATGTCTTCCTGATTGGCGCGCGAGCCGACAGTGATACCGCTAATCACGGCATTTTTCTGAAATAACTCGGCCGTAGGCACGTCGCCCTGAACACCCGTTAGCACGCCGATCATGGAAATGTGCCCGCCCATTGCCACCGCGCGCACAGACTGCGGCAGCGTACCCGAGCCGCCAACCTCGACGATAACGTCTGCACCTTTACCTCCGGTGATCTCCAACACCTTGTCGCCCCACCTCTCAACCTCACGATAGTTGATCAATTGGTCTGCCCCAAGCTCGCTTAGTCTCTCTAATTTAGCCTGCGATGAAGACGTTGCAATAACGTGACAACCTGCTGCCTTAGCAAACTGCAAAGCAAACACAGATACGCCACCGCTACCCTGCACCAGCACGGTATCGCCCGGCTTTACGCGTGCCTCGACCATCAGTGCACGCCACGCAGTCGCCGCGGCACACGGCAAAGTGGCTGCCTGCTCGAAGCTATAGCCGTCCGGCATACAGGTGAACGCTGAAGCGGGCATCGTAACGAGCTCAGACGCGAATCCATCGATCATGTCGCCCGGGACATCACTCATTTTAACGAGATTATCAGCTCGCCCATCAGCCCAATGCGGAAAGAAGCAGCTCATCACTCGATCACCAGGCTGAAACTCCGTCACTCCAGCACCCACCGCTTCTACAAGCCCGGCACCGTCCGACATAGGAATGCGCCCGTCATCAACTGGCAACAGGCCAATGGCCACAACATAGTCATGGAAATTCAGTGAACTCGCATGGTTGCGAATACGGATCTCGCCCGCATTCGGCTCGATAACGTCTACATTTGCCATTTCCAGTTTGTCGAGACCGCCTGGTTTTTTCAATTTAATTGCGCGCACAACTATCTCCTGATTTATCGTGATTCAATATTAATACACTACGGTATCCAGCCTTCCCCGGATACCCTATCTATCTCAGTTCAATGAACAGTGCCCGAAGCTTACGCGATTTTTACAGCGGCTGCTCATCGCAATGGTACTGATAGACACCCTCTCCGACCGATTATTCAGTGCCAGCGACGATATCCGCCGAGCCCGTATTCACCCAACATCTCTCCTGCAACTTCTCGCCGCGGTATCCTTTATTACGCTAGCGTCGGTCACCTCCAGCAATTGGGCTGTCTTTTGGCTGACCTTGGGAATCGGCTTCTCAATGTCAGCAGACGGCCTCTACTACTCAATCTGCTCCCACCTGTTTTCGAAATCAGCAGGTGCGGCAAACGGAATTATCGTTACCTTCTTCTCGGCCTCTGGGGTTCTCACGCCATTCCTGATACTGTCCGGGATCGTCTGGTTCGGGGCGCTGGGGCTTGTGCTTTTTGTGTGGCCCAAAAGCACCAGCGCTGCCGCCTCCGATACCGGCATAACGCAGACAACAGCGACTAAAGATCAGATTCCAGCGCTAGAACACGCACCGCCGCAGCATCAAGGCCAGGTGCGAATCGTTGCATATTTCGACCTATTTGACTTGGATTTTGCCTCTATCGCCCTTATTATATGGATAAGGCAGGATCGCACCGTCCGTGCGCAACATTTCGGGAGTACGTTATGCAAGACAAGGGTTTATACAACGCAGGTTCACTGGGAATTGAATCGGCCCTCAGTACAAACAAGGTCCTCAAAAACACCTACATGCTGTTGGGTATGACCCTATTGTTTAGTGCTGCGACGGCTGGTATTTCTATGGCCATGGGGCTTCCTCAGGGCGCGGCACTCATTCTTATGCTGGTCGGTTTCGGATTGCTCTTCGTCGTCAATCGAACCGCTGATAGCAGCAAGGGTATCGTTGCCATCTTTGCCTTTACCGGCGTGATGGGCGCGTCTATTGGCCCGATGCTCAACTATTACCTCGCAATGCCAGGGGGGCCGGCACTGGTGATGCAGGCGCTGGGTAGCACCGCCGTAGTATTTTTCGGATTGTCTGCTTACGCTCTCACCACCCGCAAGGATTTTTCTTACATGGGCGGGTTCCTGATGGTTGGCCTGCTTGTAGCCGTGGTTGCGATGATTGCCAATATCTTCCTGAACATTCCAGCGCTGTCTCTGACAATCTCGGCGGCTGTCGTGCTGATTATGTCTGGGCTCATACTGTTTGATACCAGCCGCATCATCAACGGCGGCGAAACGAACTACATCCGAGCGACTGTGTCGTTGTATCTGGATATTTACAACTTGTTTATCCATCTATTGCACCTGCTGACAGCGTTCGGCGGTGACGACTAGTCGCAAACGGCTGATAAACAAACCCCGGTACATGCCGGGGTTTTTTGTTTGTAGAGAGCGTACAACGTGATTTATTCGTTATTGGTATTGTCATCGCCCTTTTCTGGGCACTCTTCGCGCAGGGCGGCGCAGTTCGCACACTGTGTCACAGCCCGCGGGCATACTATTCATCGCGTCTTCTTTCTGGACGCAGGTACGCTCGCGAGCGCGGCGAACAGTGTATCCGCGCAGGACGAAGAGAGCCCGGTAACAGGCTGGGCTGAATTAGCAGATCAACATGGGATAGAGCTGGCCATCTGTATTACCTCTGCGCTAAAGCACGGCATGCTGGACCAGGTAGAGGCGGACCGCCATGAGCGCGCCTCCCCTACTATTGATGCGGCATTCACCGTATCGGGCCTAGGACAGCTTGTGGATGCCTATGCGAGCTCTGATCGCTTGATCACCTTTGGAGGCTAGCGGTGACTGCAGCGACGAAGAAAACTGTTTTACTGGTGCTGAGACACAGCCCCTATGGCTCGGGTCTGGCTAAAGCCGCACTGGATGCAGCACTGGCCAGCGCCGCCTTTGATCAATCTGTTGATTTGCTATTTATGGGCGACGCGGTTTTACAATTACAGCCCGACCAAGACAGTCACCCCTTAGGAATGAAAACTATCGGCCGCCAGCTCGCCTCCTTGCCGCTTTATGACATCAATCATGTGTATGTCGATGCGCAGGCGGCCGCACGCTACAATATGGATCTTTCAAAGGCTCCCCTACAGACGCGCCCGCTGGGCGGCCATGACATGCATCAACTCATGGTCGGCTATGACCACCTCCTCGGATTTTGACCATGATTCTGCATACGCTCAATGCGTCACCTTCGAGCGCCGCCTTTACTGACTGTGTCAGCATTATGGCAAAAGGCGATGCTCTGGTTTTAATGGGCGACGGCGTCTATGCCGCGCTCGCAGGCACCGAGGCGAGTAAAACGCTTCAAGAGACCGATGCAAGCTTATACATAATGACTGCTGATGCCCTCGCAGCAGGCGTGACGAATCTTGCTGCAGCCGTCAGCCGCATCAATATGGAGGGGCTGGTGACGCTCACTGAAACATTTCCACGACAACAGGCCTGGTATTAACGCTGATGCTCTGCGCCAATGCTTTCGATAAAGAAGGCTTTCTTTGTGATCTAAACGACTGGAACCCTGATGTGGCGGCGCAGATTGCTGCGTCTGAAAACCTTCAACTAAGCGCTGCTCACTGGGACGTTATTCATCTGCTGAGAGCGTATTACTTGACATACGATAGTGCGCCGGCCATGCGGGCGCTAGTAAAGTACTGCGCGTTAAACCTCGGACCGGAAAAAGGGAAAAGCATTTATCTGATGTCTTTGTTCCCAGGATCGCCGGCCAAGCTGGGCAGTAAAATCTCTGGCCTGCCCAAGCCCGACAATTGCTTGTGAACCGGTCTTGTGAATAAGCCGAAGGGGTCTACTCCTATTACAGAGCACCCTTTTGCCCCATTCATTAGAATTCTGGGCAAAGGCAAGACCAGCACCCGCTCTCTGAGTCAGGGTGAA
>Ga0209816_1003942_pt1 | contig 10022 bp, 9 predicted proteins | sample CoawatmetaG01DNA_FD_187509 | JGI IMG/M metagenome (GOLD analysis project Ga0209816, IMG submission 187509) | Marine microbial communities from the West Antarctic Peninsula - Coastal water metaG017-DNA (SPAdes) (version 2) | ecosystem: Environmental > Aquatic > Marine > Coastal ... | reverse complement strand
TGATGTTGTTAATGTTGATAAGCTTACCTATGCAGGTAATTTAGCATCTTTAACCACAATTGAAAACGATGAGAGATATAAATTTGAACAGGTAGACATTTGCAATTCTAATGATGTTAAGCGCGTGTTTAAAGAGCATCAGCCAGATATTGTGATTCATTTAGCGGCTGAATCACATGTTGATAGATCAATTAATGGACCTGGTGAATTTATTCAAACTAATATTGTTGGAACATATATCTTGCTAGAGGAAGCTAGGGATTATTGGTCTGGCTTAGGCGATTATAAAAAAAGTAATTTTAGGTTCCACCATGTCTCTACAGATGAAGTTTATGGTGACCTAGAAGGTAAAAATGATCTATTTACTGAAGAAACATCATATGCACCTAGCTCACCTTATTCAGCTTCTAAAGCTAGCTCTGATCATCTAGTACGAGCATGGCAACGCACTTTTAAACTCCCCACATTAATTACTAATTGTTCTAATAATTATGGACCCTATCAGTTTCCGGAGAAACTTATTCCACTTATAATTCTAAACGCATTGGAAGGTAAAAATTTACCAATCTATGGTAATGGCAAGCAAATACGCGACTGGCTATATGTTGATGACCATGCAAAAGCACTGCTTCATGTAGCACTAAATGGTAGGATTAGCGAAACATATAATATTGGTGGTCACAACGAAATTCAAAATATTGATGTTGTTAAAACTGTATGCAATATTTTAGATGAATTAGCACCAAGTAAGCTTGACGGTATTGAAAAGTATGAGCAGCTTATTACCTATGTCACAGATAGAGCAGGACATGATGTAAGATATGCTATAGATGCAACTAAAATAGCTGATAAGCTCAATTGGAAGCCGCATGAGACATTTGCAACGGGAATTAGAAAAACTGTTGAGTGGTATTTGAGTAATGCTGGTTGGTTGAATCGAGTTAAGGATGACAGCTAAATCATGAAAGGAATAATTCTAGCAGGTGGATCTGGCACTCGCCTTTACCCTCTTACTAAATCGGTATCAAAGCAACTAATGCCAATCTATGACAAGCCGATGATTTATTATCCATTATCGGTTTTAATGCTAGCTGGTATTCAAGAGATTTTGATTATTTCTACTCCTGAAAGCCTACCAAGTTTCAAGCAGCTTCTTGGTGATGGAGTTGATATTGGTATGAAGTTTGAATACATAGTTCAATCCTCCCCTGATGGATTAGCTCAAGCATTTATCTTAGGCAAAGATTTTATTGGCAATGATGATGCATGTTTGATTCTAGGTGATAATATATATTACGGCCATGGTATTACTCACATGTTAGCAAACGCAGTGACAAATGCTAAAGACAAAAATATTGCAACCGTATTTGGCTATCGTGTTAATGATCCTGAGCGTTATGGAGTAGTTGATTTTAGTAAAACTGGTAAAGCTCTCAGCATTGAAGAAAAGCCTGAAGCTCCTAAAAGTAATTATGCAGTAACTGGCCTTTACTTCTATCCTAATGATGTAGTTAAGAAAGCAATTGAAGTGTTGCCATCAGATAGAGGTGAGCTAGAGATTACTTCAGTTAATCAAATGTATTTGAGTGAAGAGCGTCTAACTGTTGAGCTTATGGGCAGAGGCTATGCTTGGCTAGATACGGGCACACATGAAAGTCTATTAGAAGCTTCAACCTTTATTGAAACCATTGAGAGAAGGCAAGGCTTAAAAGTGGCTTGTATTGAAGAGATTGCTTTTGAAAAAGGATATATTACCAAAGAACAACTTATTAATCTAGCACAACCTTTGGCTAAAAATCAATATGGGCAGTACTTACTTAAGCGTGCAGAGGAAGTAAAGTGAAATTTATCCCTCAGTTAATACCTGATATAGTACTCATAAAGCCAAAAATACATGACGATATTAGGGGATATTTTTCAGAAAATTTTAGGCAGGATTTGTTTGATAAGGCTATCGGATATAAGGTTGACTTTGTTCAAGATAATGAATCTAAGTCTACCAAAGGAGTGCTTCGTGGTCTTCACTATCAAATGGCACCTTATACTCAGGCTAAATTAGTAAGAGTGATTGAGGGTAGTATTCTTGATATTGTAGTGGATATTAGAAAGTCTAGCCCTACCTTTGGCCATCATATATCTATTGAACTAACAGCGCAAAATAAACATCAACTATTTATACCACATGGATTTGCTCATGGATTTGTCGTCTTGAGCGCCAGTGCAACATTTGCCTATAAGACGGATAATTACTTTGCGCCAGAATTTGATAGAGGTATTGCTTTTGATGACGTTAAACTCAATATTGATTGGCAACTTCCACTAGAAACTCTGCAACTCTCGAGCAAGGATAAAACCCATCCATCCTTAGCAAATGCTAAAGATTTGTTTGAGTAATCACTAGCCATGAAAATACTTGTTACTGGTAAGAATGGTCAATTAGGTAAGTCTATTCATAAGATGATTAAAAATCAGCGCTCTGATGAATATATTTTTATTGGTAGGCAGGAGTTGGACTTGAGTAGTGAGAAAAATATTAATCATTACTTTAATAATAATAAGTTTGATATTATTATTAACTGTGCAGCATACACCCAAGTAGATAAAGCAGAGGAAGAGGCGGAGTTAGCAAACCAGATTAATCATTTGGCAGTTAAACAGCTAGCAGGGATTGCTAGATCACAACAAGCAAAATTAATACATCTATCTACTGATTATGTCTTTGACGGAAAAAGTGACAAGCCATATGTTGAATCAGATATTGCCTGCCCTATAAATGTATATGGCAACTCTAAATTAGCTGGAGAAAAAGCACTTCAAGAAATAATGCCAATGAATGCCATTATCCTTAGAACTAGTTGGCTTTACTCAGAATATGGTAATAATTTCGTTAAGACGATGTTAAAAATTAGTGCAAGCAAAAAACAAATTAGAGTCGTTAATGATCAAATTGGTTCTCCAACTTATGCAACTGATTTGGTAAGAGCAATACTTAAAATCATAAAGGATAAAGAGTTTAGGGACTTAGATAGAATGACGCAGATTTATCATTACTCAAATAGTGGCGAAACAAGTTGGTACGAATTTGCTAAAGAGATCTTTAAAATAGCAAAAATAGACTGCCAAGTTAACCCCACTATAACACTGCTTACTCCAGCCGTAGCTAGGAGGCCAAGAAATACCTTAATGAGTAAAGATAAAATAAGAAGTGTATATAGAGTAAAAACTCCATTTTGGAAGACTTCTCTTGGTAGTTTTATATAGACTTTAATCAAATAAAGAATTAATAAATTAAACTAAATAAGTTTTTACTATGGAAAATAAAAAAATAGCAATAATTGGGTTAGGTTATGTTGGACTCCCACTTGCGGTAGAGTTTGGAAAAATTAGGGAAGTGGTTGGTTTTGATGTTAACACTAATAGAATTTCAGATTTAAAAAAAGGTAAAGATAAAACACTAGAAGTCTCATCAGAAGAGATACAAGATGCTAAAAATCTACTTTTTACAGCCGATGTTAAAAAAATTTATAAATGTGAAATTTTTATTGTTACTGTCCCAACTCCAATTGATAAGCACAAGCAACCAGATTTTACGCCACTGATTGAATCTAGTAAGGAAGTTGCCAGAGCACTATGTAATGGCAATATTGTAATTTATGAATCTACTGTTTATCCAGGTGCAACAGAAGAGATTTGCATACCTATACTTGAGGAATATTCAGGTTTAAAATTTAACAGAGATTTTTTTTGTGGGTATAGTTCTGAACGAGTAAGTCCAGGAGATAAAGAACACAAATTGATTTCAATTAAAAAGGTAACCTCAGGCTCCACTCCAGATATTGCTACTGAGATTGATAAGATGTATCAACAGATTATTATTGCAGGAACGCATAAGGCGAGTAGTATTAAAGTAGCAGAAGCATCTAAAGTTATTGAAAACACTCAGCGCGATGTAAATATTGCCTTGATCAATGAGTTATCGCTTATCTTCAATAGATTAGATATTGATACTGAGGCGGTTCTGGAAGCTGCGGGCACTAAATGGAATTTTCTCCCATTTAAACCAGGCCTAGTAGGAGGGCATTGTATTGGTGTTGACCCATACTACCTAACCCATAAAGCTTTGCAAGTTGGTTATAATCCAGAAATGATTCTTGCAGGGCGAAAACTTAATGATGATATGGGTAAATATGTGGCAGGGCAAGTGTCAAAACTCATGACTAAAAAAAACATTCATATTGTGGATGCTAATATATTGATCATGGGATTAACATTCAAAGAAAACTGCCCAGACATTCGCAATACACGTGTGGTTGATTTGGTTGAAGAGTTTGAAGGCTTTAATTGCAATGTGGATGTTTATGATCCATGGGTCGACAAAGATGAAGCTAGATATGAATATAACATTATGCCAATTGATCATCCAGTAAAAGGTAAATATGATGCAATCTTATTGGCAGTTTTGCATGATGAATTTAAAGGGCTCTCATTAAGTCAGATAAAAGCCTTTGGAAGGGATAATCATGTGCTTTATGACATTAAATATTTATTAAATGCTAATGAAGTAGATGGAAGGCTTTAGATGAGTAAATACAAAGAACTACAAGAGCACTTAAAGAGCAACCAAAGAACTTGGCTTATCACTGGTGTTGCTGGTTTTATTGGTTCTAATCTTTTAGAAAAGCTACTTATCCTTAATCAAAATGTAGTTGGTTTGGATAATTTTGCTACAGGTCATCAGCATAATATTGATCAAACTATTGAAGATGCGAGTAAAAAAATTGGTAAGAATTTAAGTATTAATTTTAACTTTATAAATGGAGATATAAGAAAGTTAAGTGATTGTCAGAAAGCTTGTGATGGAGTTGATTATGTTTTACATCAGGCAGCACTTGGTTCAGTGCCAAGATCTATTGAAAATCCAATTGAAACCAATAAAGCTAATATTGATGGTTTTTTGAACATGCTTGTTGCAGCAAAAAATCAAAAAGTGAAGCGTTTTATTTATGCTGCATCAAGTTCTTCCTATGGTGATAACCCCAATCTTCCAAAAGTAGAAAGTGAAATTGGTAATCCACTAAGTCCATATGCAGTTACTAAGCTCGTAAATGAGCTTTATGCTGATGTGTTTTCAAGGACTTATGGATTTAAAACTATAGGCTTAAGATATTTTAATGTCTTTGGTAAAAGACAGGATCCAAATGGTGCCTATGCTGCAGTAATACCAAAATGGGTGGCAGCCATATTAAACAAAGAAGATGTTTTTATAAATGGTGATGGAGAAACTACTAGAGATTTTTGCTATATTGATAATATTGTTCAAATGAACCTACTAGCAGCTACTACAAATAACAATGATGCTACTGACCAAGTATACAATGTTGCGCTTAATAATCGAACAAGCCTCAATGAGCTTTACCAGATGATAGAAGATAGGCTGATTCAACGAAAACCAGAATTAAAAAAGAAAGAGCCAATTTACACCAAATTTAGAGCAGGAGATGTCAGACATTCTCAAGCTAATATAGATAAAGCACAAAAATTATTAAATTATCAACCAAGATATATGATAGCTGAAGGTCTGGATGAGGCAATGGATTGGTATGTCGACCATCTTTCATAATTCATAATGAAGTCAGAAACTACATACTTTAAAGAGCTTTTATTTTTACTGGGTAAAGATAAAATAAAATTACCATGGATGGTATTTTTATTCTTATGCGCTTCTTTGTTAGATGTTGTAGGAATTGGTCTTATGGGCCCTTATGTATCATTAATAATGGATCCTTCATCTGCCAGTAGTAAGATAATTATAGAGTTTATTGAAACAATGGGGATATTGCTAACTAATAATGAATTATTGATTAGCGCTAGTGTGGCTCTTATTAGTATATTTTTTGTTAAGGGTATTGCAGGGATTTTGATTTTTAAGATGATAATTTCATTTAGTTATAAACAGCAAGTTCGAATCCGTTCAGAGCTTATGCATAAATATCAGTCAATGCAATATGAAAAATACATTACAAGAAATAGCTCTGAATATATCTATGCAATTCAAAATCAAGTTGCATTATTTACTAGTAAAGTTTTGACGATAGGTTTGAAAACTATAAGTGATATTGTAATAACTTTTTCAATAGTTCTTTTATTGGCTTGGAAGGACATTGAGTTATTAACTATATTACTACTTGTGGTTGTTGTAAGTGCAGTTATCTATGACAGGGTAATACGTAAAAGTATTCAAGTCTATGGAAAGAGGACTAATGAAGCTTCTACTAGAATGATACAAGGCATTAGTGAGGGTATAACAGGCTTTAAAGAAATCAGAGTTCTTGATAAGTCTGACTATTTTAATAACCTAGTTAGGCGTGAGTCTATAACTTATGCTAAAAATCTAGCATTAACAGATGTTTTAACTAATATTCCGAGATATTTAATTGAGTTCGTTGTGATTGGTTTTCTTGCAATTATGGTGATAATGGAGGTGTTAACAAGTGGAAATGTAAATCAAATTATTCCAACACTTGCTATGTTTGCTGTGGCCTCAATAAAATTAGTTCCATCTGTTAATTCAATATCAACTGGGATATTGCAGATGCATGCTAATCGACATACGGTGGCAGTATTGCATGAAGACTTGAGAACAAATAAAAGCGATAAACAAAAAAAACAAAAAAAGAATAGTAATTTTTCTAACTTTAAATTAAGTTCGATTCAATATAAGTATCCTTCATCTAAAGATTTTGCTATCGATGAAATTTCTTTTTCAATAAAAAAAGGTGAAATTATTGGAATAATAGGTAAATCAGGCTCTGGAAAAACTACTTTAATTGATGTCATCTTGGGATTGTTGAAACCCTCTAAGGGTGAAATCATACTTAATGATAAAGTAATAAGTAGCAGTATGCGTGAATGGCAAGATATGGTTGCATACATACCCCAACAGGTATTTGTCACTGATAATACTTTGAAAAATAATATTGCATTAGGGGAGGAGCCAAGTAATATTAGCCAAGCTAGAATAGATGACTCAATTTTAAGATCGAAGCTAAAAAGTGTAGTTGAAAAACTTCCTAATAATGAGAATACTCGTTTAGGAGAAAATGGCATTAGTCTTTCTGGAGGTCAAAAACAAAGAGTATCTCTTGCACGTGCGATTTATCATAATAGAGAGGTTTTAGTTATGGATGAGGCTACTAGCGCACTTGATGATGAGACGGAAAAAGAGGTGATTAGTGAGATTAAGAGACTTAAGGGCGACATAACAATGATAGTTATTGCACATAGATATAACACGTTAAAATATTGCGATCGAATTTATAGGTTAGATAATGGCCGCATAGTTGAAGAGATTACCTATGAAAGATTAATAGCAAATAATGAAAGTACTGAATAAAATTAATTTAAAGAGGATGAAATGAATTTTCACAAAATGGGTAATGTTGGGCAATGTTATTATTATAAAATTGCACCTGCAATTTTAATTTTAAAATATTAATTTTTTTGGTATAGATAGTAGACATAATGAAAAATAAAAAAATTTTATGTATAACTCCAGTTAAGCATCTGAATGGGGTTTTTGAACTTTTTAATCTTTATGGTGAGGTAATTTATAAACCTAATATAGAAAAAGAGGATCTTAGAAAGCTTTTAGTAAGCTCTCAAGTTGATAGAATATTTACAAACCCTAATAAGCAAGGGTTTATTTTGGATGAGTCCGTTCTTACAGGTTCATTCGTTAAAGTAATAAACACCTGCTCCACTGGAACGAATCATATTGATATGAAATACTGTGCAGATAGCAATATCAAGGTGTGGTCCCTTACTAAAGATATGGAGCTAATAAATGAATTACCATCGACCTCAGAACTTGCCTTTGCCTTAATGTGTAGTTTGTTCAGGAAGTTAGATGCAGGCTTTAACGATGTTAAAAAAGGTGGGTGGAATTATGAGCCATTTATGGGTAAGCAAATTAAAGACTCGTCGATAGGCATAATTGGCTTTGGTAGACTTGGAAAAATCATGGAAAAATTCTGTAAAGCATTTGGAATGAGGGTGTATATTTATGACCCCTATGAGGGTTACCATGACCTTGATGGTCTTCTGCAGAATTCAGAGGTGATTTCACTACACATTCATGTTACTGATGAAACTAGAGACATGGTTGATAAAGATTTTTTAGCCAAAATGAAGGAAAATAGTTATCTAATAAACACCTCTCGTGGTGAAGTAGTTGATGAAAATGCTATAATCAATTCGGTAAAATCTGGCCATCTTTCTGGCTATGCAACTGATGTTATTCGTGATGAGTTTGGTGATCGCCAGTCTAGCAAGTTAGTTGATTACTCAAAAATTAATAGTAATATTCTCATTACTCCTCATGTTGGTGGTATGACATGGGAAGGACAAACAAAAGCTTATACATGGGCGATTAATAAATTTAAGGAGGTAGTGTAATATGGCTAGTAAAATTTGTGCGCTTGCTATCATCCCAGCAAAAACTGACTCAAAGAGAGTTAAGCGAAAAAATCTTAGATTGATTAAAGGAAAAACATTGGTTGAATATGCTATAGATTTCGCAATGGCTTCTAATTTTGTTAAATATATTATAGTAACGACAGAGTCTGATGAAGTTAGGGCGATTGCAGAAAAATTTGACAATGTTTTAGTGTATTCAAGAGATGAGCTTTATATGGGTGAAAGGGAGGTTGCTGATGTATACATTAATGTTCTCCAAAAAGACTTAAAGACTTATGGCAATGAAAATATATTATCAGAAATCACTCATGTGGTAGGTATTCAGCCTGATCATCCTGACAGAACATCTTTACTTGATGACCTTTTGATTTATGCTACTGATAATAAATATGACGATTTATTTACCGTAGACTCAAAAGGTACTCGCAATGGTGCAGTTAGAATTACAAAGAAAGATTTTGTACTATCCGGGACTATGAGTCGAAGAGTAGGAAGTTTTCTAGATAATTGTACCAACATACATAGTGAGCAAGATATCTTGGATGCAGGATCTAATATGGAAAAAATGAACAAAGATAGAGACTATAAAGATGAATGAATATATACAAACTCTTGTGGATCAAGGTAAGTTAGACTTAGTCCTTAAAAAAAATCGTTGGAACTTTGGAGATTCTCCATACATTATTTCTGGACCTTGCTCTGTTGAGTCTGAGGAGATGATTGTTGACTGGGGCATAAAACTAAAAGCTCTAGGGGTAAGTGCCCTGAGAGGTGGTGCATTTAAGCCATGTACTTATCCAGTTAAAAAACCCATTGGTAACTGGAAGGAAGGCTTAAGAGAGAACGGTCTTAGATTTTTGATTTCGGCACGAGAAGAGAGTGGTCTTCCCATAGTTTCAGAAATTATGGATGCTCGGCAGATTAATCAGCTCTCAATGGATGCTATTGATATAATTCAAGTTGGTACTCGAAACTTTCAGAATTACTCACTCCTAGACGAATTAGGCAAATTAGATAAAATAATTCTTCTAAAGAGGGGTACTTGGGGGACCATTGATGAGATTTTAGGTGCAGTTGAAAGGATCTTGGCTGGAGGTAATCAGAAAGTAGCTATATGTCTCCGAGGAGTTGTTGGTATGCCTTCATACAGACATGTATTTCCATCTACACGGTGGGCTCCAGATTTAATGATGATTCCAGCTTTAAAGGAGTTATGTGATATACCTATAATCTATGATCCTAGTCATTCAACTGGCTATAGAAATTTTGTGGCTCCTATTTCAAAAGCTGCACTAGCATTAGGAGTTGATGGTTTAACTATTGAATCCCACCCAAACCCGGCAAAGTCTATTAGTGATCCAGATCAAGCTATCTCAATAGAGACTTTAGCTGAAATATTAAAAAAAATATGAACGATAAATTTTCAGTAATCATAAGGTGTAAAAATGAAGAGGCTTGGATAGGGCATGCAATTCAGTCTGTAGTTGACTTTATTCCAAATAATGAGATTATTATTATTAATAACTCGAGTGAGGATGGATCATTAG
>Ga0209816_1003941_pt1 | contig 10024 bp, 5 predicted proteins | sample CoawatmetaG01DNA_FD_187509 | JGI IMG/M metagenome (GOLD analysis project Ga0209816, IMG submission 187509) | Marine microbial communities from the West Antarctic Peninsula - Coastal water metaG017-DNA (SPAdes) (version 2) | ecosystem: Environmental > Aquatic > Marine > Coastal ... | reverse complement strand
GGTCATTCCTCGCCTGGTATATACGCAAGAAGTTTTTTGGAGGGATATTTTTCTGAAGAAGATCTTGATAATTTTAGACGCGAAGTAGATAAGCCTGGAATCTCATCCTATCCTCATCCCTGGCTAATGCCTGAGTATTGGCAATTCCCTACGGTTTCAATGGGCTTGGGTCCAATCATGGGAATTTATCAGGCAAATATTATGAGATATCTTTCTGCTAGAGGTCTTGCACCGCGAAATAATCGAAAGGTTTGGGTATTTTGTGGAGATGGCGAGATGGATGAGCCTGAATCCAAGGGAGCTATCGGGTTGGCAGGACGAGAAAAGCTGGAGAACCTCATTTTTGTTATTAATTGCAATCTCCAGAGGCTTGATGGCCCTGTTCGAGGAAACAATAAGATTATTCATGAGCTTGAGAGAGAATTTAGAGGCTCAGGCTGGAATGTTATTAAGGTTGTATGGGGAAGACAATGGGACCCAATTTTTGCAAGAGATAAACAGGGAAAATTGCAAGAATTAATGGATGCGGTTGTTGACGGGGAGCTCCAAAATTTTAAAGCGAAGGGTGGCGCCTACACCAGAGAGAAATTTTTTGGTCAAGATTCAGATGTTTTGGAGATGGTAGAGGATCTTACTGATGAGGATATTTACAAATTAAATCGAGGAGGCCACGATCCTTATAAAGTTTATGCGGCTTATCATAAAGCAGTGAACTCTAAGGGTGCACCTACCGTAATTCTTGCTTTGACTACAAAGGGCTACGGGACTGGTTCACGAGAAGCTGATAATACAACTCATCAAGTCAAAAAATTGACCCTAGATAATATCAAGTCTTTTAGAGATAAATTTGATATACCTGTGTCAGATGATGATATCGAGCAATTACCATATGTCAGGCCAGCTAAAGATTCTCCTGAAATTCAATACTTATTAAAAACACGCGAAGGTTTGGGTGGGCCAATACCAAGAAGACGTCAACACGTTAAAAAGTTAACCATGCCAGACGCTAATATTTTTGAGAAATACGTCACTGGTTCAGATGGCAAAAAAGTATCCTCTACCATGTCCTTTGTTCGTATGATGACTGATGTCATTAAGGATAAAAAAATTGGTCAACATATAGTACCCATCGTTCCCGATGAAGCTAGAACCTTTGGTATGGAGGGGCTATTTAGGCAAATAGGCATTTACTCTTCTGAAGGTCAAAAATATAAACCTGAGGATGCGGACCAGGTCATGTGGTACAAGGAATCAAAAGATGGCGTAATGCTTGAAGAAGGCATTAATGAATCAGGTGCGTTTTCCGCATGGATTGCATTGGCTACAGCCTACTCAAATTATGACCTTCCAATGGTTCCAATCTATCTTTTTTATTCCATGTTTGGTTTTCAAAGAATTCATGACCTGGCATGGGCGGCAGGCGATTCACAGGCCAAAGGGTTTCTTATTGGCGCAACATCTGGCAGAACAACGCTGAATGGAGAAGGTCTTCAGCACCAAGACGGCCACAGCCATCTTTTTTCAGCCACTATCCCAAATTGTCTTTCTTATGATCCTGCTTATGCTTATGAACTTGCAGTAATTTTTCAGCACGGCATTCAAAAAATGTTTGTAGAGTTAGAGAATTACTACTATTACATTACTGTAACCAATGAAAACTATGAGCAACCTGCTAAGCCTGAGGGTTCCGATGAGGGAATTATTAAAGGGATGTACCAACTCATTGAAAATAAAGAGCATCAAGTTATTTTGCTTGGCTCTGGATCAATTTTAAACGAATCTGTAAAAGCTGTAGAGATTTTAAGCTCTGTTGGGATTGCGGCAGAGGTATGGAGCGTTACTAGTTTCAACATGCTCAGAAAAGATGGTATTGATAAGCAGCGGTTTAATGAGCTTAATCCTGATCTCCTATCAAAAGTCAGTTATGTTGAGGAATGCTTGGGCAATGAATCCATTCCAGTCATAGCTTCCACTGATTATATGCGAGCTTATCCTGAGCAAATTCGTAGCTATATCGAAGCTCCATTTTATACGCTTGGAACCGATGGTTACGGTCGAAGTGATTCGAGAGAAAAGCTAAGAGAGTTTTTTGAAATAGATGCAAATAATATCGCGCGAATGGCTGCTTATGCGCTATTTAAAAAAGGTTCAATGAGCAAAACAGAGATCAATAAAATTTATAAAACACTCAAGGTCGATCCCTCCAAGCCAAATCCTTGGGAGGTGTAATGAGCACTCAAATATTAAATATACCGGATTTAGGGGAAGCTGAGGATGTAGAAGTCATAGAAATTTGCGTCAAACCTGGCGATATTGTTAGCGAAGAAGATCCCATTATTGTTTTGGAGTCTGATAAGGCTGCGATGGAAATACCAACCTCTCTGGGAGGTAAGGTGCTTGCAATTAAAGTATCCATTGGCGAAAAAGTGAGCGCAGGTTCACCATTTTTAGAGATCGAAGGCAATGAAGATGATCAGTCCATTGATACTCAAAAGCTAGCCATAGATCCTACTATAGCTCCAGAGGTTGTTGAGACTTCCAGCAAGAGAGAAGAGACTATTGAGCAACCCGTACTATCTCAAGATATCAGTAATAGTGACTCTATTTATGCTGGTCCAGCTGTTAGAAAGTTAGCCAGAGAGTTTGGTATTCAGCTTTCTCTGGTAGCACCATCAGGACCCAAGAGCAGAATTCAGAAAGAAGATTTACATGCTTTTGTTAAAGCTCGTCTGAGCGGCGCAAGTAATAGTGTATTCACTTTCACTCAACCTAACATTGATTATTCAAAATGGGGTCCTGTCCAAGAAAAGCCATTATCAAAATTCCAAAAATCTTCTTTAACTAACCTTCATACGTCTTGGATTAATATCCCACATGTTACCCAGCATGATGAATGTGACCTGTCCGAGCTTCTTGACCTAAGATCGAAACTCAATCTCAAGTATGAACTTAAAATCTCACCCCTATCCTTTATTGCCAAGGTTACTGCAGAGGTGTTAAAAGAATTTCCAATGCTCAACAGCTCTCTAGATCAGGACCTTGAAACAATAGTTATTAAAAATTACGTAAACATGGGTATAGCAGTTGACACTCCAGAGGGTTTGATAGTTCCAAATATTAAGAACGTACAAGAGAAATCAATTATTAATGTTGCCGAGGAAATTGCAATGCTGGCAAGCGCAGCAAAAACAAGAAAGCTAAAGCTTACAGATCTTAAAGGGTCTTCTTTTACCATTAGCTCGCTAGGCGCCATAGGAGGAAAATTTTTTACACCCATTATTAATCCTCCAGAGGTAGGAATTCTTGGATTATCAAAAACTTTTCCTAGCGTAGTTGCTAACAATGAAGGATTTGAATCACGAGAGTTTTTACCGCTATCTTTGAGTTATGATCATAGAGTGATTAATGGTGTTTATGCTGCGCAATTTATAACTCAGCTAGGCACTGCATTAGGGGATACATCGTTAATGGAGAAAAAATTTAAATGATTGATACAAATTTTCAAACAGGGTGTGCGTTAATTGTTGGAGGAAGCGGAGGCATTGGTTCGCTCTGTGCAAAAGAGTTTGCAAATGCTGGAGCCAAGGTTGCAATTACTTATTATAAAAATGAACAAGCTGCTGCTGATATTGCTAAAGATATTGATGGAGATGTTGAAATCTTCCAACTTGATAACAAGAAGCCTGAAATAGTCAAAAGTGTCATGGATGAAATCGTTAATAAATTTGGCTCTATTAATACAATTGTTAATGCAGCAGGATTTGATATACCTCAAAAGTTTGTTGGTGAGATAGATATTGCGCTATGGAAAAGCGTTATGGACGCAGATGTGAATGGTTTTTTTAACCTCGTTGAATCTGGGCTGCCCCACCTTCGGGCTTCTCAAGGATCTATTGTTTTTATAAGTTCAGCAGGCCTTTTTAAATATCCTCCAGGAGATATGCTGTCTGTAGCTCCGAAAGCTGCAATCGAGCATCTGCTAAAAGGTATTGCTCAGGAAGAAGGTAAAAATGGAGTTAGAGCTAACTCAATTGCTCTTGGAATAATCGAAACAGGAATCTTTCATCGTCTGAGAGAAGAAAATAATACATTCTTTGATGAGGCGTGGCATGAGGCTGTTCTTAATAGTTTAGCGTTAAAGAGATTTGGTTACCCGGAAGAGGTAGCGCATACCGCGGTTTTTTTAGCCTCATCAAAGGGTGGCTATATTACAGGACATTGCTTGCCAGTGGATGGAGGCTACCATATCTAGTAGTTAGACAAAAAGGTCGCTATTCTCTACTCCGAGTTGCATGGCACCATAATTTCTACTGAAGTTCACTGGATTATTGGCAACATGCGCTCTAGCCGTATGAACATCAAGAAATATTTTCTGGATATCACTTCCCTTAAAGACAGCACCACCACCAGCATTTGAGAATAACTTATCTACAACCTCGAGGCACTTCTCTATAACGAGCGATGCATCGTACCTAAATTTAACCCTATCAATCATAGCTATACCACCTTGATTGCCAGCTTCCTCAACCATGACGTCATAATTGCGAAACATGACTGTTTCAAGCGCATCAATTTGTGATGAGGCCTCAGCAATTAGACTTTGAGTGTGGGTATCTCCAGCTAATTTAGCTGGATCACTTGAGGCTTTGCCATTCGCACCCTCAATAAAGAGATCTAACATTTTTTTTGTTGCGCCAATTGCCGGAGTGGAAACAGCGCGCACAAATAATTGTCCCCATGGAATTTTATACAAATCATTTTTATTCACTTCATAGCCTGGATTAGTTAAATTAAAACCATCTGATTGCTTATGTGTCCTGTACTCAGGAACAAATACATCAGTCACATGCACATCTTGACTGCCTGTTGCCTTAAGGCCCATGGAATACCAAGTATCTTTAATTTCATAATCACTTCTTGGTAATAGAAAAGTTCTATATTCAGGAGCTCCACCTTCTGGTGGAAAAATTAAACCACCCAAAAGAGCCCATTCACAATGTTCTGAACCGCTAGACCATTGCCAATGACCTGAGATATTAAACCCTCCCTCTACTGGAGTGACTTGCGCCATTGGTGCATAGGACGATGAAACCAAAGTATCAATATCTTCGCCCCAAATTTCTTGCTGAGCCTTATCATCATATAGAGCTAGCTGAAAGGGGTGGATACCAACAACACCTAGAACCCAAGCTGTTGACATGCATCCCTGAGCGATCCTAAGTTGAACTTCAGAAAATGTATGGGGATCTAATTCGAAGCCACCATACTGTTTTGGCTGAAGTATTTTAAAAAAGCCAGCATCTTTAAAATCCTGAATTGTTTCTTTTGGAATTCTTCTATCTTCGTTAGCCGCTTCTGATCGCGCCTTAAGAACTGGTATTAGGTCTTCAGCTCTCTTGATAAGCTCGTTATGAAGTTCTAAGTTTGTTCTTTCTTGTGTAGCTACTGCTTGCATTTAAATATCCTCGTTAATAAGAATATTAATGATTCCATTAATAGTTAACAGATTCAACTTTATTTCTCATAATATATAAAGTTATTTCTACGAATTACACATATTTATAGCTTAAAGTACTGAAATATATTCATTATGAAACAGCTATGTTGGTTTAAATAAGGTTAGGTTAATATAATCAGTATATGACTAATCCTCTTGTAAAATGTAAAGCTGGCTCTATCTCAGGTACCTACAAAAACAATGTTAATTTTTTTTATGGGATCCCATATGCAGAACCTCTGACATCTAATACTCAGTGGAATGCCCCTGAGCATTTAAGAAAAGAAATAACTTTGGATGCAACCATTAAAGGCTTTACTGCTCCGCAAACTATTTATAGACAATCCCTATTTCAAGACGTATCTTTGCCTGCAGAATCAATTGACTGTCTCACACTCAACATAGCTTCCAAAAAATTAAATGCAAAAATGCCTGTAATGATTTGGATTCATGGAGGGGCATACATTACAGGTTCTGCTAACTCTTCACTCTATCAACTTGAGACATTACCCCTTCATGATGTGGTGCTTGTAACAATAAATTATCGACTTGGGCCATTTGGATTTTTAAAACTAGATGAGGTCACAGATGGCAAAATCTCCTCAACTGGGAATGAGGGGCTAATGGATCAAAGAATTGCAATTGAGTGGGTAAAAAATAATATCCAAGATTTTGGCGGCGATCCAGATAATATTTCTCTATTTGGCGAGTCAGCAGGAGCATGGAGTGTTGCATTGCAAAGTGCTGCAGATCCTTCATGCAAGTTGTTTTCAAAGGCAATTTGTCAAAGTGGTGGCATGGACGCATTTATACAAAAGGATAGAGCAAACCAATGGGGAGAATTATTTTTAAAGACCCTTGCAGATAATGGATTACTGGTTGAGGATTTATGTAAAGTTCCTCATGACAGCATTACTAATATTGCAAAAAAAATGAGACATACCATGATTTCTGGGGGGCAGTGGCTAGCTCCTGAAATTGGATTTTCTCCTGTTGCTGATGGAAAATTTTTGCCACTTGATCCTATAAAAAATTTTGAAGGCTCTGATATTAATCTATTGATTGGGACAACCGCTGATGAGTACAAATTATGGTCTGAACTAGAGCCTTACTTTCTAAATTTAACAAATGAGCAGTTTGCAAAACGTCTGAGCAAGATATTTGATAAGGATGCAATCCCTAAAATACAATCACTTTATTTAGATGGGGATATAGGAGAGCATAGCTACAAAAATGCACTATCAAGCATCATGACTGACTGGACTTTTGGAATTCATGTAACAGAATTGCTTGAAAGACATAAAAGCAAAACATTTGGCTATCAGTTTAATGTAAATAGTCCCTTGCTCAATGGCAGGCTCGGAGCATATCACGGCAGTGAACTGCCATATCTTTTTGGCTCTTGGGAAAATTATTTTTTAGATTGGTGCTCACAAGATGCAAAAATAATTGCAGAGTTTTTACAAACCTCTTGGACTAACTTTGCTAAAACTGGCTCTCCATCATCAGAATTATTTGATTGGCAAACTTATTCCAAAAATAACTTGGTGGCACAAATAGATTCAAAGGTTGAGCTAAAACCGTATAATAATATTTCAAAAATTAAATTGCTTAATGAATCAAAAATTACTTATTAATAAAAAATATTTTCTTGTTTTGATTGCTGGGATATTTTTATTTTCCTGTGCAGGAATGAACTCTACAAAAGATACGCGATCTATTGATACTTCGACAGGAGTTATCCAGGGGATTATAAAAAATCAAGTCATTTCTTGGGAAGACATACCATATGCTCAGCCGCCAATTGGCGACCTGAGATGGCGAGCTCCAAGAGCTTTTGAAGACCAAGGTAGAAATATTTTAGCCAGAGATGATAATGGTTGCCTTCAAGAGCCAAGTATATATGCAGGGATTCAGGGTGAAGGGATAGTAGGCCAAGAGGATTGCTTGTATTTAGATATCCAGGCTCCAGAAAATAGCTTTAATAATTCATTGCCTGTAATGTTTTGGATTCATGGAGGAGGTAACACATCAGGTATTAAGGATTACTATGATTTTACTTCGCTAGTTAAAGAGCATCAGATCATTGTGGTAAAAATTAATTATCGCTTAGGCCCTATGGGCTGGTTTACTCATCCAGGCATTCAAGATTTTGCAAAGGGTATGGATAAGTCATCTAATTTTGGCACTTTAGATATAATTGAAGCTCTGCGCTGGGCTAAAAAAAATATCCGTAGCTTTGGAGGAAATCCAGAGAATATTACTATTTTTGGAGAGTCTGCTGGCGGTCATAATGTATTAACTCTTTTAGCTTCTCCGGCTAGCAATGGATTGTTCCACAAAGCAATCTCTCAATCTGGCTACACCTCTAGCTTTACAACTATCGAAGCAATTGGAGTAGATTCTGACGGAAAGACTATTAACTCTTTAGGCTCGGATTCCATACTAAGTCAACATAACCCATCTTCTTATCAAAACATTAAGAATGCCTATCTGGAAAATCCAGAAAAGAATGCAGATCAGTATCAAAAGTACTTAAGATCAATAGATGGCAAAGAACTTTTTGAAACGTATAAATTAATTGCTGATAAGACTTTTGATAGAATTCCATTGGCAACAAGAGATGGCGTAGTCATTCCATTGCAAGGTATTCAAGCGAGCCTCGAAGACCCAAAACATAGTAAGAATATCCCTGTAATTGCTGGTTCAAACAAAGATGAGCTGTCTTTATGGCTGGGCGCTAATAGATACTTTGTAAATGCCTCTTTTCCGCTAACTAAGTTTGTTCCAATTCCAAAGGTAGATTTTAAAAAACCAGATTTATATAAATTATGGGTTAAGACTCGCTCTGAAGGATGGAAACTTCGTGGTGTTGACGAGCCGTTAATGGCCTTAGAAAAAGCAGGCTACAACTCTCTTTATTCCTATCGATTTGACTGGGATGATCAAAAAACATCCTTCTTTGCTGATTTTCCCTCGTTGATAGGAGCAGCACATGGATTTGAAATATCATTTATCACAGGTGACTATAAGTTTGGCCCGATTGGCAGATATGTTTATCCTAAAGGTGCGCTTAGAGATCAGATGCAATCAACCATGATGAATGCATGGGCATCATTTGCAAGGGATGGATCGCCAGATATTAGAAAGGAATTTGTATGGAAGAAATTTAATAGCATAGAGAGATCTTTTATTAAATTAGATAAAGATGAATCCTTGGCAATGGATCAGGATAATCTTTCCATTCAGAGTATTTTAGAAAATATCAAACTATCATCAGTGGGAACCATTATAGAGAAATGCCTTCTTGCAAGAGAAGTAATAGAGAATATAGGCGATCCCCTTGAAGCGGAATATACCCGATGGAACCAAGGAGTTTGCAACCAATTTGATGTTAATTTAGAGAGACAAAAAATTGACAATCAGCTCATTGCTACATATGGATCAGTTTCAGTCTATGGGGATTAGCAAAACCTCATTACCTTTATTATTTATTATCTTAATAATCTCTGGCTGCGGATCTGATCTTCCCCCAGGAGAGATAGAAGGTGCGCCAAGGTCGAGTGAGTCTATTTATGAGCAAGATCTCAGATTCTTAGAAGCTAAAAGTAAGCTCTTTCAGACTCAAGAGAGTAAGTCTCAAATATTGTTTGGCGATCTTCATGTCCACACAACATACTCCATAGATGCTTTCACGCTAGAGCTTCCTATGATGGGGCTGCAAGGAGTTCATGACAGTGCCATGGCATGCGACTTTGCCAGATATTGTGCAAATTTAGATTTCTTTAGTTTTAATGATCATGCTGAAAGTTTGACTCCGGATCATTGGCGAGAGCAGAAGGAGATTGTACAACAATGCAATATTTCTAATGATGATCCTATTACAAATGATTTGGTTGTTTTTCCAGGCTGGGAATGGACGCAGATCGGAACTACTCCAGAGAATCACTGGGGTCACAGAAATGTAATCTTTAAAGATATCCAAGATCTTCCCGCAAGACCAATTGGTTCTAGAACTCCTGAAACAGGCCTTGGAATATTTGATACTACTCAACAGGCAGTTGCTGCTAGATGGTTAGACCCGCTAAATTTTAAAAGATACTCTGATCTAGGATGGCTTCTCGATACAGTAAGAAATATTCCATTTTGTGATGAAAACATTAACTCTACTGAGTTACCATTAGACTGCTATGAGTATGCAAGAACTCCACAAGATCTATTTTTAAAATTAGATGAATGGCAATCAGATCCAATAGTTATTCCGCATGGACAAACCTGGGGCTTTCATGTTCCTTTAGGCACATCATGGGATAATCGCTTGAATGACCAAGGTCATGATTCCAGTAAACAGATTTTACTAGAAGTTATGTCTGGGCATGGTAACAGCGAAGAATTTCGTGATATTGCTTCTGCTAATTTTTTGCAGTCTGGAGAAATGAGTTGTCCAGAGCCTACAGATAATTTTTTGCCATGTTGCTGGCAGGCAGGCGAGATACAAAAAAAGAAATGTGATGGTTTATCAGATGC
>Ga0209816_1003939_pt1 | contig 10027 bp, 9 predicted proteins | sample CoawatmetaG01DNA_FD_187509 | JGI IMG/M metagenome (GOLD analysis project Ga0209816, IMG submission 187509) | Marine microbial communities from the West Antarctic Peninsula - Coastal water metaG017-DNA (SPAdes) (version 2) | ecosystem: Environmental > Aquatic > Marine > Coastal ... | reverse complement strand
ATACATTACTTAATAAAAAGTATTTTGATATTATCAATATAGATGTTGAGGGCCTAGATGAAATAATAATAAATTCTATAGATTTCGATAAGTATCAACCAGAAATGATTGTATATGAATCATTTGAGCCTTTTTTACCGTCAAAAACCAAAGAGCTGCTTTGCAGAAATGGCTACAGACTTCTTTTTATCTCTGGAGGTTCCTTAGGTTATATAAAAGAGAAATTTGATTAGCTTTATTAATTATTGGCGATATCTTATCAATTAAATCTTTTAGCTCAGGTTTTTTACTTTAATTTCTTTATGTTTTCCACTTACATAGTTCATTGAGAACTAGTTTGAATGATCTTCCAAGGCCTGTAAGAGAATGCTCTACTTTAGGAGGAACAACGTCATAAACTTTTCGATTTATTAAGTTATCTTTCTCCATTTCTCTTAACTGTTTAGTTAGCATTTGTTGAGTTATTGGAGACAATAGTCTTTTAATTTTACCAAATCTTATAGGACCTTTAAGTAGTTAATAAATATTAAGTGCCTCCTTTATTGATAAAAATGGAAGAAAAAGTTTTAAATACAATGCCTTTGAGGGGTCTTTTGTCACTCTATTAAAGACATGTTAAAAGTTGCAATAAAAAGGTATTTAATTATATTGCCAGTATCTCTATAATTTTATTGAAAAATTATATTTTGTATTTCTAACTTAGATTAGAAGTTAGTTTCATGGTGTAGACCTTTCGCATTATTCTAATAAGAATCCGTAAAGAGAAAATTAATGTGGCTGAAACTAAATTAGGAAGACGAAAAAGTAAGGTGAAAAAAAGAGAGGTTATAGAGCCTGAATATTCTCTTTCATCTTTTGAATTATTATATGCAGCTAATACTTCACCCTTTATGGTCATATTCTTTGGAAAAATAACAGTCTCTTCTGATCTCATAATTGTATTGTAGAAAAAAATAATATAATGTAATTTTCCCATACACAAGGAGATAAATCCTATATTGGGCTTCAACTTATTAAGAATATTTTCTCGATAATAAAACTGACGAGCCCTAGCCCCTGGACCGTATACAAGTGGATTTAAATCCAATTGTTTAGTATCAGTAATATGGCTAGTAGACTCTTCAGACTTATGGCTATGCCCGTCACCTCCAAACTTTTGATCTTTGCCTTTCTCGACAAATCTATCATGATAAAATTTAAGTTTTCCTTCAAGAAGAAGGTGGAGTGTTATTTCTAAGTGCGAATAGGCATTACCGATAGTTGGATTGTGAAGATCTTTTATATCAATAGTCCTGAGTGAGTCAGTGCGCCAAATTAAACCACTCATATATGTACTTATGGGATTTAAGGCTACAAAATTATCGCCATTAGATTCTAGTAATTTAGGGTGAAGTTTCCAGAAATACTTATTTTTATCCGAATCAAAGATGGAACAAGAGACTGCCTTAATATCTGATTCTAAACTCTCTAGATAAGTTAATATACTTTTATAATTTTTACTATTAATGTTATCTTCATCAGATAAGAGCATACAAAATTTAGCATTTGTATCAGTTAGGAGTTTTAAACTATTTGAAAGAACTCCTTTATTAGATGTAAAAGAGTCATATTTAACTCTTATATCCAGATCTCTATACTTCTCCAAAGTAGACTCATAACCATTAGAGTTGCAACGAACAACTAATCGATCATCATTGCACACCAAAACACTTTCAATTGCCTTTTGAGCACTTTTAGGCCTATTAAAAGTAGGTATTATAATTTCTAAAACTGGTTTCATGTGTTTGTTAAGAACTATACTTTAGGCATTGACCCTGTCCTACTTATTAGGACTTAATCTTAGTGGTTATACTTATAGCTTTGTTTAGTCTATAGAGCTAACTCTTTAGTAATAAGTCTGTATTATATTGACAGTATCTTTGCTAGTCTGAAAACTTGCTTAAGAAATCTTCAACTGTAATAAAAAATCTTTCAAACATTGCCTCTGTTAATCCGTGATGCAATGGAAGAAGAACTCCTCTTGCCATAACTGCATCTGCATTAGGATAACCGCCATCTCGCACGCGTTTATCAATATTTGATGTCATTGGCTGTCTTAAGACATTGCCTGTAAAGACGACTCTAGTTTGAATATTTCTTTCCTCTAAATAGATTTGGAACTCTCTTCTTGAGAAAGGAGCATCCTCTTTTATCAAGATCGGGAATGCAAGCCAAGCAGTAAAGAAATCGGATGACTCAATAGGATTGGAAAAGAATTGGTCGTGCTTCGCAAAAAACTCACACTGTCTTCTGAAATTATCCTGTCTTGTTGCAATATTTTGATCTAACTTTTCAAGCTGAGCCATTCCAAATGAGGCTCCCAATTCATTACCCTCTAGGTTATATCCAACTGTTTCGAACACAAATTTTGCATCATATTCAATTCCATCTAAATTAACATTGAATCTATTTTCAATTGATTCGCTTTTCTCATCAAACAAAGAAGAGCTTCTTCCCCATGATCTAAGTAATTTTGCCTTCTCCATTACACTATCATCGTTGATTGCAAGAGCACCACCGTTTCCAGCACAATTTATAATATGAGACCCATAAAAACTTGTTATCGACATATCAGAATAAAAACCAGAAGATTCACCATTAATGGTTGCTCCAAGAGTGTCAGCTGAATCTTCAATAACAATAAGTTTATATTTATCTGCAATTTTTCTTATTGTTGGCCAGTCACATAAATTACCCATCAAATTTGGAGCAAGTATAGCGACGGTCTTATCAGAAATAAGTTCTTCAATCTGCGAGCAATCTATATTATAAGTAAGGGGCTCTACATCTGTAAAAACTGGAACTAAATTATTTTTTACTAAGCAACCTATAGAGGTTGAAAAAGTTAAAGCAGGTGTTATGACCTCAGACCCGTCTGGAAAATTAAAAGATTCAACACCTATAAATAAAGCTGAAGAGCCCGAGTTCACGTAAAGGCAATGTTTTTTACTAAATAGTTCTCCTATCTTTGCTTCAAATTTTCTAGAATAATTACCCATTTGAGTTGACTCAGAAAGGCACTTAACCACAGCGTCAATCTCTTCTTGTCCGTAAACCGTCTTAGCATATGCAATTTGTTCATCCATATTCAAATTCTCCGTATTAATATAATTTTATTCAAATTAAGCTGACTAGAGTTGAAGCTACAACCAGTCCTTCCAACATCAACAGTAATAATAGCACCGTTAAAATAACTAGATGAATCACTAAGCATCTAGGCAATTACGCAATTATATTCATCTTTAGCTAGAAGTCTATTTAAAGGTGTTTTTTGCAACAAGATCTATGATAGCTTGATCTTAAAGATTCAATTGCGTCCATTTTTTGAAGAATCCTTAATAAACTGTTTTATTTCTGCGAGACAGACTTTATGCATATCTGCACCAGAGTCCCACGCATGTTGCCATTGTACTATTTTTTCCAAAGAAGTCTCTAGATTCCATGTAGGAACCCAATTTAGTTGAGATTTTGCCTTTGAAATATCCAGCTTGAGAAGATTAGCTTCATGAGGGTTAATAGAGCTATCAAGCTGCCAAGAACTGTTTGGCCATAGTTTTGTCATGTAATCTAATATCCAGTCAACTGGCTTAACATCATCGTAGTGAGGGCCAAAGTTCCACCCCTCAGAAAATCTAACAGGATCACTGAATAATTTTTCAGCAAGAAGCAAATAACCAGACAGAGGTTCCAAGACATGCTGCCAAGGTCTTGTTGCTTTTGGATTTCTTATTACAACAGGCTTAATTAATTTAAAAGCTCTTAAAATATCTGGAATTAGCCTATCTTCAGCCCAGTCACCCCCGCCTATAACATTTCCAGCTCTTGCAGATGCAATGCCAATGTTTTTTTGCTTCAAAAATGATTCTCTGTAAGCAGAGGTTACTAATTCAGCACAACCTTTACTACTACTATAAGGATCACTTCCTCCCATTCTATCAGTTTCTTTATAGCCAATATCTACCTCTATATTCTCATAACATTTATCAGTCGTTATATTCACGATTGCTTTTACGGATGATGAATTAACAGCGGCTTGAAGCAGATTTGCTGTTCCTATAACATTGGTTTCATAAGTCTCTAGAGGAATATTGTAAGAAGCTCTAACTAGGGGTTGAGCAGCCATATGAAAAATTATTTCTGGCGAGAACTCTTGAATACTTTTATTTAAATTATTAAAGATTCTTATATCATTTATCTCAGAATTTAGTAATAAAGATATATTTGCCTCTTCAAACAAACTTGGTTTAGAAGGCGGCTGAAGTGAATATCCTTTTACATTTGCGCCTAGCATATTTAGCCAAATAGACATCCATGAGCCTTTAAAGCCCGTATGACCTGTTATAAAAACTTTCTTATTTTTCCAGAAATTAGATTCAGACATTCATGATCCTTGAAATTATATGTGAATTATATCTGAAGATGTTAAGTAAAATAAAATAAATTTCCTATTTATTATGCAAACAATCTATAATCTTTTCATAACATAAACATAAATTAAATTATATGAAAGCTGTGATATTAGCTGGTGGATTGGGAACTAGACTGTCTGAAGAAACTTATGATAAGCCCAAACCTATGGTTGAGATTGGTGGAAAACCAATTCTATGGCATATCATGAAAATATATGCATCTCATGGAATTAAAGACTTTATAATCTGCTGCGGTTATAAAGGTTACTTCATAAAAGAATATTTTTATAATTATGCGCTTCATAATGCAAATATAGAATTTAAACTATCAGAGAATGACTTTAAACTTACAAATAACAATGCAGAAGAATGGTCTGTAAATTGTGTAGATACAGGTCCAGAAACTCAAACAGGCGGAAGACTTAAAAGAGTTGAGAAATATCTAACACCTGGTGAAAAATTTCTTTTTACTTATGGTGATGGTGTTGGTGATATTGATATTCAAAAAGTTATCCAAAGTCATGAGTTATCAAAAAAAATGGCGACTGTTACGGCTGTTAATCCTCCAGGAAGGTTTGGTGCTCTTAATATTAATGATGATGGGACAGTATCAAACTTTGACGAGAAGCCAAAAAAAGGCCAAACATGGATAAATGGTGGTTTTTTTGTATTAGAAACAGATGTTTTTAGTTACATAGAAGGAGATAACATGCCATGGGAAGACATACCACTTAAAACAATAACAAATGAGAACCAATTAAATTCATATAAGCATCATGGGTTTTGGCAGCCAATGGATACTATAAGAGAAAAATCCATACTTGAGGAGTTGTACAAAAATGGTAATGCGCCTTGGGTAAAATGGTAAAAAATAAAGACAATATAATTTTTCTTTTAGATTTTGATGGGGTGCTTTTTGATAGTTCATTAGAAGCTTACTACGTAATGTCTGAAACTAGTAAAGAAGGTAGTATAAATAAAAATACAATTATTGATAATAAGAAATATTCAAAATTTTTAGAGTTAAGGCCTTTTGTTACTTCTGCCTGGCAATACTATTGGGTAAATCAATATATTAGTTTACATAAAAATGAATCTAGTTATGAACATTTCTCCTCAGAAAAAATTATAGATAAGAGCCCTGAATCACAAGAGTTTGAAAAAAAATTTCTTATAAACAGGAAGAAGCTAGCTGAAAAAAATTATTTTGATAAGCCTGTATCTGCTCCTTATAAATTTTGGAATATGATTCAGCCTCTTATCGAGCTTCATCCAGAGAGGTTCCTAATTCTATCTACAAAAGATAAAGAATCAATTATTCAGACAATTGCGATGTATCACAAAGATTTTCAATTTAATCCGAGCAGAATATTTTCTAAATCAGATTTTAAAAATGGTGGAGAGAACAAACATAATGTTTTTATAAAAAGCATCAAAGGGAAGTATTCTAATAAATTTATATATATAGAGGACTCGCATATTCACATCAAAGAATTCTATAATGAGGAAAGTGTTAAATGTATAAGAGCTTTATGGGGATATGTACCAAAAAATCTTAAACAAAATAATTCTCAAATGAATGCATATAAACAGGTTATTAAGGAGTTCTAATATGAATAGATTACAGTTAGTAGATTTATTAAAAAGCTTAAAGCCAAGGGGTCTTTCAAGTCTAAAAGCTGAATATGAATCAGAAGGGTCTACTGATGAGGACATTTATTTTCTAAAAGAAATATGCATTTCTTCGGGCCTGGATCTTCACGTAAAGATAGGAGGAGTTGAGGCAAGAAGGGATTTTAGAAGATGTCTTATTATTGGTGTTGATGGAATAATTGCACCAATGGTTGAAAATGCATTTTGCGGTTCTAAGTTCATAGGGATGTATAAAAATGATGAGGAGTTTTACGGTAAAGAGATATGGAATACTCACAGAAGTATAAATATTGAGACCAAATATGCCGTAAATGAAATTGATAACATTATTAGTAAAATTGGGAATGACATTCAAAATATTACTATAGGAAGGTCAGACCTATCTGGATCTTATTTTGATGAAAATATTAAGCAAGACTCTCCTCAAATCAACGAAGACATTAAGACAGTTATTTCTGCAATAAAGCGTTCAGAGAAAAATATATCATTGACTGTTGGTGGAGGCGTAACATCAAAAACAGTCAAACCAATACTTGAAGATAACTTTTTAATATCTAATATTAAAGCAATTGAAACTAGAAAATGTATGATTGAGTCTGAAAGTATTTTAAAAGATCCAAGTATTATTGATGATGTATTGGAGTTTGAGATGTCGTATTTAGATAATCGAGTTAATAGTAGGCATACTCTTGATATTTATGCTGATCAAGCTAGATTGAAGGAATTAAATAAAAGACTATCTAACAAATGAAATATTCTGACTATGTTGCCAAGCAATTGGTAGAGCTGGGCTATACGCATTGCTTTTTCTTGGCTGGGGGGAATATCATGCACTTACTGGAGTCTTTTAGTAGATGTATGGAATGCATTCCTGTCGCTCACGAAAATACCGGAATAATAGCAGCAGAATACATGAACTCACTCCCAGGATCATCAAAGGCTTTAGCATTAGTTACAGCTGGTCCTGGAATTACAAACTCATTAACAGGTATAGCAGGAGCAAATTTAGAATCTAGAGAGCTTCTAGTTATAGGTGGAACCGTCAAAACAATCGATATATCTTCAGACAACTTAAGACAAAGAGGTATTCAAGAAATCAATGGCCAGGATACAATCAAACCAATTGCAAAATTTTCTGAAAGGATTATGGAGGTTAAAGATGGTAACTATTGGTTAAAAATTTCAAATATTAGCTCATCAAACAGAAAAGGTGTTGTATTTATAGAATTTCCAATAGACCTTCAGTCAAAAGATGTAGCCTTTAATATTGTTAAGAGTTCGAAGGTAGATGATATCCCTGAGGAATTAAATGTTTACTCTGATGAGGCAAATAAATTAAGTAAATTAGTTTACTCATCAACCAGAATATCATTTCTTATTGGTGGGGGTTGCTCTAAAAAAACATCAAAAGAAATAAATAACTTTGCTAGAGATTGTAATATACCAATTTTTACTACTTATAACGCAGCTGATAGGATTGATTCAGCAGACACAAACTATTTTGGAAGACCTAATACATGGGGTCAAAGATACTCAAATATTCTCATTCAACAAAGTGATTTAGTTATAGTCTTTGGCTCAAGGTTGGGTCTCCAACAGACTGGCTTTAATTTTGAAGAATTCATACCAGTTGGAAAAATAGCTCAGATAGAAATTGATATTAATGAATTATCTAAAGGACATCCATATGTAGAATTACCCATATGCGCTGATGTAAATGTATTCTATAAATCCTTATTTAAAGTAATTGCTCAAAAATCTCTAAATGAAATTAAAAGAAATCAAAGTAATTGGATAGATTTTTGTAAAATAGTTAAGAAAGAACTTCCTTTAAATGAAGAGTCATCACCAGAAAAAGGTAGAATAACGCCCCACAGATTTTTTGAAAACCTTTCTGACTCGTGCTCTCCAGCGGATATTATTGTGCCCTGTTCTAGTGGCGGAGCATTTACTTGTTTTTATCAAATGTTTAATCAAAAAATTGGGCAAGACATCAGATCAAACAAAAGCCTTGCATCCATGGGATATGGAATGGCTGGGGCAATTGGAGCAGCTTTTTCAGATCGCTCTAGAAAAGTTATCCATATCGAGGGAGACGGAGGATTTATGCAAAATATTTCAGCTTTATCAACCATTTCGCATCATGAGCTGGATATAAAAACATTTATTATCAATGATGGAGGTTATGCATCCATAAGGATGACTCAGAGCAACTACTTTGATGGGAATTATGTTGGCTGTGATCCACAAACAGGGTTATTTTTTCCTGATTGGGGGTTGCTATTTAAATCCTTTAATATAGATTATGAAGAACTAGTGCAAGAAGAAGATCTTCAAAAGATACCCCAACTAATTAGTGATAAGAAGCCAAGAATAATTGTTATTAACATTCACCCTTATCAAACATATATGCCAAAAATATCTAGCAGAGTAACTGAGAGTGGGATGGAATCAAATCCATTGCACTTGATGACGCCAGAGTTAAAAGCTGATATTGCAAATAAAGTTTTTAAATATGTAGAAGGTTAGTATTTTAATTTCTTATAAAAATTATAAGTCTTTAATATTGAGTCATTAAGGGAAATGCTTTCAACCAGACCAAGTAATTTTGCATAATCAGTATTTGGTATGTAGAAGTTTGATTTTTCTGGGTGTCTCACATTGTTAGTTTTTATTACCACTTTATTAGGTAAATTCAGAATATCTAATACTTTATAAGCCAGTTCTTTAATGGTTATTAATGAGGAAGAGCCGACATTTACAGTTATATTATCTTTTTCAGACATAAAAAGTTTAAGTAAGAAATTAACTAAGTCAACTGGATACAAATAACTTCTTACTGGCGAGCCATCTCCATTAATTATAATATCTTCTTGCTCTAGGGCATTTTTTATAAAATTACCAAAAGCGAAATGCTTATCAATAGGAAGGTATGGGCCAGAAAAAGCAAAGCATCTTGCATTAATGATCTTAATATTATTACTTTTTCCGAACTCACAAAGCAATGACTCAACTAATATCTTTGATAAGCCATACATAGAACCAACATCATTTATATTAAAATTAGCATTTGCTAACTCATCGACTCCATCTCCATAGTCTGATATATCTCCATATACAGCTCCTGAGCTAAGATGGAGAATAGATTTTGTTCTTGAAGTTACAAATTTATCAAGAAGTTTCTTGGTTCCATTAAGAAGCGTATCAGCCAAGATGAAGGTATTAAGACTAAAATCATAAGTAGCATCATTTGCACCTATCACAATAAAATCAAACCCCTCACCATCAAACTTAAGTTCATCAAGACTTCTTATATCACTTTCTATGAAGTCCAAATTTTTTACATTTTTAAGGTCTTTATGCTTATCCATAAAAGATTTTTTATTTCTAGTCAAAATAGTTATAGAAATATTTAAATCATTACTCTCACTTAGAGATTTCAATGAAGCTACAAGCCACTTTCCAATAAAGCCAGTACCTCCTGTAATTAGAAAAGATTTATTTTTAAATTCATATAATCTCTTGTAGGCTGCTGATGCTATATCAAAGAGATCTTCTTGGGGTAAATTAAACATTAATTAATGATATTTCATCATTATTAGATAAGTTTTGAATGTTTATTAAATCTTTAATCATTTATATGTGCAAGATGATAATGCATGAGGTAAATTATATACGTATTTTAAAATTATTTTAGGAGAAATTTTAAGTATTTCTTAATGGTACCCGAGGCCGGACTTGAACCGGCACGATATTTCTATCGAGGGATTTTAAGTCCCTTGTGTCTACCAATTCCACCACTCGGGCAAGCTAATAGATACCAAACCTACAACATTATACTTTTTTAAATCTAAATGTCTTTCTTTATAATATGGAGGCTGAAGCCGGAATCGAACCGGCGTTAACGGCTTTGCAGGCCGCTGCAT
>Ga0209816_1003933_pt1 | contig 10042 bp, 1 predicted proteins | sample CoawatmetaG01DNA_FD_187509 | JGI IMG/M metagenome (GOLD analysis project Ga0209816, IMG submission 187509) | Marine microbial communities from the West Antarctic Peninsula - Coastal water metaG017-DNA (SPAdes) (version 2) | ecosystem: Environmental > Aquatic > Marine > Coastal ... | reverse complement strand
CAATAGGCGTGGGTGTAGGTGTAGCTAAATTATTTGGAGCTAGTAAAAGAAAAAAAGCGGCTAAAAAAGCAGCGGCTAAAGCAGCTAAAGAGCTAGCGGCTAAAAAGAAGCAATATGAAAATTTAGATACTTCTAACCTTGCGGCAAATATGGAAAACAAAATGGAAGATCTCACGATCAACCAAAAGGGAATGGATGTGCAATCTAATAAGGCGGCTGCAAGTAGGGCTAACATAATGGATAGTATGAATGCTGCTGCTGGTGGATCTGGTATCGCAGCACTAGCACAAACCATGGCTAACCAAGGTTCTGATGATGCCGCTAAATCTGGGGCTATGATTGGTGATCAAGAAGCTGCTAATCAAGCTAAGACAGCACAGGGAGCTCAAGATGTTCAAACAGCTAAAATGGCAGGAGCTAAAGATGCTAGGGGACTTAAATACAAAAAAACAAACAAACTAATGGGAATGGCTGCTGGTGCAAAGTCGGCTGCGGATGCTAATGTTGCTCAAGCTGGTAAAGACCAAATGAATGCAATAGGTGGTATAGCCACATCTGCTATTGGTCTCTCAGATAGAAACTTAAAAAAGAACATAACAAAAGTAGGTCAATCAAACAGTGGTTTAAACATATACAGTTTTGAGTATAAAAACCCAGTTCACGGAAAAGGCTTGTTTCAAGGTGTTATGGCTGACGAAGCTCCGGATGAAGCTGTGGTTAGTATAGGTGGTTACAATGCTGTTAACTACGATATGATAGACGTAGAATTTAAAAACATATAGACATGGCTGATGAAATAAAAGGAGGTCAAGATGGTTTTGCAATAGGACAAGCTGAAGGAGGCGCTGGTGGAGCTCAAGCTAGAAGTACAATGTATGATGGCTTAGACCAAATTACAGAAACTCTTAGGGCTAATAAGTTGGCTAGAGAAACTGAAAATAAAACCGTTATGGCTGCTGAGCAAAAAGCTAGACAGTTAGGTGGTCAAAAAGTAAGTAATGCTTTTGAAGAGATGGCGCCAACGTTGAAATCACTTGGTCCAGAATCGTTTGGTAGAGCACAAGAAGAAGTTGAGGCTTTGAGGCAGGAAATGTTTCAAGCCATAGACAATAAGGACCAAAAGAAAATTGCAGCACTAAACATGAAGCTTAGTGATATAAAAGCTAAACACGCTGGTGATGCCGAAAGTTTAACTACTTTAGTCGAGTCTTGGGAAGATGGAACTGTCAGTACGGACGCTATGACTAAAGAGGAGATAAGGGTTATGGAGCAGTTTGCTACCAACAAGTCCAAAAGAGTTAAGTACTCTGAGGACAACACTATGATGTATGAGTGGGATAAACCGGTTATAGATGAGGAAACTGGCGAACAAGCGATTGATGAGTTTGGTGATCCTGTTACAGAGCCAGAGGAGTTCTCCATGGCACAGATGCAAGACATGATTATAACAAAGGAAACCGTAAATGGGGTTAAAGTCTTAGATTATGGAGAGGAGATAAAAACAATGTACAAAGAAGGCAAGCCACCTTCTGATTCTGAGATTAAATCAAAAATTCGTGATATTATACCACAAAAACCAAGGGAACTAAGAGATTGGCTGCATGGTAACCCAGCTGAACAAGATGGTTTAAACGTTCACGGTTATTTAACGGATCTAATGAGTGTTGATGGTGATTTTAACACATTTGCCTCGCTTGGCGTTGATACATCGCAGTTCGAAGATACAAACAATGAGCCTGGAATACAGGCTGATGAGATTCCAGATTCATTTAAAGAAGATCTGATTAGAAAGGTGATGGATGTTGAGGACTTAGAGATGTCACACGGTATAATATCTGATATATACTCAAATCTTCTAAAGAACAATATGATGGGTAAAGAAAATGTAGATTACAGACCTATAGATGAAACTACTATTTTAGGTAGTAAAATGGATTCAAGTGCTCAAGCTGTTGCTAAAAGAAAAGAAGCTTTGACGTCCTTGCAGAATTTAGCTGATCCAAATAACCCCATACACAAAGAGCTATCAGGCTTGGATGATAACGGAATTGCTCGACACCTTGGATTTGAAAACTTACAATCACAAATTTACAATGATGTATCTGGTCAAATGGAAAGCATAGAGACATATATTGCATCGGGCGTAAAGAAGAAAGGAAAATCAAGTACTGTTAAAACAGCTGAAGACTACTTAAAATAATAAAATATGAGTGAAGTAAAATTAAAAGGTATTGTTCAGAAGATGATCAATGCTGGCGAATCAGATGAGTTGATTAAAGAAGTTGTCACTAAGTATAGAGCTAAAAACACTCCAGCAGCTAAAGAAGACTTTCCGGCGGATGAAGAAGTAAAGGAAGAAACACCACCGGCGGATGTCCCTGTGGAAGGAAACGTTACGGCATCCAGTGGGGAGGAAGGTTCTACGGCTACACCAGTAGATAATGGTGATGGCTCTGAAGAGAAACCATTAAAACATAAGAAAAAACAATACGTAAAGCGTGATGATGGTTGGCATTACAAGCCTGAGTTTATGGGGCAGAGAGAATACCAGATAACAGATAAAGCTTTATTGGGTGAGTTAAACGGTAAGGTTGATCCCAACGAAACACCGGCACTAAACCTAGCCCCATCATTAGTGGCACTACCAGTAAATACAAAAACAGCTACTGATGATGTTTATGAAGCCGATAAGGATTTCAAAAAATTAGAAAAAGAAGAAAAGATAAGCAAGGCTAATAATACTGATCAAAATGAGGAGTATATAAAAATAAATGATAAATTCACTCAAATTGACGACCCCGCAAACAAGGAAAAATTAAAAGGTGAAAACGAAGAACAAGTAAAAGAGGTTTATGGTTACTGGGAGGATGGTGAGAATGGTAGAGTTTACGTTCCTGGTAAGTACAATTATGAGGAGAAGAAAACGGCATTTAACGACTTTGGTGGGGTTGATAATGTTCAAAAATATCTTAAAGACCAAGCAAACCAAGGTAACGATGTTAAAAACAACTTGCTTAACAAAGCTTTACATCAAACTAGTATATATGATTTTGCCGAACAAAACGATATACTACCTAAAGATGTAGATACTAAAAGCGAGGAATTTGGTAGGTTTGCATATAACCAAAATGACTTAAGAACTAATGAAGAGTTATATAATAGGGTTGTAAACCAACAATATGGACACGAAGCCTCTGAGGTAGATAAAATAGAAGAAAAAACAGACGCAGCTCGCGAGATATTAAAAGAAGAGTATATAAAAGACTCTGGTAAAGACAAGGGAGTGATTGGTCAATTGTTTACTAAGGAGTATTGGAATACTTTTACTGACACCGAACGCAACGAGGCGTTGGAACAAATATCAAAAGAAAAACTAGATAAGTATCAACCCATACTAGACAAGGTTGTTAAAAGCTCTAGTGATATAGGTGGAAAAATACAAGCACTGACTGCTAGTGTTAAAACAGACGCTAAGTGGATAACTGAAAATGATCCAACCGAAGCATTAAAAAAAATACAAGATGGAACGTACACAACACAAGAACAAGTAGACAAGGCTAACGCTGATTATGCAAAAATCACTGAAGAATACAACGATAGATTAAATAGGTTAAAAAACAACGTTGGTAACGTTAAGGCTTTAAGAACAGTTTTAGATGATAGTTTTGCAACAGCATCACAAATTGCTGGTAAAGTTGAAAACATTGGAATTATAAATGATTTATCAGGAGACTACTATGGAACCATGTACAACGCTTCAAGTAGAGCCGTGGCATCTACCGCTGAGTTTATAACTGGTGTTGATGAATTTACAAAAAGGTTTAACCCTATGCTTCTTTTAGATGCCGAAGAGATACCTGAGATTTTAAGGGGTAGCGTGGAATACTTACAACAGACTTCATTATTAGACATGCCTTCTGTTATGGGCTATGCTGATTTCAAGAAAAACGGTCCTAATGATGGCGCTTTAAGAGAAGGCTTAGACGCTATATCAGAGCACACTAGGGCTAAGCAGACTGATTATGCAGATGCTGATTGGGCTACATCAACCTTTATGTCGATGGCTGAGATGACTCCACAAATATTAATTGGGTTAACCGGTATGGGCACTATGGGTACTTTAGGTTCTATGGTTGTGTCATCTACTGGTAATAATTTTATAAGGTTTGAAGAAGAAGGAATGGCAGGTGGAGCTCTTTATGCTAGGGCTTCTTTTCACGGATTAATGGAAGGTATATCTGAAACAGTAACATCTAAGTTTGGTGCTAGAACACTAAAAGGTCTTGCTGTCCCGTCAGCAGCAACCAATACTTTTAAAAAATATTTAGCTAACGCTGTAGGTCTTGGTAAGACCGTTGCACTTGAGGGTGGAATTGAGGGTTTAAGTGAAGGCTTTAACTCTTTTGCTACAAACGCCTATGATAAATACGCTGTAGGTAAAGACGTGAGTTTATGGGATGGTGTTGGCGAAGCGTTTTACCAGGGAGCTAGTGTTTCAGTAGGGTTTAAAGGTCCAGCAATAATGAAGCAGATCTTTACCCCTTTTATTGGTGCTCAAAACAATGCATCACTAGGTGAGATATCAAAACAAATATTAGAAACGGATGCTGCTTTGTTAAATCCAAATTTAACTGAAGTAGCTAAAAAAGCTTTAGTAGATAAACAAGCTAGATTAATAGAGCAAAGCGAAACGCTTTATGACGAAGCTATAACTAAGTCGGCTTCATTTACTCCTGAAGAAAGACAAGAGTTAATAGATATAGAGGTTAGTAATCATAATTTAAAACGAGATGCCAAAGCAATACAAGCAGATTTTGAAAGTGGTGGATTAACTGAAAAGCAAAAAGATTTAGCTATAAAAGAGTTAAACGATAAGTACAGCGAGCAGATAGGTAAAAAACAAGATATAATATCTAGGTATGATAAAATATCACCATTAGAGGCAAAGAAAAAATGGGATAATCAAGTTGCTTACTTAAAAAATCAAGCTAAGTTAGCGGAGGATGCTGGCGCACTACCTATAAACGTTCAAACAGTTACAACTAAGCAGATGGAAGATATCATGGTTGACAATGACATGGGTATTATTAGTGAAGCTGCTACCGAAGTACAAGCGCTTGAAGATATAGTTAGCGACCCTAAGTCTACTCAAGCAGAGATAGATGATGCTAAAAAGTTATTAGATCCAGATGGCAACAAAGGCCAAGCTATAAAGAACTACATGAATATGTTATCTGGGCAAGCTAGTAATTATGGTGGTATGATGCCTGTTATAAAAGATGGTAAAGTGGTTTCTTACGAACTATACTTAAATGAAGAGACATCGATATCTGATGGATATCTAAACACTGGCGCTCACGAATTTGTACATGCAGCTTTTCATCAAACCTTACAAAAAGATCCAGGCGCTCAAGAAGTTTTTGGAGCTGCTTTAACTGATATACTACAAAACGATAAAAACGTTACTTACACTGAAAAAGGTATGGAAACGCTTAATCGTAGAAAATCACAGTACACAAGAGCTGAGGGTAGAGGTGAGGAAATAATGGCTATTACATCTGAGCTAATGCAAGATGGAGATGTTACAATGAATGAGAAAGGCTTAGACTTGGTCAAAGGAGTATTTAGACGATTTGTACAAAATAATCTAGGTAGTAAATCTGTTGATATAAAGTTTGACACACCTCAAGACGTAAAGAATTTTATGATAGATTATCATAAATCAATAGCAAACAACAAGCCCAGTCCAGCAATAGCTAGGATGACAGCTAAGGGAGCTAAGGGTAAATTAGTAGATAAAGCTACGGCTGAATCTGATGCTGCCGCTAGGGGCGAGGAAATGCAATTCTCTAAAGCTGTAAGTTTAAACATGAAAGCAAATCCAGACTTGAGATCTGATATTGATGGGTTTGTAATGAAAGATGATGGATCACCAAAGCATACAAGTAATGCTGACTTTCAGTTATCGCCTGACTTTGGAGATGCTTATATGAAGATTGTTGATAGCAAGCTTTTGGATGGAATGATACACCAAGGTATGATTGGTAAGGGTTTAGACCCAGGTTCCTTAAAAGAGTTTACTAGAAAAGTAAAAGATAAAGTTGGAGAGAGGTTTATGAAGAACTACAACTTAGATAAAAATGATAGTTTATTTGGTTGGTTAACCGGCGTGTCTGGTGGTATGGGTAAATCGATTATATATAGAGCCAAGGGAGACGTGATGGCTGAGTATGTTAAAGAAGGTAAAGCAGAGCAAACATCTCTAGACAAGAGGATCGGTGAGGCTGGTACGCTAGCAGATATATTACAGGCTGAGAAATCTACGGAAATGGAACGTATTGAAAACGAAGATATGAGTATTGGTAGGAAAGATGCTTATATAAATGGTCCAGTACCTGTTTTAGATCAATTTGGCTTGACAGATACTAAAAATACCGTAGACGATGCTATAGATAAGGTTCAGAAAAATCAAGAAACTAAAATTGACCTTGATGGTTTAAAATATAAAGGTGTTAAAGGTTTACTGGTAGACGCTGGTAAGGTGGATAAGAATGGTAAAATGAAGGCCCCAACAAAAGCGGCTGATGTTAAACCAACAGGAGCTTTATATCCCGTATTAAAAGCAGTGGCTGAGATAATTGGTGTTGATCCAAAAAGAATTATTGCAAATCAAGATTTAAACGATACCCAAAGAAGAGCAGCTCAAAGATTTTTCTACAATAAGATAGTTAATGAAGATGGTTCTTTTAATAAAACATTCTTAGAAGAAGTGTTGCCCGAAGGAGAAACGAGAAGTGGTGAAGCTACTGGTATTGCTAATACAAAACTAGGCCTACTATATGACAAGGGTGGTAGAGCTTCGTTTGCAGAAGGAGCTACGGCTGCTGGTAAAGCAACACAGACAAAAAGAACAGATGTTACAATGGAAGAAATACTAGGGGTTTTTGGTATTAATCCAGATGGAACGTTTCAGTCAGGTACTAGCTCTGATGGAGCTTTAAGGCAAGGTATACTTCAAGTAGCTCAGTTAGCGGGTAATCAAGCTTTGAGAGAAAACGCTTTAAAGAACGGTACGCATTCAGAAGCTGTTGTTGCCATGTTGTCAGATGGTAAAGCAGAGTATGCATGGAGTAAAGACAACGTTAATCCACAACCAACAACTCAAGATATAATTGATCAAGGTTGGAATGATTTTACTGACCTAGTAAGTACCGTGGCTCCTTTAAACAAAAGTATAATTAATGATGCCATGGAAGTAACATGGGGTACAGCTTTAAACAATAACGTTAAGAGTAAGGTTTTAGAGGTAACAAATAAAGCTTTAGATAGATTTACGCCGTTAGACCCTGACGTTAGGGAGTTAATTGAAAAAACTCCAATGGAGGTTTCTCCAGCTGACTTAACGGATGTTATGAGGCAAGAGTGGGAGTTTGATCAAAGCAACCAATCAATGAAAAACACCTATGGTTTTAGTGGTGGTGTTACAGATGTTTTTAACGACCCGTCTGGCATTAGTGGTACAAAGCTAAGATCACACATCACTGATAACGCCAAAGATACATACGATATTAAAGACCCAGTGGCATCCGCTGAATCTTTATTTATGCTTTCGCCTGGGCTAGCTGGCAATGGGGCTTATGGTAATGGTAATGTTTTAGTACCAAGTAAAGATGGTGGAGGACTTATTAAAGGTATTAGCACTAAGATAGATAAGAAAACTGGAAAGAAAGTTCCTAGAGGTAAGAGACAGGGTTACCAGCCAACTGGTGGTATAACCGACCTTGTTGCCTTGTGGAATAAAGCAAATGTTCCAAAAGCGCCAAATGGAAAGTGGATACAACCAAGTAAAACAAAAGGTGTTACTTATGAAGTTTGGGATGGAAAAGCTTGGGCGCCTGCAAAAACAAAAATGTTAGCCGAAAATACTGGCGCTTTTTTAAAGGACAAAGACTTTAGTGGTAGAGAGAAACAAAGTCTAGCGGCTAGGAATGCTTCTAAAAATATTTTAGACGCTGCTTGGAAGAAAGTTGGGAAAACATGGTCTGTAAAAGAATTTGCTGCTTTACAAACCTCTTTAGGATCTAACATGCAAGCACCACTAAGAAGATCCGCTGCTGGTAATGGTATACAAACTAATATTACAGATGTTATTGCTAGAGGTAAGGCAAAAGGAATAAGTGTTGGTAAGATATCACAGTTTGAGCACAATACCGCTCTACAGAAATTAAATGCTAGAATAGGACAATCCTACATGAACACAGGTAAGCTAAACAATGATGTTTGGGATGGTTATCATGTTAATGTTATATCTGCTTCTTTAAATAAAGCTATGGACAAGGCTGGCTTTCAAACAAATGAAGCCGGTATTGTTGGTGATTCAAGGATGTATAATCCGCATACGCTTAAATGGTTATTTGCTAATAACGGTAAGATCGTTGATGGTGTAGAAATTAACTTAGATGACGTCGGTACTATAACAGATAAAAACGGAGATATACTGGGGCAAGACTTTGTTAATGCGGTTAGAGGGTTTCAGAAAAATGTAAGTTTAGAGGGTTTAAGCCAAATGCAATTCAGTAAAATTGCAAATAAGGCAAGTGCTTCATCTTACGCTAACAACCCTAAGGGCATATCTGTGCTAGATTTTGATGATACATTGGCAACTAGTAATTCTAAAGTTAAGTCAACATCACCTGATGGCACTATTAGAGAGTTAACCGCAGAGCAATTTGCTAAAGAAGGAGCCGATCTACTTGACCAAGGTTGGACACACGACTTCTCAGAGTTCAACAAAGTTGTAGATGGTAAAGTTGCTTCGTTATTTCAAAAAGCCTTAAAACTACAAAATAAGTTTGGTAATGACAATATGTTTATATTGACAGCTAGACCTCAACAATCTGCTCAATCAATATTTCAGTTCTTAAAAGCTAATGGTTTAAATATACCTTTAAAAAACATAACGGGCTTAGCCAATTCTACAGCTCAAGCAAAAGCTGATTGGATAGCTGGTAAAGTTGGTGAAGGCTATAATGACTTCTATTTTGCTGACGACGCCATGCAAAACGTAGATGCTGTCAAAAACATGTTAGATCAATTTGATGTGAAATCTAAAGTTCAACAAGCAAAAATACAGTTTAGCAAAAGTGTCAAACAAGAGCTTAACGATATGCTACAGGAGACTACTGGCATTGAATCTGAGAAGCAGTTTTCAGATGCTCAAGCCAAACTAAGAGGGCGTGACACTAAGTATAAGGGTATAATCCCTGCTTCGGCTCAAGATTTCAAAGGTTTATTATACAACTTTATATCTAAAGGTAAAAAAGGTGATGCTCAGTTAGCGTTTCTTAAGAAAGCTTTGATAGATCCTTTCGCGAGAGGAATCGATGGTTTAAACACCGCTAGACAAAACACGGCGGAGGATTACAAGAATTTACTTAAAAATTCAGATATGACTAAAGGTAATCTTAACCAACAGATCGAAGGTTTAGATTATAATTATGATCAAGCAGTTAGAACTTATTTGTGGACAAAAGCTGGTTTTGAAATACCTGGAATGTCTCAGAGAGATGCTAATGCTTTAAACTCTGTTGTTATGAATGACCCGCAGCTACAGGCTTTTGCTGAGGCAATTGGGGTTATGTCTGGTAAAGAAACAGGTTTATCTCAACCCAACGATTATTGGTTAGCAGAAAACTTAACTTCAGATCTTCTTAGCGATGGTTCAATTGGAGATGCTCGAGCAGAGCATTTAAAAGAGTGGCAAGACAATGTTGATCAGATGTTTGATAAAGAAGGTTTGAATAAGATCGAATCTATATACGGTAGTAAGTTCAGAGAGGCTCTTGAAGACTCTTTATACCGAATGAAAAATGGTAAAAACAGACCTTCTGGCGGTAGTAGATTGGTTAACGGATACATGAACTGGGTCAATAACTCTGTTGGAGCTATCATGTTCTTTAACATGAGATCCGCAATATTACAGACTATATCCGCTACAAATTACATTAACTGGAGTTTCAATAATCCAGCTAAAGCAGCAGCT
>Ga0209816_1003928_pt1 | contig 10048 bp, 4 predicted proteins | sample CoawatmetaG01DNA_FD_187509 | JGI IMG/M metagenome (GOLD analysis project Ga0209816, IMG submission 187509) | Marine microbial communities from the West Antarctic Peninsula - Coastal water metaG017-DNA (SPAdes) (version 2) | ecosystem: Environmental > Aquatic > Marine > Coastal ... | reverse complement strand
GGTCCCGCAGCCAAATGTGGGATCTGCAATTGACATAGCTTATATACTGAATGTGCCCGTGCTTGAACCTTTTAGAGCAATCGTGGGGTTAGTCTCGTTTAGGTTTCCATATAAGTAAGAAGCCTCGTCTAGTGGTACTCCCATTAGACTCCACATAACCGTAGGGTAAGTGCATTTGCCTACTCTTGGGTTTCCAACGTAACCACTTCTAGCTCCCCCAGAGATGGAATTAGTATTAGAAGTAAGAATATCACCAACAGGGACTATAAATCCACTGAACCTTTCTCCATCTCTCTCGGAAACCGTTATCACAGAAGTAGTCTTCTTCTTCTTTCCACCACCATTCTTTACGACAGTTAGCGAGTGCGGAGCAGGGAATCCTGGTGATTCACCACCTAGACCATTATTATCAGCGGCAGTATATGCAACATAAATAGTAAACTCATCAAAACCTTTTTCAACCCAATGTCCAAAATAGCTTCCTGTATGGTGATGACCCGTTTGAGGTAGACAATTAATAAGATCTACATCCACTTTATAATCAGCTAACCAAGCGGGTCGGTTAAACTTAATTTTCTTACCAACATAATTAAAGTTTACTCTTGATACTATACCTGTATATGAGTAATCTACATTATAAAAGTTCTGTAACCTAGCGGGGGCTCCACCCTCAGCGTTTGTCCCATCAGTATTGGTTAATTGAGAGTTACTTCCTGCCACAATACTTGCATCAGGGGATCCCGTCTGTGAGATAAAAGTATTAATGTAATCATTAGGATATAGACCTTTAGAAGAAAGACCTTGCTCCGTACACCATTGAGATAAGTCCCAATCAGGGTAACTTGGAATAGTAATTTGAGAACCAGTGCTTCCAATCCCATACTTACCTTTTACATACTCTTTAATATAAGCATCAGTATCGTTGGTTTCAACACCAGGACCGTCATTAGCGAAAACTCCCTGATAGTAATCAAACAAAGCTCCTTCAGGACCAAAGTTCCAGCCCCCAAAGACATACCCCGTGGCTAAATTACTCATACCTATATGATTCCCTTGCTCAATTAAACCCTTTACCTTCCCATTAAGTTCATCGTAAACACGCTTAAGCTCATAATCTAATTGGCCTTTACCTACAGCGGGGTTTGCGAGGGATAATTGAGGGAACGCTGCGCCGATACCCGCTCTCTCATTGTAAGCCAACTCAGCGGTTCTGAATAGAGGTCGAATATCAATAACGTCTGTACTAAGAACCACTTGAGAGCCATTCTGAACCCAAATATAAGCAACAGGAAGAATCGACTGACCGACAAGCTCATAAGCATTGTCTTCTAACTTTTCAGAAATAAGGGGAGCAAGGTTTAGGATATCATCAGGAGCGGGAAATGTACCTCGAACATCTTGTGCAATATCATTAGCAGAAGTAGAAGTAAATCCCATTTGGGTATTCTTTTGATCGCCAGGATGTGCAAGAATTCTATGATCAGCACCCACACTTTCAATATACTCTTGTGTGAAGTTCGTAGTTTCTTGAAAATTAGTCTTGATACCTGCGCCACGAACAATTCCTAACTGCGGTGTAGTAATAGATTCCTTACCATTAGGTTTTAGGATCGTGGCTCCACTAGAATCAATAGATTTACTGTAAATGAATACTAAATCAATTCTACTTTCGACACCCGTAACTGGTGTAGTAGTCCCAGCAGAGTTGGTATAAGAAAAATCATCTGTATCGAAACTAGGAACTTCAATCGAGATCTCATCAGCAACGTCTACAATAGCAATTCGGGAAACTCCTCGCCACTTCTTAATAAAATAACTCTCTGTTCTAGGGAACTGAGCCCAACCATCGGTTGGGTTAGAGATATCAAAACTAGGCAAGAGATACTCCCCTGCGGTAGACCCTTGGGATTTAGCCCAAATTAAAGCTTGGGAGATAACCATTGGGGAGTACGCTGCTCCTCCTCCTGGAATGTTTACATCAGGACCCCCATAGCTCATACCATTTACTAAATCAACTCCATCGGAATCAATAGGAGTATCTGAGTTAATAACAGGCCAAGTGAATGATCTTTCAACCAATCCTGTCATCCCCATAGCATCTGATGCTACCGCAGTCTTGAAAGTATCTAACGCTGCTTGGAGAATAGCATTTTTCCCACCTGTAAAGTTTCCTGGGTTTGGAAGTGCGGTAGACCATATATCAACCTCACCTATAGCTTCTCCCATAACTTTTTCTAAGTAAGCTAAGGGTTGCTTAGTACTAGCATCATTAATTCTAGCAGAGTACCTTCCTGGTTTAACTCTAATTACACGATCAGCCCCTGTAGCGTAAGGTCTAAGCTCGTCTAAATCGCTTCGCTTTACTCCCAGGAGTTTGTCTGTATCTTTTCTAACTTGATCCCGAAGCCAGTTACAGTTCTCTTGAAGCTGCTTGAGAGGAATGTTATCCACTTCAAAGTAGTAAGGATCATTAGCTTTGAAAAATCTGATCGGATCAGTGAACCGATAGTTACTATCTTGATATATTTGTTCTGACATTAGTTATCCCTCGAAAGATCGAAAATTGTAGCAGACTTAAAGCCCACTCCTCCAGAAGTATCACCAACATACGCTTCTGAGGTTCTATTAGTAGCGGCGTTAGATTTAGATGAGTATATGGTAACTTTCCTAGGTCTTCCTGCTAACCCCACACTAGCATTCCGAGAGTTAGCAAAGGTAAAGGAGGCTGATTCATCTAGTAAACATTGTGTTGGATTCTCTTCAACGAATTCATTGCAGTAGTAGAATCCAGAAGTCCATAATTCATCATAAATTCCATCCCCATCAGAGTCGTGACTTAATTTAACAAGGTCAGGGTAAGTTCCGCTGAGATTTGATCCATCAGTAGCGACAAGTGCGGAGAGCGGAGCCGAACAATTATACCCTTGAGCAAAGGTTTGATAGGCAGGACCAACAGTTCCACTAAAATCCCCACCATGAGGATGGGCTCCATTAAGGAAACCACTTAAATCACTTTGAAGTGCCCTCGCAGAGGGTTTAGGACTCCAATAAATTCTAAACACTCCTTGGTTATCACTTGTATGAGGTCCAGACCCCCACTTATAAGTATTAGTTCCGCTAACATTAATTCCTGCCCAAGATAAAGTACTCGCTGTCAGGTCATTGACAATGCCCGAAATAGGATAGAATGCATCAAAAGGATTATTTACCGTAACTCCAGACGGGACCACCCAAACGGAGCTTCCTGCTCCGAAGGCATCAAGAATACTTAAGCTCCCCGTATCTGGGGTTCTAAGAGGGGCTCCAGATGCGGGTACAGAAGAAACCCCTGTAGTACCAACCCCATCAACAGACGAAAGATAAAGTCCACTTGGGCCGTGATAATCAGTGCTTCCAGGCCACATACCACTCACAGATAGGAAGGATGCATTAAGCCTAGAGGTATCAGCAATATTCCAAATCATCAGTTTATCACACTCACCACCACTAGCACTATAATAAAGACCATCTAAAGGTCCCGTATTAGGTCCAACAGGGAAATGGACGTTCTTAACATTCACTACACTATCTTCAGTAGCTCGTAAGCAGACTCCACCATAAGTAAGATTATCAATATCAGTATTTACTAGTGCAGTGTCAATAACATTTTGAGTGGCAAAGAATCTATTTACCCCAGTCAGAGTTGTAAACACTGGTAACTCGGGGACTGTGAAATTTAATCCAGCAGCAGCAACTAAATCGTCAAGATCTAAACCCGCGATTGCCGCAGGATCCTGTGGATTTGGGTAGAATTGAAGTGATCCTGAAGAAGTGAATGCGCTAGTATCAAAAGCACTAACCTCTAACCCAAAAGCGTCCCTAGTTCTAGCGGGTTCAATATTAAGAGTAGAGTTATTTTCAACAAGAATATCAACACCGAACTGCCCTAATGCTGCTGGTCCGTGAATATTAATCTCCGAAGAGTTATTGGCATACATCCCAGCCATCTTAGTTTGGTAAGTAATTCCAGATGGGCCGAAGGCGAATGTGCATCCTGAACCTGAACCGAAGCAACTAACCTTAGAGTTATTAGTTGCTTTAATAGCTCGTCCGTAAGATGGAACATTGGCAATATTTTCGCTATTGTTATCAACTCTAATAGAAGCGTGAATCAAATCTAATTCAGAACCATCATTAACTGAAAGTGCGGGAAGGGGTGATTTATTGCCTCCATTATATTTAATAACTCCATGAGCAACTTTGAAGGAAGTATTTCCGTACATAGTTGGGATGTTATTCTTTCTTCTAAATCCGAAAGAGCTATTCTTCATTAGATCAATATGTTGTGCATTTCCTGACATATCTAACTGCTTACGATTTGCCTGACCCGCCACAAGAGGTGACGCAGGGGAATCGAATATAAAGGAAGAGTTTCGTGATCTAATGGCTTCTCCACTATGAGCGTCAATGCATAAGTTTTCAAAGACTACCTTAGATCCATCAGCCTCAATACCTTTATCATCACCGTAAACATCAAGTAGCCCCTTGATATCCATTTGAGAGTTATTAAGAAGCATTCCATAACCCGTATTCAACTCAGTTCCAATAATACTAGCAAATAAAGGATTAGTAGAGATTGTTCTTTGTAATCCTCCTGTTAGCTTAGAATTATCTAACACCCATCCTGCGTAGTTTCTAGATGCCATAACAACGCAATCAACACCAGAACCACCAATATCCCCAGGACCAGTCGTGTTTAGAACCAAGGGAAGTGAGCTTACTATAACCTCACTGTTAACAGCGTGGAATCCATATCCCGTTTTGGCCTCTCTAGTAGTCGTAGTTGGAAGCTTATAATTTCTATAAGCAGCAGCGGATCTAGATAAAGTTACTTTTGAGTTGTTAAATCTAAATCCAGCCTCTTGGGCTCTTACTCCTGCACAGTTCTCAAGGAGGACTTCTGAGTTAGTTACTTCAATGGCAACAGGTAGTGTAGTCTCTCCATCAACAAAGAAGTTTCTAATATAAATAGGACCGTCACAGTTCTTAACGCTAATCTTAGAGCAGGTATTGAAATAAGTATTTCCACCCACAGACAAAGCCTCAGAACCACCTAACTGGGCTCTATACATTGTTGCAGCAGTAGCTTGATTAGTTGCACTTACATCTGTAGTTCCTAGAGTATTATCAATAGAGGTATTATCAATATTCTCATAAGGAGCGAAGGTAAACCGATTAAGTACTCCAGTAAGTGGAGCAGCCGATTTTAACGCTACTGTTAGTGGGGCTTTTCTTAAGTTATGTCTTGGGTAAAAGAATGAGTTTCCTTGGTTAACGAGTCTCGCATCTCCTGCTCCACTAAGAACCGTAGTTCCTAAATGAACACACTTCGTAGCAGTAAGAGTTGAACTTAAATCCAAGGAACTTACCGTAGTCATAAGTGCATGTGAAGCGTTATATGTTGGAGTAACAATACCACGGGAATCTCCAGAAGCGTTATAAACTCTACCAAAGTTGCGGTTAATTATCTCAATCGAACCACCCTCTTCAATTCGGAAATTATGTAGCTCTAAGGGGCCGAGATCGCCAAAGCTTCCAACTTCAATTAAAACAGGGAAGCGAACCACTTTTGGGATCGCTGCAATACAGGAACTAAGCTGCGTAAATACTGTGGCATTGGCAAGAAGCACTGCCTGTCCCTCAGTGGTATTCGCTGCGTCTGCCGAAACAGTAAGTGAGAATCCTGTTAATGCCGAGGTGGCAAATCCTGCCTGTTCCCAGTTCGCATAGGTCCGTTCTTCTAGATCATAAAGAGGCAAGTTATCTTGCTCCCAATTGTAGAAAGAACTAGTATCGTACTTGGACACATAAGGAGTCCAAGCGTTTTGAAGCATTACGCTTCCACTACTGGTGTAAATATCTGTTTCGCTAAAAGGCATTAGAAGTTAAGTGTCCATCTGAAAATGAGACTAAAATCACTAGTCTTTACTATATTACTGAAGGTTCTATAAGCTACAAGAAGGGGTCTATCCGCTGCGTTACCTGTAGGGTTTTTCATTAATAAGCCAACCTCATTAATGGAGGATTCGGTAGTTCCTGGTCTACTTATATTATTACAAGCTTCTTCATCCACCACTAAAGTATATCTAACAGAGCTATCTCCAATTCTAGTTCTCTTGTTTGCTGGAATTTGAGCAGCGGCTAATGATGTATAAGTGTTATTTGTTATTTGGTCTTTAACTGCAATAAATAAATTGCTTCCTGCTCCGTACTCAGCCAAAGTACATGCACCTGATAGCTGATAAATAGCACTAGTAGCTCCTCCAGTAGGGGGACCTGATACACCAACCTGGAATCTATCGATCTGATAATCTAAAACACTGTTAGATCCAGACCCAGTAAACATGTAAGTTAGACCTACACCCATACCAGAGACGATAATATTGTGGTCATCAAATACAACTTCTTCTTGACCATCAGTATATTGCTTAATGATGGTCAAGTGTCCATTAATACCTAGTTCTTCTGTAAAATTTTTCATAGGAAGTGTAATCTCCACTTAATAGTTAGGTCTGAATAGTTTAACGATCCTGGATTAATACCATTATCCTTAATATAGCCTAAGTTCTTTGTTAGGTGTTTCGTAGAAAACAGTTTATATTTCCTAGGATTATCTAGGGGTCCAAACGAATAAGGTGGGGTATTTCCTGCTCTAAGAGTTTCCCCTATATCAATAGTCCAAAGGCCCATATTGTATATACCTCCGTACAGGTTAGAGTATCCTACATCTCCTGAGCCTAATAACATTGAGTACTCAACTGTTCCTGAGTTAGTAGAGTCATGTCCTCCCGAAACACAAAGCCCACTAGATGTAGAACTCATCGCGTAGCCTGTGGTGGTTCCTGGGCTCCCTGACATAATCATATTAACAAATCCAGAGACATCCATAGAACTTGCTTCATTTACGATACTGTTGTAGGTTCCTGAGACAAAGTTTGGATCAGTTCCATTAGCAACATGCAAGTATGCAGCAGAGTTATCTAAGGAACTCACAAGAGCAAAGTTAGATCCTCCTGTACTAGAACCTTCGGGGTAACATCCGAGATAGTAAGCTTGGGGACCAAAGGAATCCATACCGCTGGCATCACGGAGAACACTATACCCAGGGGAATACGCTTCAACCCAATCTATTTGTTGTTGCCCATCTGCTACGTTGTGCGGCAGTAACCTCTGTGAGCTATCAACAGGACCAACACCATAGGGTCCACCAGGATTCTTTCTGTACGGGATAACATTTAAGTTTTGTCCCATGTCAAAGTTTGTTAGGGCATCAGAGAAAACATCCAACAAGGCGGTATTTCCCTCCTCTACTCTAGTACTCGCAGGGTTAGGGGGATTTGAAAGATAATTAGTGGGGACATAAGAGCTAGTCCCGTAAGGTGGAACTACTCTAACTGTCCCATTATCTGTTACGGTTCCAGGGCTATGATCCCTGTTCAAAACGGATCCAGAGAAGTCCCAGTTGTTTGTTCGCCTATTGTTAGTAAAGTCCATGTCGCTGGGCCAGCGACCTAACTCCAATTGAGCGCCATATATATAAATGCCCCCTTCCGTTTCACCGAAGGGGTCTGTTTCGTACCCGATGGGGTTAAGAGTTGCATATATACCGCTTACTCCTGAAACGGGAGCCAGCCCAGCGGCGTAGACTCTGGACCAGCCGTTTCCTACTGGGTATACACCCCCATTTTGTTGCCAATTATTAATGGAATACCCACTACCCTCAGATCGGGCTGTTCCTACCTTCGCTACGGTAGTGTATTCCAAAGAGAACGAACTAGGTGAAGTTCCATCGGCAGTGGGGGTTGTTCCTACATCATTCCAATGTACTACCGTCCCTAATCGACTATACCCTAATCCTCCATAACCAGCAGGGATCGAGAGATCTCTTCCCTCACTGAAAATAGAAAATCCAAAATGTGATCTAGGATGATGGAAAGTTGTAAGCGAATCCTGGGTCGGTACTAACGAAGATACTTTAACAGGAAATTTAATATAATACGAAGCGCATATCCAATTGTCTTGCCCAGCACTCACTGTTGTATCAGAGTAATTGACATTATTATATGCCCTCATTGCTAAGTATGAATTACCAGAAGAAGTCTTATCTTCTAAAGATACCACATGAGCAATGGAAGAAGGTATATGCAAATATTGCGGAGGTGGTGCAATGTTAGGGCGTGAGGAGACAATTATATCGGAACCAAAGATTACCTGGGAATCCTCGGCTGAAGGAGTACTATTGTACCAAAGATTTCTCTTCTCAGGAATAGCATGAGCATTTAAAGTATAAGCAGAAGCGTCCTTACCGAACGAAATAGCTTGAATCGTATAGTTAGAGGAGTCTAGAATAGAGGAAGTAGCATGGTCTGCAATACCAGATAGGGAGGGGGAGACTGTCATAATATCAGCTAATAGCTCTCCCGCTCCATCTACAAGAAGGTTACTCTCCTTGTGAAGAAGTTTGTCTCCGTCCCAAATTTCTACTTCGCCTCTCATTTAATTATCTAGCTCCACTCTTGTAAAGTTATCGAAGTTCGCTTGGGTGTTGCCAGCATTACCAGCACCCCAAGTCGGGCTTAGTCTATAATTCAATCTACTACCACCACTAAGTTCCAAGGTTCCTGAAGTAATTGTTGCATCTCTTGATGCTAAATTAGTAGCATAAACTCCTGTACCTTGTCCTATCAATCCATTATAGAACTTTAAAGTATTAAGAAGTTGATCTTTATCTAAGTAAAGCTTATCTTCTTTAACAAAGGGTCGATGAGGAATACTGCTTGTCTCGATCCCATGTCCCGTTCCGATAGCTGCATCTTCCCTCTGGGTTACATCTTGAAGCTCTATAGAATCAAGTAGGAGATACTTATCAGGATTATTGTTAGGAACAAAGAAGACTTCAACAGTGTAGTTTGTGTCATCTCTATTTACCTGTTCAGTGATTTTATAGTCTTTATCCTCAATAGGGATTATATCTAAGTACTCGAAATTATTATTGATAGTAAAGTTTCTAGTATCGAATTCTATTTCAAAGTTTTCAAAATAACTAGATTTTATGTTACTCAAAGTCCTATTGTTTATTTCTATATTAGAGTCTGAGTAATTACCTAAGCAGAATTCAGCCTCTACAGTAGGTTTATTTGTTTCGAACTTATACTTGTGTGATAGAGAATTTTTAACAATAGGAATAGAAATCCTGCTTTGATCAGTAACTTCCCACTTCTGATTAGGGGTCCAACTCCAAATTATTCCACCTATTGGTTGAGTATGAATCCATACTCCTAACTGACCTCCTCCTAGTATTGGAGAGTTCTCCTCAGCCACCAAAGCTTTAATATTTAGCTTAAACTTATGATCCTTAATAAAGTAGTTTCTTCTAGCCCCGTAGGCTGAAAGATCAAATCTTATCCTTGGGAGCGCACCGACTGATTTACACTTAATTACAGTATTATCAACTAAAGGATTCTCCATACCTTTGACGGCAGTAGAAGCATCTAATTTAAAAATAGTAAATTGATTAGCAGATGGCGCTCCTGATATATCGCAGAACTCAATTCCACTAAGAATTGCAGGGTTTCTCCAATCTGCATTAAACACATTGCCTTCCACCCAAGTACCAGACAAGGGGATAACTGCCTCTGCTGAGGTGTATGCGCTAAAGGAGCCGTTACCATTTTCATTCCAAACATTTGTTATGTTAATAGCACTAGCACTATTAACAGTTGGAGCAATCATGTTTCCTACAGCAGATCCAGCGATATCAAAATCACAATTAAATAAGCCTTTACCAAATACTTGGGCAATGATATTACCTCCAGTCTTAATAGCCTCATTAAACCCAAGAGGATGCTTTGCAAAATACTTACAATAGTCTCGGTGAGTTCTTTGGAGTCCAGAACCAAATTTAAAGTTCTCGTAGTCAGCAAAGGAGTTTAAAACATACCCGTCTGCAATGGAGGAGTTTGCTAAACTTTGAGCGTTGTTCTTCCAGTATGCATCAGAATCGTATTCA
>Ga0209816_1003918_pt1 | contig 10059 bp, 6 predicted proteins | sample CoawatmetaG01DNA_FD_187509 | JGI IMG/M metagenome (GOLD analysis project Ga0209816, IMG submission 187509) | Marine microbial communities from the West Antarctic Peninsula - Coastal water metaG017-DNA (SPAdes) (version 2) | ecosystem: Environmental > Aquatic > Marine > Coastal ... | reverse complement strand
GAATGGCAGTCACAGTTCCTGTTGCCGATATTGAAGACTGGGCATTCGTTGATGCTCAAGGCAAGCAACACGGTGGCGCCTCGCAAGCAATCTTGCAAAAGCGCGCCCAAAGGTAATTACTGCCAGGCTGGGCCAACTGGACCTATGGGGGCGCTAGGCGGCGCGCTGGCAATAGGCTCCACTGGCTTCTTCAAGATCGCAGCCACGGCATTCTTGTTAAACTTGGCCGCTTCCAACATGGCTAGCAGGTTTTGTGCTTTCTCAAAGTCGAAGAAGGCCTGGTCAAATTGCCCCAAACAATAATAGGCAAAGCCCCGATTGTAGAAAGCTTGCGCACAGCGTCCATTGATTTTGAGGCATTTGTCATAATTGGCGATTGCTCTTTGCCACTCCAGCCCAGAATCCAACCGCCAGGACGAGCCATGCAACGCCACCAGCTGCGATGCTAAATTTTGATGAGCCAAACCGCGATTATAATACGCCTGAGCTAGATTTGGCTTAACTTTGAGCACTTCAGAATAACAAGCAATAGCTTCTTTAGTCTGACCAGCTATAGCGAGCATTGCCGCCTTGTTATAGAGAGCAAGTATCAAATTTGGACTAGCTTTATAAGCTTGCTCAAAATTTGCTAGAGCCTTTGCTCTATCGCCAGAGATTGCCTCTTTCACGCCGTCGTGGTAAAGGATTTGGCCTTCTTCAGTGACATCATTGGCGCTACCACCAAGACCAGCAGCTCCAGCCGGAGCAATCAACCCACCTCCGCTAGCTATTCTGGCGTCTTCACTCGATTGCAGCCCCTGACTCGGGGTCTCTTCACAAGCCTGCGCATCAGCAGCAGTCAGGGCCGCGGCAGCATTAGGAGAATTGCTTAAAAAGCTACCGGGGTCTTTATTCAAGGCGAAATAAGCCGCGCCAAAGACCAGTACTAAAATCAGTAAACTAAGAGTCAAGGCCACGGAGCGATTGGCCGGCTGAGGCGTTTCACGGCCAGCCACTTGTGCTTCGAGCTTATCGTAAGCCTTGTGCGCAGCCATTTCAGAAGTGTCAGTAATAAGAGCATCTAGCTCTGCCAAACAGTGTTCATCAAGCTCAATCTTAGATTTAGCCGCAGCCGCCACTTCATCGGCTTTAACCTGTTGGCCACTAGCAACAGCGGCAGCATAAACCGCATCGTAAAATTCATCTGAATCAGGCACCGCATTCTCTTGAAGCCGCTTAGATTCAGCTTCGACTGCTTGGCGAATGGCACCCTCAATCAGAGTTTGAATACGCTGCATCCGCTCGTGCACCGCCGCCAATCGCTTTTCCACAACACGCTGGGGCGGTGGCTTAGGACTTGTCTCACCCAGCCCAGCCAACAATTCTTCGAGCTCCGGCAAGGTCTCTACCCCTGCCTGCATGCGAGTAAAATAAGCCCGAAAACGAACCGAATCACTCAGTGCGTCGTAAGCCATATTGGTGATCGAGAGGCGTTGCTCGCACAATTGCTTTTGATCAGCTGGAGCAGCTAACATCTTTTCGCGCCAGAGAGCGGCTCGGCGGTCACGCGCAGCCCGCAACACCTTCCTTGAGGCACCAGCAGGAACCGCTAGCACACGGCGGAAATAGATTCTTAGGGTTGACTCGTCCATATAAAACCTTGATCAGTCATACTTTAATCGTACAGAATTAGAGAGCCTCGTAAGCGGGCCGAGTTAACTGGCTCGATTCTGGGAAGATTTTAGCTGGCAGGAACTCTCTTTACTAGGCATGAACACGGTTGCAATTTTAGATGAATGATCCCGCCTTACAGCCTGAAAACTCGCCCCCAGGCGCGAAAGGCAACTCGGTAACTCTCGGTAGAATTATCAAGTCAAAAGGAACCATTGTTGTCGGCGGCTTTATTATCAGCCTCTTGCTGCTTGTCATGACAGCAAAAAAGATTAATTGGCAACTTGTCCACGACGCTTTTGCCTCGGCCACATGGCTACCCTGGTTGCCATTAGCCGTAGTCACTTATCTGATTGGCATGCTCTTGCGAGGCTTACGGCTGAAACAGTTAGTCAGCACAGAAGCCAGCTTGACCGTAAGCACGGCTAGCAACATTATCGCTGTCGGCTACGCCACCAACAATATCTTGCCGGCCCGCCTAGGCGAGTTCGCTCGCGCCGGTATGCTGGCGGAGAGAACGGGTCTACCCTATGCGCTTTCTCTAACTGTAACCTTTCTCGAGCGACTGCTCGATGGCCTGACAATTTTGTCCTTGTTTGTTCTCGCCATTTTTGTCACCCCCACCGATCAATGGTTGAAACCAGCAGCTATGGTCGCCGGGCTACTTTTTGGCTGTGCCCTTCCTTCCGTTCTCATGCTAGCCTTCGCACCGCAGCTATCACTATCACTGGCATCGCAGGTCAGCATTCACCTGGGGAGAAAATGGCATACCCGCGCCCTTGCTCTAGTCACCCAAGTAACGAGAGGTCTAAGCTGCCTACGCGATGCCTCTACAGCTCTATCTGTGCTGGCAACTAGCTTTGTTATCTGGATAATCGAAGGCCTGATGTTCGCCCTGGTGATGCCATGCTTCAACCTGCCAATTAGCCTGGTGAAAGCGATTGCCGTGATGGCCTTCACCAATCTCGGCATTCTCGTACCATCAAGCCCAGGTTACATCGGCACTTATCACGTCTGCTGCAAGACAGCACTACTGGCGGTGACAGGCAGCGAGACGGCACAAGTGACGAATAAGACTATTGAGCAAGCAGCAGTGCAGACATATCAGTTAGCCAGCATGCCGTTCTTAAGCAACAGCATTGGCCAAATTTCTGAATCAACTGCCTTGTCTTATGCCGTAGTGGTGCACCTGGTCTTTTACACCACAGTGACAATTTGGGGCGTAATCGCCATGGCTCGCTACGGTTTAGAACTTGGCACCACAGCCGCTCTTGCCTGGGAAGCCAAGCCCATCACCGACCTGCCTGAAACAGAAGCTATGGCCGTTATCACCTCAGTGCCAACACAAAAGCAGAGCAATCACTGCTTTAAAATTACACCTTTCTGGTTAGCAATTGTAGGCTCATCAGTACCTACTGGCTCTCTTGTGCTCACGGCGGAGGAACGCAGCGCAGCTGTCACCTATGCCACTCAATTTGTCTGCTCTGAACTAAGCGCCTTACCATCATTCTTGCGCCTTCTCTTCAAAATAGGCATCCTCGGCTTCCGCTCAATTACTATTGCCTCGAATCTCTGTCCTTTCGAAAATTTGTCCAGGGAGAGGCAGGCAAAAATAATCAACGCTTGGTCCTACGGACCAATAGGCACAACGCGCAAACTGTTCAAGCCATTGAGAAGCCTCGCTCTGCTCGCCTTCTTTGAGCATCCCTCTATACTGGCCGCACTGAACAAATCGAATGACTCCTCCGAAAAATTCAAATCAAGTACAAACGCCTAAACGAAGTTTGCCGCCAACCAGGTTCCAATGAAATGACCGTTCAAAAGCTAGACACCAACAGAGAAACACTAACAAGCAATAAGCCGTTGCGGGTACAAGTGCTTATTATTGGTAGTGGCGCCGGCGGTTCTACCACAGCGAACGTTCTAGCGGAGCAAGGCTTTGAAGTTGTCGTTCTTGAAGAAGGAGAACGCCACACAGTAGCCGACTACGGCCAATCACCAACCAAGGCCATGAGCCTTCTCTATCGCAATCGCGGCATCATGCCGATCATGGGCAGCGTACCCATCGGCTACGTCGAAGGTCGTACTCTGGGCGGCAGTACTGAGATCAATAGCGGCTTCTGGCATCGCTTGCCTCCCGAATTTCTGATGCGCTGGCAAGCCCGCTTCAACCTCTCTGATTTCACTCAGGATGCTCTTGCAGAGCACTTTGACTGGGCAGAAAAAATCCTGTCAGTAGGCCTCCACCCTGGCCCTTGGCCAAAATCAACAGAGGTTTTCAACCGTGGCGTAGAAGCAATGCAGTGGTCAGGGCAAGAAGTGAAACGAGCGGCAAACGGCTGCGACAACAACAACACCTGCTCAGCCGGATGCCCAAAGGGGGCAAGGCAGGGAGTTAGTCTCAAGCTCATCCCTGATGCACAAGCCAAAGGAGCACGCTTCATAACTGGATGCAAGGCCAAGCTATTACTAAAATCTCGGGGAAAAATTACAGGCGTATTGGCCGAAATTCACAAGCCCGATAGCACCAGCGATCTTGTACGCATCGATGCCGATCACATTTTCGTCTGCGCTGGCCCCACTCAAACACCTGGCCTGCTGCGAAAAAGCGGCATTAAAGAGCACATAGGTGATACCTTCCAAATCCACCCAATGCTTAAAGTCTCAGCGCTTTTCGATGAAGAAATAAACGCGCAGCACAGCGTTATGCCGCTGCTACAAGTGAAAGAATTTTGGCCCGATATCTCACTCGGGGGTTCGTTCTTCTCAGTGGGACATCTTGCTCTCAACCTCGGCGACAACTGGCTAGCCAATCAGAATGTCATCCAAGACTACAAACGTATGGCCACATACTACGTAGCAGTGCGCGGCACAGGCCGTGGCACGGTGCGCACATCGCCTCTGGGTGATGGAGAACCAGTGTTAAAGTACGAGCTGTCAGATGTCGACATTCGCCACCTCAGCCAAGGTCTAGCTAGACTTTCATCACTACTGCTCTCGGCAGGCGCTAAACAAGTTTATCCCTGTGTCCAGGGCCTGCCTCAAATCAGCTCAGAACTAGACGCGGTACGCTGGCTTGACGAAAACTTACCGCGATCACTGCTGAGCCTCACCACCGTTCACGCCTTCTCCACCTGCCCTATTGGCGAGAAAGTGGAACACTGCGCTGCCGATTCTTTTGGCAAAATTCACGGCTTCGAAAATCTCTACGTTAACGATGCCAGCATGTTGCCAGATTCGCCAGGAATAAACCCCCAAGGCACAATCATGGCCCTGGCAAGACGCAACGCCCTGCACTTTGCCGACCTTCACAGAGGACATTAAATGACAGACCTTGCCATAGTGACAGGAGTGCCAGGCTGGCTCGGCTCCAACCTCGTCCAGGCCTTGCTAAAGGGGCTACCAGAAGAGACCACCTCCCAGAGCCCTGCATTGCTCAAGCCCCAAGCCCGTGCCGTGCGGGCCCTTTGCCTAAAAGGAAGCAATACAAACGAACTAGCCGAACTGGGCAGTGGTCTTAGCTTCACAAACGGCGACCTGACGACAGGTGAGGGCCTGGAGGCGCTGACAGAAGGAGCGAGAGGAGCCACAGTCTTCCATGTTGCCGGTGTAATCCACCCCAGCCATGGCCGCAAAGAATTTTACGACGTCAATTTTGAAGGCACCAAGCGCCTACTTACTGCCGCAATCAACGCTGGCTGCAAGCGCTTTATCTACGTCTCGTCAAACTCACCGATCGGCTGCAACACTGGCTCGCAAGAAGCCGACATGTTTGACGAAAAATCGCCCTACAACCCTTATATGCACTACGGGCGCTCAAAAAAGATGGCCGAAGAGCTTGTTAATGCTGCTGGCCGCAAAAGCAGCTTAGAAACAGTAATTATCAGGCCGCCATGGTTCTATGGCCCCCGCCAACCGCTGCGCCAGACCATGTTTTTCTCAATGATTAAAAACGGCAAAATGCCTATTGTTGGCGACGGCGAAAACCTCCGCTCAATGGCCTACGTGGACAATATCTGCCAGGGCCTGCTACTGTGCCAGCAAGTAGAGCAAGCCAAAGGAAAAACCTACTGGATCGCAGACCAGCGACCTTACACAATGAATGAAATCGTCGACACGGTAGAACGAGTGCTAGAAAACGACTTTAATATCAAATGCAGCCACAAACGCATGCATCTGCCAAACTTGGCCAGCGACGTGGCATATATTGTTGACAGCACACTGCAGGGCTTCGGTCTCTACCATCAAAAATTCCACGTACTATCAGAGATGAATAAAAATATCGCCTGTAAAATTGATTTAGCCCAAACTGAACTAGGTTACAATCCACAAATAGCCTTAGAAGAAGGAATGAGAAGAAGTATCAAATGGATTCTCGATCATGGTCAAACCATTTAAACTGCTAAAAAATTGAACAGGCAAAGTCAAAGAGAGTAGAACTGATGACCGGATCTAGCCCAAAGAAAGAAAGCAAAGCGACAAAAAAAGTGGCACCCGTAGCAACATCGGATGTAAGCAAAGGCGCAACTAAAAAGGCAACGAAAAATGCCCCAGCGAAAGCGTCAAGCAAGGCTGCAGCCAAAACAACTGACAGCAAGGCCGCAGAGAAAAAAACCAGCAGCAAAGCGCGAATAAACCCGACCGTTGCCCCCGAAGCGATCAGCGCGGCCGCCCGACTACTTGAGCTTTCCGACAATGGCAAATGGAAAGAATTATACCCACCCCTGGCCGACGAGAGCCGCTCACTCTCAGCCTTGCGTGCCGATCTCGCTGATGTTCCGGTTCTCTGCGCCGACGGCAAAGTTACAAATGTCTATCATAAAATAGAATCTGAAGCACTGTTAAAACGCCAAGACAAAGACATAATTTGGCGCTGCCTCACTCTTGTGCGCGAAGCCTACCTCAAACTAGAAACAGCAGAAACCGATGGTGCCCACCGCGGCTATCAGTGGAACATGAACTGGAAGCACACCCGGGCAGAACTAGACCAGGTCTACGAAGCGTCTAAGATTCTCAATTTGAGCTCTGATGAAATGCGCGACGCTATCATCGCCTCGATCTTCTCCGATGCAGTAAAAACTCGCGGCAATTTTATCATTCACAACATTCATGGCTCGCAAGCTGCTGCCCAAGCCCTTTCATATCTCTGGGACGATGGCCAGGAATGCATGAAATCGGTGGAGCGAATCGTCTTAGCTATTAAACAGCACCAAATAGCACCACCAAGCTTTATGGCTAACACCGTCGCCATAATGCTGAGCAAAAAACTCAACCTCGATCCCTTTGAGCGTTACAAGTTCAATCCCGGCAATCCCGACCCCCTGCGCAATCGCTACCAGCATTTGGTCTGCTCGATTCACAACAAGATCAAAAATCCATTCGACAAACGACACTTGACCAAAGACCTCGGTCTAATTAAGTTTACCCCCGACGAGCATGAAATTCTCAAGCTCATCGCCATTGATGAATGGTACGTGCCGCACCCGGATGTCGAGGGTTCAAAAATTGCCCACGCCCTGATTGCCGGCGACCATTCAATCAATTACAACAACCCTGATGGCTTTGCCAAAATTGCTTTAATCAGGGGCCCAGCTACAGAGTCAATGTTTGAAGATGCCACCATATATGATTCACTAGAATCAGCCATGGCAAGCTTTGCCGATTCATTCAATATACTCTTGCCCGAAGTAAAAAACCTTGCTCTTGTAGGCATTCGCCGCACCCAAATGGCGGTCATTCGCGTACTGCGCATCATGACCGAATTACTTAGTGGTGTCACAGTCGGCCCAAGAGACAGCCTGCACCTAATCACCGGCAGTGAAAGAGTTGAACTGGCAATGGAGCGAGCGAGACAGAAGCAACCAGATGTCTTTCATACCGATGCCGCTTTCAGCTCTGAAACTGGCCACAAGTATCGCAATCGCTCGATGGAACGCGTTGGTTCGATATTGCAAGAATGGCAAAACGAGTATGGCGACATTCCTTTCAGCCCACGGCCAACAGGCCTGGTTGAGCCTGGCCCCGGCCGCCTGCCGTTCTGGAATGTACCGCTAAAATACCCCAAACGCGGTAGCAATGGTGAGCAGCTAATCGATACATTGACTCATCACGAGCAAACACAATTCGCCTTCGCCATGAGAATCAGAGAAATTGCCGTGGAACTTCTGAGGGCTGAGCAGTGGTTCTACAGCTAAACTGGCAGAAACTCACCACTAAGGCTGCATACTCAAGAACCATTGTCACTGCCGCGCTGTCGCTATTATCGCTGTACACGCTCTGCTCGTCTTGCCAGGCGGCACCGGCAGGAGTTGCAGGCACAAATACTAAGACTAAGACACAGACAACCACTGCAAAAAATGCCAAGGGCCAAATAGTAAATTTCCCCCGGGGCTTTTCTATTGGCACGCTGACGATTTGTCAAATCAAAAACGGTCCAAACACCTACACCCCACTAGGCCCGGCCCAAGGCCGCATAGTATTCAACGACAAAGACTACTACGCCCTCGATGCCAACCACCTATTTTTCCTGCATCCAGAAGTACTAAAAGACATTCCACCCGATTGCTTAGACAGCATTCGCATGCGCTTCTCCTCCTTTGATGACGCTGAAGATGGGCTCTGCGACAAGGCCATGAAGTACGTAGCAGGTCTTACAGGCTTAAAAAAGCTCAACCTGGATCGTTCCGAAGTTACGGACGCAGGACTCTCCCAAGCCAAGACTTTAGTCAACCTAGAGAGCATGACTTTGTTTTCGACCTTGGTAAAAGGCAAGGCCTTCAAAGACTTAACGGGTCTAAAGAAGCTGAACACCATCAACATTCCAATGAACGAACTTACGCCTGACACCTACGAACTATTCAGCGCCTATCCCAAGCTAACTTCGCTCGATGTTGGCCGCTGCCACCCGAGCGAACAAGCCATCAAAAGCATTGCCAAATGCACAAACTTGACTGACCTCGACATTTCGGGAAACCGCACGGTAAACGATCGTACGATCAAATACCTCACGCCGTTGAAGCAGTTGAAATCTATTCGCTTATACGGCACCAATGTCTCCCTCAAAGGTCTAGCAGAGCTAAAGGATCTCCCTTTAAAGCTAATAGTGCTGCCCGAAAGAGAATACGAGAAAGACAAACTAGATGCTTTGAGCAAGATTTTTCCGCATACAAGCTTGATTAAGAAGGGTGAGAGCAAACTCAACAAAAACGAAGAAACCATTTTTGCACCGCTGCATTAGCGAAAAAAGCGAGTTCCAATCAAGCGATTAAACAACTCATCCAGAGAAGGGGTATGAAAAACCGATTCAGCTTTGCCAGTCCGTGTGCCCTTATAGAGCTCGGCCTTTAGTATATGCGAATCTTTGGGATCGTCCCGGAAGGCATCAGTGCTTCCACTGAGCACTAACGCATCGGAAGAACCAACAGGAAAAACCTCGAGGTATTCTCGCGCCTGATGCAGCTGCCCAACTATAGTGCAAGTCGAAGTATTCAGATCCAACAATTCTACCGTTGAGGTCAAGCTTTCTTCAGCGTCGCTAAATTCATTGCTGGTTCGTCCACTAACAAACAAAATCTTTCCATTGTGTAGCAGGGCGACTCCGTGACTCGCTCGCGGCTTGTTCATCACACCAACTAGACTGACTTTGTTGCACTTCGGATCAAAAATCTCAATCTCTCGAATGTTACAAGTAAGAAGTGGCGACCCACCGCCAGCTATTAGCACCCGACCGTCTTCTAGAAGAGTCGCAGAATGACCAGTGCGAGGCTGCAAAAGATTTGGACCTTTAGAATAACTACCTGTAGCGGGGTCATAGAAGAACGTTCGATTTGACTTAAAAGTCTCTTTGGTGTCGCCAGGCACACGCCAAATGGATCCCTGTCTTGGCTCCCCACCGCTAATGAACAAGCGCCCGTCTTTTAATTTCGTGACGGCATACCAGTCAATCCCGATCTGGCGTTCGTCAAAGGGACACCATTTGAAAGATGAAAAGGCTGCCTGCGGGGGAGGTCCATCAAGTACGGGAGTATGGGCTTTCGGCAAAAGTTCATTGTCAAAAAAGATCTTTTGGGCATCATAAAAAGCATACGAATCATCTTCTGAGTTAAGCCGACTTCCGTCAGCAGCCAAAAGCCTCAAACGATCGCTATCGACAACTTCGGTGGCATACTCAATCAGTTGCGGTGTACCTTGATCGATACCAAAAAGCATCCAGCCAACAACTCGCAAAACCAGAAGAGTAGTAACAATGGACAAAGCCCAAACCACCATAGTAATGGGCTTCAGGGGACGAGTCTTTACCGTTTTACCACCGTACAATCGCCGACTAGCAAATTGTGGATCCAGCGAGCTGCGCAGCTCACCGAAATTACGCACCACGTGCGTAGCGCCGGCCTGGCGCAAACTGGCTTC
>Ga0209816_1003913_pt1 | contig 10065 bp, 8 predicted proteins | sample CoawatmetaG01DNA_FD_187509 | JGI IMG/M metagenome (GOLD analysis project Ga0209816, IMG submission 187509) | Marine microbial communities from the West Antarctic Peninsula - Coastal water metaG017-DNA (SPAdes) (version 2) | ecosystem: Environmental > Aquatic > Marine > Coastal ... | reverse complement strand
TTGTGAATCTGCATGAATCCATCCTACATATTCACCTTGAGCACTTTTAAGCCCTTGCTGTATACCAAATCCATATCCAATATTTTTATCAATGTATACTACTTTGACATTAGTGAACTTATTTTCGATATTTTTTTTGAAAAAGTCTTCGCTCTTATCGCTGGAACCATTCTCAACAAAAATATATTCTAAATCATATTCAACCTGCAGAGGTAGTAGCATCTTTAAAAGATTTGACAAAAACTGTAGTTCGTTAAAACACGGGATGATCACACTAAATTTCATGTTTTCTATTTTAGGGTACAGACAAAAGAAAGTTCTATCTAAATTCCTTAATTTATAAGAATCATGTTATTAAATTATCTTCATATATTTTTTGGCAATAAGTATGTTATTTTTGTGAATTCAAACTGTTATTTTTTAGATATCAATTGATAGTTACTCCCTAATAGAATTATTAACCAGAAAATTGGAGCATCATAAGAGTCCCATATAATACTTTCAACAATAAATGAGCAAAGTAAAGCTGAAAAATAAATCTCCCTTTTGCTATTTTTAAAAAAGTAATTAAATAAAATCAAACCTAATTTAATAGACAAAAGGATTGCGAAAGCCAAGCCTCCAATAAAAATGCATGAAAAGAAAAGTGAATGTGGGTCGGTGTTATTAGCATAACCTATGAAGCCATTTAATCCATCAGAAGAAATATCAGATGACATTAAGTAGTCTAAAGATATTAATTTTAACCACGAAAAGAGACTTATATAAAAGTCAAAGTTAAATAAGTTAAAAGCAAGTTCTCTGTAGTAATTGGTGTTAATAATTTCTGTGGCACCTTCAACAATTGTTAAGTGAGTTAAAAACAAATACCCAAAACATATAAAGGTGATTAATGCAATCTTTAAATTTTGGTGAAAATTAGCAAATATTTTTAGAGATAATAAAATTGCAACATAAAGGAAGCCAATCTTCGCTTGTGTGAGAAATAGAGCAAAGAAAAAAAATATTTTAAGAAAAATAATTGTTGATTTATTATATTTTGCTAGGCTCAAGACTCCTAGGCAAGCAATAATAACATAAGCGCTGTAATTAGCACTAGTTTGAAACCCAGAAATCCTATTACTTAAATTAAATCCTGTAATTTTTTTAATAATCTCAGAGGTTGGGTTAGGATAACCTGGTGGCTGATATGCATGGAAAATACTAGTTTCAAAAAATACTGACTCTATTAGGCCGACGTAAACTCCAGAGGCAGCTAAAATGCCAGATATTAAGATACAATTAATAATTAATCCTAAGGTGTTAAATTTAGATTCAATTGTATATTTGTAAATGGAGTCTATAAAAAAGTATAAAGTTAAAAAAGAAATAGCATAAAAATTGATTTTTCCTTGGTCAATGAAAAATATAAAAATTGATATAATTATTAAGAAATCTAAGTTTTTTAAGTTTTCTTTTAGAAGAAAATTTAAATATTTAAAGAGGTTAAAAATATTTAGAAAGATAAAGGAAATAAATATGATGTAAATAGCGGGTTTAACATTAATAAAATGATTTTCAAGCCATTCAGAGGATGAAAATAGGAAAAGTAGCAAAGTGCCAAAAAATAGATAAAAATAATCGATTGTTTTTATAGCCATTTATATTATTCCAGTAGACTCTTGACTTAAAATTTCAGAGGCTCATAAGATTCTTCCAAATTAAATATCATTTTTATGAATATAGTTAAATTCGTTAATAAATACTTTTAGATTTTCCTGACTTTTTCTTCGGGATAATATTCAAAAAATTTCTCATAGAATAACTGCGAATATTGCATCATCTGCCACCTACTATTAAATCCATATTTTTTCTTAATCCACTTTAAGCCTTCATCAACATAAAGTTGTAAATTTTCCTCATAAGATTCTGTCTTTATAATGCTACTTTTATCAAGCAAGTAAGACTCATCTTCCTCTGCGTATATTTTGGTTGTAATGGCTGCAGCCCAATCATTTGCATAAGCTTTAGCAATAATTTCACTTTCTGACAAATATCCCCTAAAATTATTACCATCAAATAAAAAATCTATATATGTCGGATCATCAGTATTTATTAATTGCACCATCATATCTTTACGTAAAAAATACGCATTATTATGAATAAACCAAAAGTATTTTAATGAATCAGGTCCAATTAAATATTTTTCACCCCATCTTTTTGAGCAGGGTGAAAGAATGCCTATTTTTGGATGTTCTTCTAGTATCTTTTGAAGAGTTTTAATAGTATTTTGTTTTTTTGGAAATTTTGTATCATTAGTTAATAGAAAAAACGAATCATATTTTTCCCACTTACCCTCTTTCCATAGCTTCAATAAGCCATAATTCATACCTCTTAAGTATCTCATACCATGCTTTACTACTTCTTCAGTTTCTACATGCCATGTGCAATATTTTGATAAATTATTCTTATCTGAGCCCGACTCAACAACAAATATATCCACGTAATCATCATCATATTTTTTTAAATGCTCTACCAAAGAATTAGTCTCATTTGGCAGGTTTCTGTTTAAAATTATTACTGCTGTTTTTTTCATAAAATTAAGCCAGATTAAAAGCTTTCATATATCTAAAAATACTCTCTTTTACTTTATTTTTTAAATAACTATCTAAGTTATCAATCTTGCTGCTTGCTTTCGCTTTAAGCTCAATGAATTCATCAGATGAAAATATATAATGTCCAGCGATAATAGCCCGGTCAGTATCACTTGCATCTGTATCTTTCAGCATCCATTTTTCCCACTTCATAGATTCATATGAAATTTTTAAAAATTCATCTAATAAATGAGTATGGCAACCTTCTTTCAATGTATCTATAAAAGCTTTTGTTTCTGCAACGCCAAATTCAGGTGCTATATTTGCAGCGTGTATTCCTAGTCGTGGCTGCCATTTTAACGATTCTGTTGAAAGGTAGTCCGTATTATGCTCCTTCATGAAAATTCCATGTTTGTTACAAATGTTAATCATCTGAGGAATTTGAATCTCTGGAGGAAGTTCATTTGCAATTCGTATTGGTGAGTCAAATGAACCCATATTTTTTGTTTCCATTACTCTAGTTCCAGCCTGAATAACGACAAATGACGGGAATGGCATTTTATTATTCTTACAGAATTTACTCATTTTTTCGAGCGTATATTCTAATTCTTCTTGTGAATTATTACTACCGCTCTGCTCTTCAGTTCCAATTTCAAAGATAATATCTTGATTTTTTTGCATAGCATATGACCAGCAAAAATCATATAATTCATAGACCCTTTCAAGAATCTGATCTACATTAGGCTGAGAGTGTATATCTACACTTGGATCAATATGAAGCATATGAAAGCCTGCATCGATATCTGCTTTGTACGAATCCTTCGCAGATTTCATTGCATCTTCTAAGTTCATATTCTGGCTTTTTTCTAGTTCATTCTGCCATGGGCCACCATGGTCTCTCGCTAGAATAATATTTTTATTTATATCCTTACTTCGCACATAATCAGCAAACTGTCTTGTTGACCAGTTTTCTACATATCCACCACCAAACTGTTCTGAATCAATCTGCCTCCTACTGGCTATTAACATCAATGGTGTTTTATATTGCTCTGCCAGTTCAATGGATGCATCTACACAGTTCTTGCTCATTGGGCCCACTCCAAGAAGTGTGCAGTTTCTATTTTGTCTATAACTTTCCAGACGCTGTTGAATTGTCATACCGTCCATTCTCCCAAATTAAGCTGGTCAGCTGGCAACTTATCAGGCTCATAAGGAGTGAAAAATTTTTGCATAATATGAAGGCATGCTTCAGCTACCGCCCTATCACCACCGGATCTCTCCGTTACATAATTTGCATGTGCCTTTGCCATTTTGTCTGAATTTGCAGGCGCTATTGAATATCCAACATCTTTCATTACATAATGGTCAAAAATTCCATCTCCCATATAAATAACTTCCAGTGGGTTATATCGCTCTTTAATCCACTCTATTCTTTTGATAGTACTTACTAGGTCAAGATCAAATTTCATATCTTCATTAATTCGTTTATTACTGATAGAAAAACCTTTTTTATCACCAGTTACAAATCTAATTTCAATATAAGGATTCAACAAGCCTAATCCATCATTATCATCTGGACCAAATACTTTCATTTCCTTACCTTCTTTAGAGTATAAAAATTGCCCAGTAGTCATCACACCATCTACATCTAATATGAAAACTTTTGGTTTAATAATCATATTAATTTTTATTTTTTATGTTTTTAATATACTCTTCAACTGAATGTTTTTCTCTCCACCCAAGATTTATAGTTTTTTGGCATACAACATTTGCACTCATTCTATTTCCTTTTCTTTCTGGAATCATTTCAATTTCTGATCCAAATAAATTAGCTATTTCTAAGATTGAATATGCTTTAATGCATCCTATACCAAAATTATCTCCATATCCCTTTTCACCAACTAAAACTATGCCATTTATAATATCATCAATGTAAGTAAAATTTCTCATTTGCGTACCCGGACTAACAACTGTTAAAGGCTGGCCATTCTTATATTTTTCAACAAATAACGCTATCAATGTTGCATATTTTCCTGACGAGACCTCTCTACCTCCAAAAACATTATAAAAATAAGTTATGGCATAATTAATTCCAAACCATTTTCCATAATTTTCTATTAGCTCAGTATTTGAGGCTTTTGTCCACGCATAAGGACTTTGAGATCTCCCTAAACCACCATCACCAAATTTAGTACTACTTCCGGCATAAACTAGTTTAGAATTACTTTTTCTACAAAACTCCAATACAGAGAAGATTCCATCTTTATTTGAACTCCAAACTTTATTTATATCTTCAAAACTTTGTTCCACTCTAGAATACTCTCCTAGATGATAAATAATATCTGGAGTAAAGTTAATTAGTTTATCAATATATTTTATATCACCTTCAATATAATTTACTCCGTCTACATGGTTACTTACAAAACCATTTGAATAATCATCTAATGATGTTATTTTATTCGACTTATCTATACTTAAGATCTCACACAAATGACTCCCAATATATCCGGCTCCACCCGTAACTAAAATTTTTTTCTTCATAAAGTTATTATAGATTTTTGTGTTATTTATTATAGCTACTTAACCAATATTAATTTAGGTATTAAGCCACATATTTATAAATTTTTCTTATCTTTACTATAAAGTAACAATATTCAGTTGACATAAATTAATGATATGAATATTTTAATTTAGATATAATCTTAGGGCACTTAGAGCAGAGAAATCAATAATAAATATGTGTAACAAAAAGAATTGTTGATAAGTCAGAAATGAAGCCCTAATATTATTAGCTATATCATTACTATTATTTAAAAATTATTTCCTATGAAAAAACTACTCTTTCTTACATTTTCAATATTGATTTCATTTAACTCTTATAGTGAATCTGGATGTAGTGAAAAAGAGCATAAGGAAAATATTATTCAAAATACTATATTTTTTCAAGAACGAGCTGGCTTATTTTACCTTCCAAATGATCCTAAACCCTATTCAGGTAAAGACTTATGTGTTCATAAGAATGCATCTGGTCAATATTATTTAAAAGGGACAATAAAAAATGGAAAGAGGCATGGTACCTTGATTTGGTGGCATAAAAATGGTCAGAAATCTATAGAGGGAAGTTATATTAATGGAGAATGGAATGGTAAATGGACATGGTGGCATGACAATGGTCAAAAATCGTCTGAAGGAGATTATATAAATGGAAAATGGAATGGTAAATGGACATGGTGGCATGACAATGGTCAGAAATCGTCAGAAGGAAATTATAAAAATGACATGAGAGATGGTGAGTGGCTCTGGTGGTATGACAATTTTCAATTAGAGCAGGAGATTAATTATAAATTAGGTGTTCTTGACCAAAAGCATACTGAATGGTACAAGAATGGTCAAGTAAGAAAAGAACATAACTACATTAACGGCATGAATGATGGTAAGTGGAGACTGTGGTGGGAAAATGGTAATATAAAATCAGAACATAATTTTATCAAGAACACTAGAGATGATAATTGGACTGAGTGGCATGAAAATGGTCAGATACGGACAGATACAACTTATGTAGATGGACAAAAAAATGGGAAGAGGACTTGGTGGTATGCAAATTCCCAGATAGAGCAAGTAGGATATTACATAGATGGAAAGCATGAGGATAAGTGGACTATGTGGTGGGAAGATGGTAATAAAAAATCTGTGACATTATATAAAGACGATGTTGAGGTCAAGCGGACTGAGTGGGATGAAAATGGTAAGAAGAAACGGCAATAAGAAAGAAAGCTGCTGTGGGCTATGTTAAGTTAGTTAAGTTGCTAAAAGGATATGTTATTAAGGCTACATTTATTTTAAAAAATTAAGGTAATAAAGGAAATATGTCGCCAAGAAAAATTTGAATTAATACTAGCTATCTTAGCTGGTTATAAATCTAATGATTGGGTAGACAATATTAGTGCTTGCATTTAAGTTTGGATAGGAATCAAAATAATGCTATTTAATTCTCACGAGTTTATCTTTTTATTCTTACCAATTTCATTTTTGGTATATTTCTATCTCAACAAAAAACGATTAGTAGAAATTGGAAAGGGGTGGTTAGTTTTTAGCTCACTATTCTTTTATAGTTGGTGGGATATTAATTATTTGCCATTAATCTTAGGCTCAATACTATTTAATTATATTATTGGTCGTTTGCTATTTCGAGACTCAAATTCCGCAAAAATAAGTTCAACTCCCAGAGGAGTAATTTTATTTTTTGGAATTGTTATAAATCTATCGCTATTAGCATACTTTAAGTACGTCGATTTTTTTATTCAAAACATAAATTATACTTTTAATGCTGAGATTAATATTATGAATCTCACATTGCCCTTGGCAATATCCTTTTTCACTTTTCAGCAAATTACTTATTTGGTAGATAGCTTTAGACGAGAGATAAAAGTGAGTGACTTTCTTAGTTATGCAGTATTTGTAACATTTTTTCCGCAATTGATTGCGGGGCCAATTGTGCATCATCGTGAAATGATGCCTCAATTTAGCAATATAAGAAATAAAGTAAAAAATTATAAAAACATTGCAATAGGGCTTTTTATTTTCTCTATAGGATTATTCAAGAAAGTGATTCTTGCAGATAACTTTTCTGTATGGGCTACAAATGGATTTGATGTCGCAGAAACTCTTAATTTATTTGAGGCTTGGATAACAAGCCTTTCATATACGTTCCAGCTCTATTTTGATTTTAGTGGTTATGCTGATATGGCAATTGGACTAGCATTACTCTTTAATATCAAGCTACCAATTAACTTTAATAGTCCATATAAAGCATTAAATATTCAAGATTTCTGGAGAAGGTGGCATATGACGCTGTCTAGATTTCTTAAAGAGTATATTTATATTCCATTAGGTGGAAGCAGAGGTAGTAATTTTAGAACTTATAATAACTTGCTAGCAACATTTATTATTGGTGGAATATGGCATGGTGCAGGATGGATGTTTGTTTTTTGGGGCTTGATTCATGGCATATCAATTGTTATTCATAGGTTATGGCATTTGACTTCAATAAAATTACCAATAGTTTTAGCTTGGTTTATTACATTTAATTTTATTAACATAACTTGGATATTCTTTAGAGCAAAAGATTGGGATACTGCTTATAAAGTTCTTTCTTCAATGTTTAGTTTGGATAATCTCGTTCTACCCAGCATATTTAAGAATAAAATGTATTTTTTAGATGCATATGGAATTAGATTTGGAAGAATAATAGAAAATATAGGCACAGGTATGGCAGATGGTATGCTTATTTTATTTCTTTTGATAATTGGCTTTATAATAGTGCTCTTTTTCAAAAATATGAATAATCTCAAACTGATAACAGGAAGTCAGTTTTTGTTTTCGTCAATACTAGCTTTGATTGCTATAACTTTAATCGGAGAAGAAGTAGAATTCTTATATTTCAATTTTTAAAACAATGATGTTAAATTATAAAAAATTATTTAGTTTGTGGTCTTTATTTGTTACTGTTTCATTGATTTTGATTTCTGGATTTAATTATATTATTGATCCATATGCTCATAATAATAAATTTACAAATAAATTTAATATAATTAAATTACTTGATGATGATATAAGTTTAAAATTCATTTTTTCAAAGAGTAAAGAATTTAATACATTCACTCTTGGCAGCTCAAGGGGTTCGGTGATTGACCCTGAGTTAATTAAAAATAACTTAAAGAATTCAAGGCCAATTAATGCATCATTTGGCTCTGCATCATTAGATGAAATTAAAATATACATTGATTCAATAATACTGAATGGAAACGATTTTAAATATGTTTTTATTGGATTAGATTTATTTCAATTTTCTGAAAATTGGCGGCCTACAAGATCAGCTTATGCAATGAAACTAATGGGGTTAGATGAAGTTGATAAGAACTATATTCAATATATTAGTTTAAATACTACTTTAGACTCAATTAAAACAGTCAAATATAATTCAAGTATTGGATCTAACTCTAAAGATGGTAACTGTGATAAGAAATGTATGTCTTATTTAAAGAAAGGTATGCGATATTATGATAGTGTTATTAACAATAAGAATTATGACATACAAAAGAAAGTAACTAGCCAAAAATTTTATTGGCATAGAGAATCCTATGATTACTCTCAGGTTTTGGCTCTAAAAGACATATTAAGTAAATTGAAGGAGAATAATGTTACTGCCTTTATTTATATGAATCCAATACCGTTTCAACAAATGTATTCTAGTGAAATTTCAGGAGTACTATCGAATGGAGCCTCAGTTGACATTTCAAGACTAGGTACAAGTTTCTTTGAGCAACTTAATTTAATTGATGATATAGTTTCAAATACTGGCGCAGTAATTTATGATTTCAATAATCTTAATACGGTCAATTTAAATAACTCTTATTTCATTGATCCTTTCCATTTTAATTATATGGTTGCAGATTGCATAATTAATAAAATGACCATCGATAAATCAGAATGTGGTAATGATTTTGGTGAAAAAATTAATGAAAATAATATCAAAGAGTACAAACATCAGACAAGGGATAAATATTTTAAATTGCTAGTTGATGGCAAACTAGGTTTTGGAGCTAAAAAAACAGAAAATGCTATAAAATTAACGCGAGAATTGATGCGAAAATATCAGTAAATAAAATTGTATCTCAAATTAAATAGGAAAATTAATTCTTTACATATTAGCTTTAATAATATAGATTTAATTTTTTACTAATTTAAACTTACATTGTCTTGATTAAGAAATTTGATATTTGAACTGGTGATTAAAAATTTAATTCAGTTAATGTATTTTTAATTGCATCAAACTCTGATATGAATTTTTTAGTTTGATCGACTGAACCAATAGTAAGCCTAATACATCCAACTAAAGTTGCAGGTAAATTATCACCAGTCTTTCTTACTAAAAAGCTTTTACCAACTAATTTATTATATATATCGGTTAAAGCCTTCTCATCATCAATTTTAATATGCATAAAGTTAGTATGGCTAGGCACAAAATCAATATTATTTTTTATTAAATATTGCTCTAGAATTTTTTTAGAATCTAATACTTCTCGCACATGCTCTTTAAAAAAAGTTTTATCTGTTAATAACAACTCAGCACATTTTAATGAAAAGTAATTGATATCAGATAAAGGCTTCACTTTGTATAAATTTTTAATATTACATTCGTTTGAAACAATATATCCTAGACGAGCTCCTGCAATACCATATGACTTTGAAAAACTTCTAACAGCAAATAAAAAAGGATTATCAATTATATGTTTTTCAATTTCAATTTTATTGGCATCTGTAAAATCATGATAAGTTTGATCTATCAAAAAAGGAATCTGTTTTTGTTGACATTTATCAAATAACTTTAAAAGATCCTTATCATCAATAATTGTGCCCGATGGTTGATTTGGATTTGCGATTATTAAAATATCTATTTCATTATTTAATTTATTTAATAAATCTTCAATAT
>Ga0209816_1003910_pt1 | contig 10069 bp, 8 predicted proteins | sample CoawatmetaG01DNA_FD_187509 | JGI IMG/M metagenome (GOLD analysis project Ga0209816, IMG submission 187509) | Marine microbial communities from the West Antarctic Peninsula - Coastal water metaG017-DNA (SPAdes) (version 2) | ecosystem: Environmental > Aquatic > Marine > Coastal ... | reverse complement strand
AGGTGAAGGGAAAACAGTTCCATGTTCACTAACATAGGTTGCTTGACTTATTAATTCAGTAACCTCAGAATCATTAAAGCATACTACCTTTCTTGCATATATCTCGTCTGAAATATGCTCAGGAATGAAAGCTGCATCCATCCATCTACAGAGGTCATCATCAGTCCAATCATCCAAATAATTTGCATATGAAAGACTTACAATACTGGTTAAAAGTAAAAATAAATATATTCTTATCATAGTAGTAATTATAAATAATTGGTGAAAGGGTAGGTGGAGATTAAGAGTTTTTTAGATAAACTATTAAAATCGAAGCATTTACAAACTGTGAACTGGAACATTTCGGTAAAATTTTGTTTATTACGATTTCAAAATTATTCTATACTACAAACTTATTTAACAACTACTTATTGATGTTGATGAACATTTCTATATTAAATTTAAAACTTCTGCTTCTTATTGTTGGCTTAATTTCATATACTTCTCCAGCTTACGCTTACCTAGATCCTGGAACAGGTAGTATGCTGATTCAAGGCTTAATCGCTGGGTCCGCCATGATTATTTCTTTTTTATCAATATATTGGCAAAAAGTTAAGGCATTTTTTGTAAAAGAAGAGCCAGATAAAGATAAATAAAATAAATAAACTAACTACTTAACCTATTCAATAGATTACAAATACTGCCCTAATTATTTGGTGATGTTTGTTCAAAAAACAGATCTATTTATTAACTACACCGAAGAAAAACTTACCCGAATATTATTTAAAAAATAATATCATATGAAACGCATAAGCTTTATTATTAGCTTTAAAAATTTTGAATTCTGTATAAGATATTAAAAAAATTGTGAAAATTAACCTTAACAGTAGATCATCAACCACAGTTATTGGATTGTTGATTTTTTTAGTACCTTTTTTTACTTATTTGTCACCAGTAAATTTAAAACAACTTAGTAACTCTAACATATTAGAAATTTTTCTATCATTAATACTCTTTCTTATAATAATTTTCATCAGTTCATTTAGTTTCGAAATACTAATTAAACGATTTTTCAAGAAAAATATTATCTTGTTTCCTCTACTTTGTTTCGCCTTCTATCTAAATTTTTTGTATAAACCAGTGTCAGACTTTCTTCTAGAATTTCTACTCCCAACGTTTGGGTTTATTGGAACACCAATATTTATATTTTTTGAACTTTTTTGCCTTGCTATCATTGCATTTGGAGTAAAGTTTAACGCCTTCTCAATAAGAATGATTCTTATATTCTCTATCCTTATGTTGAGTAATGCGCTCATTCCTTTAATTAGCTACCTAGCTGAAAATATTGGGAAAAACTCGACAATTTCAGATGAAATAAAAAGCATGGCTCTTGCTCCAGGCGAGGCTCTAAAAAACCGTAATGTATATTATATTATCGTAGATGAAATGTTAGCTATCGACCCTGCTGAACAAGTAAATATTGCTACAAAAAAAGAAGTTCTAGGTAATTTAGAAAATGTTGGATTGAAATATATTGATAAAAGCTTTTCATCCTATAGTAAAACAAGTTTGACATTGGCGTCTATAATGTTACTGGATTATCCTCATAAGCCTAGTTCACCAAGGTTTCTTGATAGATCTAATTTCTTCCCGCGCATGATGTACGACATACAGTCTCAAAAACCGTTGCTTGATTACTTAAAAAAAGCTAATAGTTCTTTTTATTGGTCTGGCTCTGGATGGGGCGTTTGCATACCCTCAAATGAGTGGTCATGCATAAATTCACCAAATAAGTTTTTCTCGAACAATTTATTCAATTTCTTTAGTACCACCCCTCTCTCTAAGTCTCTCCAACGTTATTTTTCTGCTTTTTTAAACCAGGATGCAATTGGTCATCTTTTAAAATACATTGACAAAAATGGTTTACCAAAAACTCCATTTTTTACATTTGTACATCACGATTCTCCACATGGCCCACATCTGGTTACCAGTGAATGTGAGCCAACCAATTATTTTACTCAAGACTTTAAAGGCTACAAAGCATCTTACCACTGCGTATTAAAACAGATACAAATGTTTATGGAAAAAATCAACAATATAGACCCAGAAGCAATAGTTATTATCCAGGCTGACCATGGTTCTCGGGATTTAAGTTTAGATCTGACTTTAAAAGAAAAATATCAATTGAGAGGTAAAATTTTCAATGCTATTAAAGCACCTGAAATTTGCTTTGAAAAATACGGATTACCAAAAACAAATGTAAACACAATAAGGTTTGCTTTAAATTGCGCTTATGGTTATAAATTCCCATATAAGGAAAATATTCATTACGAAACTTATGGTGAAGAAAGTCCTGATTTTGGAACTGTAGTTGAAAGAAAAATATATGAATGATCTATTTAAAATAGAGATTTTAGAGTATTTTTTAATGTTTCTTCACTAACTACCACTGGATTATTATTTAACCTTTCCAAATTTACATTATTTAAAATTAAATCAACATCATCCGACGAACAAATTCCTAATTTAGACATATTGGTTTCAAGGCCAATATTATTCATAATCTTGTACCATGCTAATTTACAATCTAAAGGACTTGAGGCTCCAAATAATTTTAATAACTGCTGCATTGTATTTGCTATGTATGATGATCCTCTAGAATCATTTATTCCATGCAACTCAAAATTAGAGTTAATCTCAAAAAAACAACCCAATGAAAGTCCAACAGCATGGCCATGTGGAACATTAAAATAAGTACTTATAGGGTAAGAGATTGCGTGTGCTGCAGTTGTTTTAGAAATATTAATTGCCTTCCCCGAAAGATTAGCAGCTAGAGACATCAAATCTTTTGCATCTGCATCCTTTTCAATCACAGCTTTCTCTATTGACGCTAATATAATTTCAATGGATTGTCTAGCATATTGTTGACTTTCATTAGTAGAGCCTACCGACCAATATGATTCAATAGATTGACTCAGTGCATCTATAGCAGCAGATGCTGCTAAATTTTTTGGCATTTTATTAGAAAGTGATGAGTCAACAATAACATAATCAGGCAACATAAATTTATGAGCCAATGAATACTTATTTTTATCAACATATACAACAGCAAAATGAGTAGCCTCACTTCCAGTACCTGAAGTAGTAGGAATTGCAACTAAAGGAGATAAGCCTTGTTTATTTATTAGACTAGAATTTTCAATTATATTGATAAAAGAATAATCTTTTTGCGATGATAAAATATTAATTAGTTTTGCCATATCAAGAACAGTGCCACCACCAATTGCTACTATCAAATCAGGTTTCATCTTCAGAGCCATTCTAACTCCATCATAAACATCTTCGATCTTAGGATTGACTTCAAAATCATAGAATCGTTCTACAGTAATATTGTCTAAATATTGAGAAATTTTTTGTTCTGATCCCGATTCAATATATGAGTCTTTTCCTGTAACTAGTAGTATTTTTTTTGCACCAATATCAGAAATAATTTTCTTAATATTTTGTAAACTATTTGTCCCAATATATTCTATTTGCATTATTTTTTAAGAAATTTCATAAAAGATTTTTTATTTTCTATAGGACTTACTGTTGGCCTTCCCAAATCTGCTCTAAAGCCTTTTTTGACCTGTAGCTCTAACAATGCAGGTCCATTTATTTTCCTAATTTCTTTCATTGCATTTATTATTTCATCTTTAGTTGAAACTTTTTTTGACCAGCTATAACCTAATGAAACTGCTAGGCCAGTAATATCAATTTTATTCCCGACTGTTGGCTGCCCACCAACTGAATCATGTGCACTATTATTCATAACAATATGTTTGAAATTTCCAGTAGCATTATTGGCATTTATTGCCAAGCCTCCCATATGCATAATTATGGCCCCATCACCATCTATACAAAATACTGTTCGGTTTTTTTTAAAAATTGAAATACCCAGAGCAATCTGACTTGCATGCCCCATACCACCAACTGTTAAAAAATCCTTTTCATGGCTTTGTGATTTATTTTCCCTATACTCAAACAACTCTCTTGAAGCAACGCCAGTTGTTGAAACCACAACATCATCTTCATTAAGTTCATTTATTATTATTTCAATTGCCTCTTCACGAAATAGAGCTCTTTCATATGGTTTATTTAATTTTAACTTATAGCTTTCAAAAGTTCCTTTTTTAACTAGTAAAGCGCAGGGGAGATTTAATGTAGTGGCCAGCTTCACCGTATTTTTTATAACTCTGTCTGCCTCTTCAGAAGATGTTTTAGATGATAGAACTTCATAGGGTATTTTCATAGTATCTAAAAGATCAAGTGTAACCTTTCCTTGTTTTTTATGCTGAGGTTCATCAGTAATACCAGGCTCTCCCCTCCACCCAATTAATAATATCATTGGGATAGAATATACATCACTATCAGCCAATGAGAGAAGTGGATTTATAGCATTACCTAAGCCTGAATTTTGCATGTAGATTAAAGGTATCTTATTAGTCGCTAGATGATGACCAATTCCTATTGAAATAGCATTACCTTCATTTGCTGAGATAATGTGATTTTCTGAAGAAGTATTATCAGTTATAAATGCACATATATCTTTAAGCAATGAGTCAGGAACACCTGAATAAAAATTAACACCAGAATTATTTAAAGATGAAAAAAAAGAGCGATTATTTATCATTACTTTGTTCCAGGAATTAATTCCAATATCTCTTTAATAGACAAACAATCATCTGATGCTTCATATGAGCGACCATGTTTTAAAATCGATTTTGCCACACTTAGCATTGCAGGGTATGCACTCCTAAGCATATGGTTCGCATAACAAACAATATTAACTCCTTTGTCAAGCCACTCTTTTTCTGTAACACTATTAAAGCTAGAGGGGACAACCATTAATGGAACATTTGTTTTGAAACTTTTATATTTTTCACAAAATTCAAAAATTTCATCTGGCTCTTTCCGCATACTATGGATCATAATAACGTCAGTGCCTGCTTCAATATAAGCCTTTGCCCTATCAAGCGCATCTTGCATACCCGCCTCCAGAATTAAACTTTCAATTCTAGAAATAATCATAAAATCATCTGTCACCTGAGCAGCTTTTCCAGCACGAATTTTATTTTGAAAATTTTCAATTGAATCTTGAGTCTGTGTAACCTCATTGCCAAACAAGGAATTTTTCTTTAAACCTACCTTATCTTCTATTACTAGAGCTGACACTCCTAATCTTTCTAATGATTTAACTGTAAAAACAAAATGCTCTACTTTACCTCCAGTGTCAGCATCAAAAATCATTGGTTTGGTTGTAACTGCAAATATATCATTTACAGATGTCATTCTAGATGTCATATCAACAGCCTCAATATCAGGCTTCCCTTTGGCCGTTGAATCTGTCAAACTGCTTGACCACATAGCATCAAACTCATATATATTATTATCTCGTTCAACTTGAACTTTTTCAGTAATTAAGCCTGACAAGCCGTTATGAACCTCATTAACGCGAATTAGGGGCTTAGCATTTAAAAGACGCCTTAAGGCATTGAGTCTAATATTAGGGGTTGTCCCAATCTCATTAATTGCACCATTTAATTCTGTAGATGAAAATCCTGAAGTAAATGCAACTTCAATTAACTCTCCACCCCACTCTTTTAAGGTCTCTACAACTTGATTACGTGTAGATCTTTGAACTCCCTCTCTCCAATCATCACCATGCACAACTATATCTGGCTTTATAAGTCTTAAGTTATCCGAATAATCTAAAGTATCTTGGGCAATTACATTTACTACCCCTTTGATATTCTCTATAACCTCTTTTCTTTGGTCATAATTCATATAGGGAAGTCTCTTGTAACTTGCAATTGCTTGATCTGTTAAAAGGCCAATAGTGATACTACCTAATTTAGAGGCTTCCTTTAAAACATTAATATGGCCTGGATGCAAGAGATCAGCACTCATTGCTACATAAACTTTTTTCACTAATGCACCTTTTTTGATAAAAATACTTTTAAAATAATTTATACTGAGTCTGCCAAAAAAACCAGATCGCTCAATAAGTACCGCCATAGGTACTTTAATTAATGAATTAATATTTATTAATTCGTTTTATACTAGATATTTAAGTTCCATCTTCAAACCAGGGCTCTAGTTCATTTATAACCCGACTTGGATTTGTTAAAGTTGACAACTCTCTTTGAGTTTGTAATCCAACTGCGCCGGAGATTCCAATTACTAACATACGAGCGCTCTCCATTGATGGATTACCAAATGCATACTTTATAAATGGTTTCAAATACAATGAATCACCTGGATTAACTATATTAGAAAATATTTCATGATCATATTCCCATAATAAATCAATTGGAGAGTCACTAAAATTAAACATGTACGAATGCAATGATCTTTGAATAGGATGGGTCAAATCAGGTTTATTTGATATTACATCAACAATTGAGCCTCTTAGCAATGGCATTTTTGATGTTCGTGCTAATGTATGTATATCATACAATTTAATTTCTTCGTTTGGGAATGAATGAGATTTATTATTAGAAATATATTTCAAAACACAGTCTTCCTCTGGCTTATATTTGGGCATCATAATATCCCCTATTTCTACATTTAACACATTTGCAATATCTTCATACTCTTCAAATCTAACTTCCCTATTTGCCGTAAATATTTCTAAAATATCTATATCTGACCCCATTTCTTTTAGCAACATTTTCATATTATCCATAGACACCATATCATTATTCATATGTTGCTTAATAAGTTGGAGCGTAGCTTGATTTTTATCTCTAAAGTTTAATACGTAATTCTGCAATGCATCCTCACCCAATGCGTACAATTCCCTCTGCGCCCTTGAAGTTTCACATCCACTAGTACAAGCTATAATAAAAGCATCCTCATTTTTACTTCTATTAGCAAAACTATGTTTTAAAAATGGTGTAATGTAATTACTATCACCAGTATTCATTTCTGTACAGTGGGCAACCCCGCTTAAATCTTCATAATAAAAATTTACTGGCCCTACAAATAATCCATACTGGTGCATATTATGTCCTTTATTAAGAACCATATCGGGATTATTGGGGTCATTATTATCAACAAAACGAAGTTGATAAATCAACTCTGGTTTAAATAATGCCAATCTTGACATTGCTGTATCGCGATAATCATAATAAGGGGTTAAATCACCATTTCTATCTAATCTATTATAAATTCTACTTGCAGCTAATGACTTCTCAGCTGTCATAAATCTTGCTCCATTAGAAGTATCATCTTTAAGTAAATACATTTGAGTATGATCTATTGGGTAAATTTGTCCCATTCTATTAATAAGCTGAAAAGCTTGTTCTTCAGTCGAAAAACCTTTAATTATCTTATGCAGTTCTTTGATAGGTACATTTAACTCTTTAGCAGCAGATTCAGGGGTGCGCTTTAGATCATTTAACTCACACATAATCCTACTTCCAATTGCTTGAAGAAAAGTATGTTTAATTGGTTGAAATGGACGAATATTATTCTTTTTTATATTTTCTTTCATATTTTTAAACTATAGTAAATTACTAATTTTTTAAAATTATTTTATTAATAATATCACTTGTACTAATTCCACTTGTGTAAGGAATTTTTACAAATTTACCACCAATAGATTTTATATAGTCTATTTCATCAGGTATCTCTGCATCATCTCCACGAATCAATATCGAAACATTACCCAATTCTTTCATATTCTCTAAGCCACTCCTTGTTTTTTGTTCAATTACCAAATCAACATACTTTAACGAAGAAATTACTTCAATTCTTTGCTCAACAGGAATTATTGGAGTTCTTTTATATTTATTTACTCCATCATCGTTTATTACTCCAACAATGAGCTTATCACCTAACTCTTTGGCTTTTCTAAATAAGTTTATATGTCCTATGTGTAATAAATCACATACAACTGAAGTGTAAACAATTATCAATTTTTTTAATTATGCCTTTAACCAAAAAAGAGTATATACCAATGTGTTTCTTAAGTCCAAATTTCTTTGGCTAATAGTGACCCATCTCAACGCAAGCTTGAGCTTATTCCCAGCCCTGTGGACCCAAAAAATCTCTTTGAACTTAACCATTTCCCTGCGGGTCAATTGCTTAAAGTAGCTGAGTTGTATAGCTAGACTAAAGAGTAAGGTCCAAATTCCTTTTTTTTTGAGAGGGGAAAGATAAATTAATAATAAAACTGAGACATCGGATATGAAATTACGGCCACAGGCTTCGATTCCAAAGGTATTTATATTTTTAGCATTAAAGTTTGAATTTTTATTACTATTTAGCTCCTTGAACTGATTAAAAGGTATAGTGTAAAAACCTTTTATAAAATAAATTTAATGCTAAAAACTTTAAAATATATATTAAGAGCAAATGAATTTCTGAGATTACCCAAGAAAATGCGAAGCATTGTTTTCTACTCTGAAGGCAAGAACTATTGGCCACTTTTTAAAGGCTTAATTGATGGAATTCTTGATCAGTCAGATACTTATGTTTGCTATATAAGCTCAGGAGAGGATGATCCTGGTATTAAATATAGTGATAATCACTTCTCATCATTTCTTATAGACGATAGTTATGTTCGTAACTGGCTCTTTGAGAATATGCAAGCAGATATATTGATCATGACAATGCCTGACCTTAATAATTACCAGGTAAAAAGATCTAAACACCCTGTTCATTATATTTATGTTCAACACTCACTGTTAAGTTTACATATGGCTTATCGGCCAGGCGCGTTCGATTGGTTTGATACCATATTCTGCTCAGGACCTCATCAAATTGATGAAATTCGTTGTCTTGAACAAAAATATAACTTACCACAAAAAAAAATACTAGAGCATGGCTATGCAAGACTAGACAGTATTATTAAGGACAAACAACCAATAAAAGGTAATAATGATTTTAAACACGCTCTGTTTGCTCCATCATGGGGACATAATGCAGCGATTGAATTAGGGTTTGGAGATCAAGTTGTTGAAAGGCTTCTATCTTTTGGATATAAAGTTACTTTTCGTCCCCACCCTGAAACTTTGAAGTCTTCTTCAAAAATAATTGATAAAATAATCAGCAAAAATTCAAGCAACAACATGTTTTTTTATGAAAAAAGTGTCTCCTCATTAGATTCATTTTATCAGTCTGATTTTATGATTAGTGACTGGTCAGGTGCAGCATTAGAATACTCATTTGGACTAAAAAAACCAGTTATATTCCTTGATCTTCCAAAGAAGATTAATAATCCTCTCTATAAAGAAATTAATGTTACTCCATTAGAGGTTTCCATCAGAGAAGATATTGGGGTTATTGTTAGTGTAGATAAGATAACCCCTTCATTAATTAACTCACTTCCTTATGGGAAAGTAAATCCAAAAAAATATGTATTTAATATTGGAAAATCAGATTTTTATGGTGTGAAATACATTGTAAACATGGCTAATGATCTTAAAAATATGCCCTCATAGTATTTATCATTGAACACATCGCTTATCATTTAAAAGTGCGAACCTCTTAGAAGGAATATAAGTCCAAATTTCGTTTCATCCGTGAGGGAGAGTTATTTATTTAAAACAAGGTCAGAACTCACTCACACTTAGTTATTTCCAAAGGTCTATGATGTCGGAGGGGTAGTATTTATTTCACTGACATGAAGAGTTATCTATGCCCCAAGGAGTTTGGGTATTGCAAAAAAATGCATCATCAAGAATAGCGCCCTTCAGGTTAGCACCTGTTAGATTTGCTCCAGTAAGATTAGCTAATGTTAGATCAGCTTTACTTAAGTCTGCTTGCCTAAGGTCAGCTCCTATAAGCAGAGCATCTTTAAATATTACACCATAAAGGTTGGCTGCAAAAAATGAAGCGTCCTCAAGATTAGCGCCTTCAAAGTTTGAACCATATAGACTTGAACCTTCAAAGTTTGCTCCATAGAAATTTGTACCAGTAAGATTAGCCTCTATAAAGTTTGCTCCAGTAAGGTTAGCTCCAGTAAAGTCTAAGCCATTAAAATTCGTGGAACGTAAATTGCAACTCATACACTGATTAAGTTCATTTAATTTATTAATATTAA
>Ga0209816_1003907_pt1 | contig 10073 bp, 12 predicted proteins | sample CoawatmetaG01DNA_FD_187509 | JGI IMG/M metagenome (GOLD analysis project Ga0209816, IMG submission 187509) | Marine microbial communities from the West Antarctic Peninsula - Coastal water metaG017-DNA (SPAdes) (version 2) | ecosystem: Environmental > Aquatic > Marine > Coastal ... | reverse complement strand
AGATATTGTTAAGTATATTTAGTATATAAAATGACAAATGAACCACTAAATAAATATATTAATGTGGTTGATATTTGTGGTAATAATGTATCAGCGTTAGATGTAGATATTAATTACGATATATACAGCGAATTTGATGTTGTAAAATATAGTATTAATCATACGACAGATATAAGCGGTTGTCTGTATTATTCAATTGATAAGATAGATTGTATGACCGATGCTTGGGTTGCTGAAACTATGGATATTCATAATGTAAATTGTATTAATGGAATTAATTTAAATGTCGCTACGGACAGAGAGTATTTGACATACAACCGAAATGTTATAGCGAGTGAATTATTTAAAATAGATTGTGCTGGTAATGTAATATTTTATTTCACAGACGAGTTTTTAAATGAAACTGAAAAACAAAATGCGATTAAAGAAATAAAGAACTATTCAATTCGTAGTGGATTGATTAAAGCGATAGACATACACATCTAAACAAGTGATATACTGATTAATATATATAAAAATTGATTTAAAAAGATATTGTTAAGTATAATTAGTATAAGCAATATGACTGAACCCACGAACGCTGATAAACGGAGAGAATACCAAAAGCAATATGCTATTGATAATGCGGATAAAATTAGGGAACGGACTTTAAAATATAGAATTAATAATGCGGAAAAGTTTAATGAATATCAAAAAAACTATCGCCTAAATCATCTTGAAGACAAAGCAAAGTATAACCATCAATATAATTTAGACAACGCTGAAAAACTTAAAAAATACCACGCTCAATATAATATTGATAATTACGATAGACAACACCAAAAGCATATTTGCGGTTGTGGTGGGGTGTATAGTATTTTAAATAGAGCAAGACATAACCAGTCCAAAAAGCATATTAAATATGAAACTAAACTGATTGTAAATTGACCTACAATTACCATATTAAAAACTAATTTTTTAATATGATAAACTAACTACATAGTTAAATATTGTTATATATATTTATATCTTGCTGTATAATAATGAGTGATGTTATGCGGAATGTAGATGTGCGTGATAAAAGAGAAAGATTAACAGATAAAGAATGTCGTGCTTTATACAACAAATTAGTAGCGAAAATGTCTAAAAAAGGATTTAGAATGAAAGCAGATGACACAGATTTAAAGCGATTGAGAGAATGCGAAAGATACTTGCGTGAAATGTCTTACTATGAAGATTTAATAAACTCTCGTCAAATCAAAGAGGGGCAAGACGAGCAAATAGAGGATATGAAAGAGAAAGCAAAAGCACAAAAAAGAGAGAATGAAAAACAAGCAATAGCAGAATGTAAAAGAGCAACAGAGAGGGGTGATGAATGTGAAAATAATGAAGATTAATTATTCATATCCTAACTCTTGTGCTAAAAAAGAAATGTTCTCTTCAAATAAATTAACATCGTCAGCACAAAGTTTTTCTTCGTCGTCGCTGTCTAAATATTTATCATTTTCAAGAACTTCAACAAATTCATCGTAGCATTCTTCATAGTATTTTAATTGTAATTTATTCTGTTGTTTTTTAATATACCACGAGCGGTATGCTTTGTATTGACGAGTTTTGCTGTGTTCTTTTTTTTCAGCATCGCTAAAATCATTTAATTTAGTGTAGGGTCTTAACTGGAACTCTTCCATTCTATTATATAAAACAAATATAAAACAATTATTAAATAAAACAAAGAGTAGTTCTACTCGTATTTACTGGTATTGTATCGTATTTATTATAAGAGTAGTTCTACTCGTATTTACTGGTATTGTCTTGTATTGTCTTGTATTTATTATAGTATATAAACATACACCATATTATTATAAGAATGGATACGGCGTGGGATACACCAATCAACAGAAAGCGGTATAACGGAAAATACTATATAAATAAACATACAGAGATTAAATTACAACACAAAGATTACTATTCTACTAATAAAGAACGAGTTTTACAAAAATGTAAAGAATACCGAGATGCGAATAAAGATACAATTGGCGAGAAGATAAATTGTATATGTGGGGGCAGATATACGAGATGTCATAAATCAACCCATTTTAAATCGCTATTACACAAAAATTATATTATTAATAAAATTGATACTACTTAATAATACTTAATACTACTTAAACATACACTATTAAGTATTATTAGATGACTTACCTACCGACTGAAATTTGGAGCGAGATATTGACTTATTGTGATAATAATGTAGAAAAGCAAATAGCGGAAATGAAATTAGACCAACTAAAACAATTATCCAAAAAAGCGGATAATGAAATTATAAAGCGATTGGTAAGAACTAAATGTGAAATTAATTGCTACGATATTATAACGCTTAAAAGACTGAATAGTCCTCTTGTAGAAGAAGACTATGCTATGGTTGTAAGCAAAGCAAATGAAAAGTTTAATCCACTTACGATAATGGTTATTATACTTGTGCCGTCTAATAAGAATACCCAATATGGTTTTTACAAAGCAAAAAACCAACACTTCGTAGCAGTATCACGAGTTTATCTTTATAATGTAGAATTGAAATTAGTTAAGTATCATAAAGACACAATTAATAATAATAAACTTATAGCATCTTCATTAAAAGTTAATGATGTTGTAGAGATTACAAAATCATTATTTACGAGTTGTTGTAGTGATACTTGTAGGCATTATGGATTAGTAAAACAAATATGGAGTTATAATACCATAGAAATTGTTATGATTAAAACTAAATATGACATTAACGATAATTCGTATATTTGTTTTGAGGGATACAAGAAGATAAATACGAAGAATGTATTAAAACAAATTGACTTAACAGATTTAGAAGATGAAGTAGATTATCAATTAAACGATGATAAACCTATTTTAGCGTCTAAAATTAAGCATTTAGAAAAGTTCGTAGATGTAGTGAATTTAATGAAAGAAACACCCCTAATTAATTAAATAATAATGTATGCTATTTGGTTATACATTATTAGTTTATTTCATATAATAATAATAATCGTTATTGTTATGCGGAGCAAGAACGAATTATTGAAATATGGTTTAAATGCGGAGATAGAGTTTATGTATGCGTTAAATACACTTATAGATGATGAGAATGTTGTAATAAAAAAGACCACGAATAAATATGCCCCAGTAGATTTTATCATTACAAACAAACAGAATGATATGAAACTTTATATTGAATTGAAAAGTAGAACACAAGATATTTCATCATACGATAGTTTTATGATAGGGCGTTCTAAACTAAATTCAATATCCAAAATTTACAGAAACGATTGTGTGGTGCTTGTATGGATTGATACACACAATCATTTATTCTATAAGTTATATCAAGATGAATTACTAAACTCACAGATAAAATGTATCAACGGAGGAGATGTATTGTTAATTCCTAAAACAGATTGTAGAAATAGCGATATATCGTCATTAGCAGATTGTATAAAACGATACAGCAATCAAATATTAGACTAAATCAACCAAGAGTTTAGCAATTTATTATCTATTATGTAATCACATTCTTCTTCTGTATATTCTACATCAGCAACATTTATTAAAAAGTTTTGAAGAGATAAACTATCTCTTGTCATATCAATTAATATAGCACGATATATTTTATTTTTTGAATTAAACGAAGTTCAAATACTAATACTTATTATTAATTTTAACTTAAAGATAAAATATTAATACTATATAGTATAAAATGAGTGATATTGTAGAAACGCCAAGCGAACCACCGAGCGAACCGCCCAGCGAACCAAAACAAGAAGAACTTAAAATCGTATCAACACTTAATTCGTTAGACCTAAAAGATGCTGAAATTAAAAAGCAAGAAGCACGACAGCGTAGTAAGAACTGGCGACTTAAAAACAAAGAAAAGACCAACGCTTATCGGCGTGAATATTATTCAAAGAATAGCGATAAAATGAAAGCGTATAGTAGTGAATATATGAAGAAGTATTTGGACGAAAACCCTGATAAGCGATTAGCACATAATAAAAAATGCCGTGAGAGCAGACCTGAAATAAGTGATGATGTTAAGTTGGTTAAACAAGCAGAAAAAGCGGTTAGACGAGCAAAGAAAGAAATTGATTTTACTATTCTAAAATCAAATCTAAACCAAACTAAATATGACGACGCTGTTAGAACTCTAAATTTCTTAAATCAAAGCGTTAAAGTATGAAATAATGTTTTTCTATTAACAGAAAACCATTATTTAAATCACATCGTTATAAGACACACAATAATCATCGTTTATATAATCTGTTAATTCTTGTTCTTTATGGAGTTCTAAATTCTTCTGTGGATTTACATACAAGCGTGTATCTATTTCTATTTTAAGTTTAGTTCTATATTCATCTTCAAGTATTCGTGATTGGGGTAATGTGATATTGTATGCTTTTCCTAACTCAACCATAACAAATTCACTTATTCCGCCGTGTTCCCTAATAGTAGTCAATAACTTACTATTATATGTAGAGTTCGTTGGATTATGAATATTACGCTTATAATAATCACATTTCGCTTTTATATTAGCAGTTGAACCTACAAAATACATTTCAATATCGCTGTTTATATTAACGAATTTGTAAAATATATAATCATTTGTTCTCGGTCGTCCCATATCTATTATATTCTATTAATTTCTATTAAATACTTTTTAATATATATTAAATAAAATAATATAAAGATTTATTATAAAGTATTATTTATAGATGTATTTACAAGATAAGTGGTGGATTAAATTTGTAGATGATAAAGATGATAAAGATGGGAAAGTGAAACGAACACATTTACAAAGTCATATAAACAAACACAATTTACACGACATTTTTGTTGTAGCAAAAGATAAACCAGTATGGAAGAAGAATGGGAAAAATGTGTATTTGAAAGAGTATAATTGTATTAAAAAGCAAACGGACTACAAAAATTTATGTAAAAACGATTTACATTTATACGAAGTATTAACACATAATACTCGTTGTTTATACTTTGATGTAGATTGTTATAAGTATTCACCCATTACAGAAGAACAATTTGTTATTGTTATAACTCGTTTTATTGAATTAATAAATGAGAAACTAACAGATTTGGGTATTAAATTGTCTATTGATAATTTTGCTATTAAAATAAACGATGATTATGAAGTTGTTGGTGTTAAATCATTTCATTTAATTTGTAAAAAATATTGTATGGAAATCAACCAATTAAACCAATTAGTTATGATTGTAAATGATAATTATAAAACTAAATATCCAACCGAATTTGAGAATGATACAGAATGTAAATTAAAAGATAAATTATTAGATGATAGTATTTACAGAGCAAACAAACTAATTCGTTGTTTAGGACAGAGCAAAAGAGAAGCGAAAGATAAAAAAGAAAACGATTATAAATTTGTATTGTATAATAAATTATGTAAATCGCCAAAGCGATTTGGTGATACGATTATTCGTGATAATAAGAAAGCGAAACTAATTATATTTAATGAAATACACGACAGCGTTAGGACGACATATAAAAAACTAATTGAAAATGACCCTACATATCAAAAAGAATTAATTACAATATCAACAGATAAGACTTCATTTAAAAATGGATTTGAAAAACTTGATGAGAGTTTTTGGGACAATACTAATAACTGGACTTGTGCTACAAGAATAATCAAAAAACTAAAATTATTTCCCATAGAAGAATGGAATGCTTTTTCAATTGAGATGGGAACACGGAGTTATGAATACGCCAAAAACGAAGACTTTATAGATAAAATGGATATTACATTAATTCAAAGTGGTATTCCAAAATTAACCGAAGTTTTAAATAAATGTAGTAGTAGTTATGTATTCTGTTTTGAATATGATAAATATGTTTTTATGAGAGAACAAGCAATTAAATACATAAGACATCACAATTTAAATATAACAATACCCATACAAGACGATATTAATATATTTGTTATAGTTGTTGATGATTTTGAGATTAATTATAAAACTGGATTTATTACCGATTTATCATTACAAAAACGATTACCAAAAAAGCATAACAAAGTAAATTTTGGGACAGATTTAATAACGACTTCTAAAAGTAATTCAATCTATCCGTCAATTAATATAGAACATATTACAGAAATAAATGCTTATGTAGATGAGTTTATCCATAATGATAAAAAATGTTTTGTAGTTCAATCTGCTTGGGGGACTGGTAAATCTAATTGTGTTTTAATGAGAATATTAAATTGGGTTAATTCGTATCAAAATGATACTGGTAAAATATTAAAAATATGCTTACTAACACCAATAAATAGTTTAGCGTGTAAATTATTTGATGATTTAAAACGAATGGGTTATATTTCACATTTAAAGCAAACCCAAAAGATTAACTTATCTGTATGTAATAAATTAATATGTTCTCCACAATCGTTAGTCAAAGCAAAAAATACTAATTTTGATTGGATATTTTTAGATGAAATGAATATGATATTAAATACTTATAGTGGTGGTTCTACATTTGAAAAATTATGTTTTCCATCGCCATCGTATAACATTTTAATTGATTTATGTGTGAAAGCAAACAAAGTTGTTATGATGGACGCTGATATAGAACAAGAATTAGTTAAGTTGTTTATATCTAACGGAATTATTGCCGACGGCGATATACCAACGATTATAAAGAATACTCAAAATAAATACAAAGATTACAAGTTTAACATTTTATTAGAAACCGACCATTTTGATACAGAAATTAATAGATGTATTGAAAATGATAAAAAATGCTATATAGCATTTATTTCACGGAAGAACGCCAAGAGTTATTACGATGGGTTGTGTTCTAAATATCCAACCAAAAGAATATTGTTTATTGATAGAGTTGGTATTCATCGTTCATACACCACATCAAAAGCAAGAAAATTATTATACATAGAACATTTGGAACAAAATATATTAGATGATGAGGTAGATATTTTTATATACACACCGACGATTTGTGTTGGAACAAGTATTAATGGTGATATTTTTGATTGTGGATTTGCTTATGGAATAAGTGGTGTGTTAATAGCACAACAATTTTTACAACAACTTTTTAGGATTAGAAATCTAAAAGATATGACTATATCAATTTTATTAGAGAATAGATGTTGGGGAATGTATGACTTTAATTGTAGCGTAGCACTTGGATTAAATAAAGTGTTAATGGTTGAAATGAAAAAAGAGGATTTTGATGCTAAAAACAAAAATCAATATTATATAAAAAACTATAAGTATTATAACTTACTTGGATACATAAATTCTAAAACAATCAATAGTGAAAAATCATTTGGTAAAGAACTATTGTATCTAATGAATTCTCATAATCTAAATTATGAATTCATATACACGAATGATAAACCATTATTACAAGATGGCGATGACGCTTTCCAAGAGGGCATTATAACCGAATTAAATAGAGAGAAAGAAGCGTTTATGGGGGCAGAACCATATGACGATTATTTTGAAATGATTGAGGTTAGTGATAGAATTAAACATTACAAACTAAATTCTACTGACGCTATTATGCTTGTAGATGAAGTAGAAGATATGAGGGTATTGAAAACGAAAACATTATACAAACTTTACGATATTAAAAGTGTTATGAAACAAATACAATTATCAAGTATGGTAAATCATCAATTAATTTTGAATGGGTTTATTAACAATACGATTGGATATAAAAAAAGTGATGACGAATTTATCTATAAATATTGGAAATTTGATATGATTAATGATATGTTTAACACGAGAAGACGCTACAATAAGATTAAAGATATTTATGAAAGCAAAAGAGATATACATTTAACAAAATACTATAAGAATGAAATATATGATTTATCTAACCACGATAAAAATATAGAAGATGTGCTAATTATATCCATTTTTGAATGCTTGGAAATGTTAGATGTTATGTATATTGATAAGACAGATGAATTGATTTTTAAGAATAAATTATTGTTAGTATCACAATTTATTAATATTATTTTTAACAACAAAAAGAGTATTATATTTCTTATTCAGCAATACACGGAGGTAGAATTATATGCCGAACAAAAGCGTAAATGTTATGAATGGATAGGAAACTTTACTATTAAATCTTATTACGATAAGAACGACGAGCATTACATAAAAATTATATATAAAATATTCAATTCAAGATTAAATTATTTAGATTTAGAATTCAAAGTAAAGTCATCATTTCATTCAATCGTAGATAATAAGTATTTGAGGGTATGTAAAACCAATCACTTTATAAAATACAAACAAGATATTAGAGCATACAATTCATTACAGCATTTACACAATCAGCACACATATTTATTTGATATAGATATACCGCCATCATATAACGATAAGCATTTAAATAAGACATTAACAATTTTAGATAAAAATGGTAGGCATAAAAAAGAACACGATATAAAGTTTAACATAGCAAGTTCATATCTTATGGATAAGCATAGCAAAATAGATGAATTAAAAATTGTAAATGGTATTGAAAAAGATTACGATACGGAAGTTGGTGTTAAGTATGCTATTCAAGAATACAACGAGGATAATGTGTATTTTAACAACAGCATTAACGACATAGAATTAATTAATAACGAACACTTATTTAAGAAAAGTTGGTATGATAATAAACGAAAAACTCACAGATACAAAGACGCTAATGGAGTTGAATGGTATAAAAATGATGGTGAAGTAATGGGTTATAGTTTAGAAGATAATACCAATTGGGTTAAAGATACATCGTCAAATTTATATAGACCCTATAAGACGATGATTAGTGATAGTGTTAAAACCATTATGAAGCAAAACAACACATTAATTAAAACGCCGACAGAAGATAATAATGAAGTAGAATGTGTTGTAAGTGAAGTTTTGGACGACATCTTAAACCAAATCGTATTTAAACAAAATTATCTTAAAGATGAACTGATAAAAAATAATCCTATACCATTAATCACACCCAAGTATGATGAAGTAGTATTAAATCATCTAATTAACATATAGAAGACATCACATACTTATTATTAATAATAATAATACTTAAATAGATAATGTTAAGTATTATTATATGAACGAAGAATTTACATACGCCGTCAATAATTCTACATTATCAAGTAAAACTATCACGACATACGGATATGTTTATAAGCGAATTATTAATTTATTGAACTCGTGCCTCCCTATTTTAGCATATACAGAGAAGCAGATTATCAAAGAAATAAAAAGTTTTGATATTGATAGTGCTATGAGTAAGAACACTATGGTTGCTGTTGTTTTGTTAATTCGTAGAAGCGTAGATAAATCTATAAGTGAATTACAAGACTATTCAAAAACTCTTATTGAAACACATTACAAGAACAAACTGAAATCTAATGAAACAATACAAGACAATTTACCATCTATAAAACAATTAGAGCAATTTACAAACGAACTCTATGAAGAAGAGAAATATGTTGATTTTATAATTAATTACATTTTGTTAAACTACAATACACGGAATATGGATTTGGACTTGAAATTACTTGCTGATAAAAAAGACGCTGATAAGAATGGGAATTACATTTATAACACGAATAAATATTTGATGTATGTTAGAAATAGTTATAAAACAAATCGTCAATATGGAACAAAAAAGATTAAGATTTATAATGTTAATGTTAGACGAGCATTTAAAATCCTATTGGGAGAACAAGAACAACACACGCTTATTACAACAACTAATTTAAATAAATACATACAAGAGCGAACTTACGATGGTATGGGGGAAACCCTAATGTTAAAATCAATTCTTATGGAATACAAAATGGATAATGACATTAGTGGTTTTGAAAGGGTAAGCAAGAATAGAGGCACAAGCATAGATACGCTACTTACTTCATACTCAATAGATAAGAAAAACCATTAAAAATTGAATTATTAATAAGTATAGAGATTACGCTATATACTTATTATGAGCGAGTGGGAAATTACCGAAGAAGAGGAACTTATTTATGACGAGAAATATGATAAAATGGATAAACT
>Ga0209816_1003897_pt1 | contig 10081 bp, 10 predicted proteins | sample CoawatmetaG01DNA_FD_187509 | JGI IMG/M metagenome (GOLD analysis project Ga0209816, IMG submission 187509) | Marine microbial communities from the West Antarctic Peninsula - Coastal water metaG017-DNA (SPAdes) (version 2) | ecosystem: Environmental > Aquatic > Marine > Coastal ... | reverse complement strand
TTTCATCACAAAAAAATGGATCTCTAATATCCCCTGTTAATATCTCAATTTCCTCTTTGCAATCAACGTCTTCTAACCAGCCCCAATTATTAAAAGAATTATATTGGGCTAAGGCCTTGACCTTGTAGCCTTGAGAATGGAGCATTTCAACAAGATGAGATCCTATAAAGCCATCAGCTCCTGTTACCAGAACTATTTGATCTGAATTATTCATATCGCATACTCATTATTTAGAAAAAAACTTTACCTTTGATAGATTAATTATACCTTAAAGATTAATCTCTAAAAGTTGCTTGTGTATAAGTGATGCTTGTCTGCAAGGCCATCAACATCGAAGCAAAAAGGAAAAAATTACTAATAAAAATAATTAAGGCATTATTTAGGTAGATTCCTAAAAGAAAGCCACCAAATGTAATAAATTGCATTGAGGTCTTTAACTTTGCAAGCAAAGTTACCTTTGTAGCATGAGATTTATTGTTTCTTGCATTCAACTCTCTTAAGGCAGCAACCCAAAGCTCTCTTGTTAAGATGACAGCCCCAAAAAATCCTATAAAACCACTTTGAAAATAAAGGGTTAAGGTAACAATTAAAAAAAGCACTAAAACCTTATCCGCAATAGGGTCAAGAACCTCGCCAAGTACAGACTCTAATTGATACTTTCGTGCTAATAAGCCATCAAAATAATCTGATAGACTTGCTGCCATGAATAAAGTTAAAGCAAGGCCATATTGCTCAGCAAATAACACTAAGCCAAAAATTAATGGGCCAATTAATAACCGGAAAAATGTTAGAAAGTGAATAAAGTATTTCATATGTCTGCTCTCAAAGTGCTTTGAATTTTTTTTGCCAGTTCAATGCTAATACCTTCAATCTGACAAAGATCTTTTATTGTAGCGTTTTTAATAGCTTTAAGAGATTTCAAAGAGCTCAAAAGACTTTGTTTTTTTGTCGGGCCCAATCCCTTAATTGCATTCAGTGCTGAAAATTTTATGGTCTTATTTTTCTTATTTCTATTGCTAGTAATGGCAAATCTATGAGATTCGTCTCTAATTTGCTGAAGCAAAAGAAACCCAGGACTTTCTTTGGACATCTCAAGAATCCCATCTTTAGAAAGTATAGTTTCCGTTGCACGAATTCGATTAGAGCCTTTAACGATACTTAAAATAATTGGTGACTTAAGATGAGAAGCTAAAAAAACTTTTAGCGCAGCATTTAGCTGAAGTTTTCCTCCGTCAATTAATAATATATCTGGCAATGAGTTCTCTTCATAGCGCTTTAATCTGCGCTCTAAAACATGTGCAAGAGAGCCTACATCATTTCCAGAAATTTCTTTGGGGATATTGTAAAGTTTATAAGATTTTTTTTCTGCCCCGTGAGTGGAGAATTTAACAATTGAAGCCACTGCATGGCTTCCTGCGTGATGACTAACGTCTATACCTTCTACAGTTATATCAGCAGAAGGGAGTCCAACATAGGAAGCTAAACTGCTCATAGCATGACTGTACTTCTCTGATTGTTTGACCTTATTTTCAATGACTTGATTTGCATTGAGTATGGCCAATTTTGCTATTGACTTAGATCCTGAAGGAAGTCGGTTCAATATTTGAACAGACTGCTTAAACTTTAGGATAATTCCTTCTTGAATAAGTTCTAGGTGATTAGACCTCATTGTGAAAACAATTTTTTCTGGCAATGAGAATTTATTTTGATAATAAGTGAAGATGAGGCTCTCCAGTAATAGATCTATCTCATCAAGAAGATCGTCTTTAAAATAATAAGTTTTAGTGCCTCTAATTTTTCCATCCCTTATTGATAAAATGCATGCACCTGTTTTACCATAACGAGAGGTACACGCAAAAATATCAACACTTGAAAGCCTGCTGTTAATTGATTGCTCCTGCTGAAGTAGCTCAAGAGAAGCTATCCTATGTTTAATAATATTTGCTTGCTCAAAATCCTGTTTTTGAGACAATCTTTCCATCTGAGCCGTCATTAAGCTTTTGGTCTTTTTCCCTGATGAGGAGAGATAGCTTTGAGCAGCCTGAATATCCAATGCATAATCAATCTCATTAACTTGATGAACACATGGAGCAGAGCATCGTCTCATTTGATGCTCTATACAAGGTCGAGATCTATTTCTAAAAGTGCTATCACTGCAGTTTCGTATTTGATATATCTTTTGCAGATCCTTAATAGTTGCTTTTACAGCATGCATACTGATAAATGGTCCAAAAAAGTCCGTTGTAACTGAATGCTTAGATCTTTTCATGCTGATACCAGGAAACTTATGACTCATTGAAAAATGTATATATGGATAAGTTTTATCATCTCGCAATAAGATATTAAATCGAGGTAAATTTTCTTTTATAAGAGTCTGCTCTAGGAGCAAGGCTTCTGCTTCAGTTTTAGTTGAGAAAGTCTCAATGGCATCTGTTAAGGTTTTTATTTGTTGAGTCTTTCTATCTTTGAAGGAATTACCAAAGTAAGAAGAGACTCTTTTCTTTAAATTTATAGCTTTACCAATATAGATAATTTCATTTTTTGAAAAGAATTTATAAATACCAGGAGTTATAGGAATTTGATTTAACTGATCTTTCAACTTAAAAACGGCTAGAAAACTTTTTTCATATGTGATTTCTGTAATTAAAAAGGCCAGCCTTATCTCGAAGAAAATCTTGAGAACCAGCAACATTTTGAAATGTATCTTGGATTCCAATCCTATGGACTTTAGGAAGATAGCTGTTCTCTGATGCTGAGAAGTAATCATATAAGATGCCTTGAATGGCTGACCCCAATCCACCTATCAATTGATGCTCCTCAACAACTATGATTTCATTGTATTGAGATAATTTATCGACGATGCTGCTTTCCTCCAAAGGCTTTACCAGAGGGAGCGAGAATAGATCGTCTTCTGACTTAGCATCAAGCAAATCTTTGTAAACCTCATAGCATATAGCTCCATTGGAGACAAAAGCCTTATTCTTTGTCTCTGCAGATCCCTTGTATGCTAAGTGGAGATCTCCTGCAATAAAAGTATCATGATAATTAATAATCTCCTCACCTGAGCGATTCAATCTCATATAACTAGGAGAAGGGTTTGTTGATGTTACGCGCAAAATCTCTTTTACCTCCGAGGGGTCTGAGGGAGCGCTTATCATCATATTAGGGATGGTTCGCAACATTCCAATTTCTTCTGTTGCATGATGTGATGTGCTCAATGAACCATAAGCATAACCTCCGCCAACAGCAACAATATTTACATTTGCATTGTGATATGCAATGTCATATCTGATTTGCTCCATGCATCTTAAAGTAGGGAAATTTCCAATTGAATAAAAGTAAACTGTATATCCTTCCCTTGATAGCCCAGAGCAAAGGCCTGCTATATTTTGCTCGCTGATACCTCCATTTAGGAACCTATCAGGAAATGAATCACGAAATCCCTCAAGAACATTGAAGCCAAGGTCTCCACATACTAGAAAAATTTTTTTATCTTGTTCGGCTAACTCAATTAAGTTATTTACAAATGTGTCTCTCATAATGCTCTTGTATATCTTTTAAACCTTCTATTAACTGATCCTCTGTTGGAGGATAGTAATGTGATTCCAATGTATTCATCGCATAATTTAATGGATGTGCTTTAATTGTATTTAGTATGATTACTCTCGGGGTGTTGTTAAGAGAGTTCAAGGCCCCGAAGATCTCTAAATGATTATGGCCATCCACTACCACACAATCCAAATTAAATGCTTCAAATTTCTTACTTAAAGGCTCAAGATCTAGAACTTCATTCGTCCTACCGAAACTTTGAAATTTATTGTAGTCAATAACTATTGTGCAAGGAAGTTGATGATGGGCAATAAACAACAAGGCTTCCCAATTTGAACCCTCATTTAATTCTCCATCACTGAGAATTACGCATGATACATGGTTAGACTTAGCAATTTTTTTTGCATATGAGACTCCACTCGCTACAGGCAAAGCGTGACCAAGACTTCCAGTTGAAAGCTCAACACCTGGAACATGATGACTTACATGAGACGTAAAAATAGAACCATTCTCTGAATAAGATTCAAGCTCCTTGGAGTCAAAAAAATTAAAATATGCAAGAGCAGCATATAAAGATGTGCAAGCATGACCTTTACTATAATAAAGGCTAGTTTCAGTATCATTATGGAAAAATGAGTAATATACGCTTAAAAAATCTGTAATAGATAGTGCACCCCCCATATGAGCTGCTTTTTTTTCAAAACACATTTGTATAACTTTCGAAGAAATATTTAAGGCTGCATTTGCAGAAAGAGAGTGAAAAAATTTGGTTTGAGGCTTCATAAAGCGAGTTATTTTTTAATTATTATAGATTGTTTTAATATTGGTGAGTCTTTTTTATAAATCTATTTGCAACCATTTTGCCTGCGGCAACACCAAATTGATCAAATGGATTGATTTTCAGCAAACTAGCTGTAATGAAAACTCTGTGCTCCCAGGTTGCAAGCAGAAATCCTAATTCTCTTAGAGATAATTTTGGTAATACAAATAAATTAACTGGGATATTCCCATTGGTAAGTTCCAGTAAATTAGAGGATTTTTTTTGAGTAGAGGATAAAAGAGATGCTTGGCTTTGAGCCTGTGCATTACTGAGAGGGCTCTGATTAGTCGGACTATAAATGATGTCAGCGGAGCACTGGGATGTACCTTGATGAAGAAGCTGAAAATAGGAATGTTGTGCTGTAGGGCCAAATCCACCAAAAATTGTTTGTCCAGTTTCATGAAAAATAGACTCTGCATTAGAAGGCTTGCCAAGAGACTCCATTTCAAGTTGCTGGATATAATTTGCAAAGGACCTGAGCTGCCAATTATAGGATAGGACTACTCTATTTTTTTTATTACAAAAATTACTAAACCAGATATCTGAAAAAGCTAAAGTTTTAATTAATTTTTGATACTTTCTTGCATCTAAAGAAGTACCAGATATTAGTATGTCTGCAAGACTTCCTCCCTGAAGAAAACCCATGAAGTTATTTTCTATGGCAGCTGTCAGAGATATAGGAGACCAAATAGAGTATCGCCCTCCAACAGACTCTGGGAACGGAATGATTGATGTTTGAGCAAATCCCAGGGCTCTTGCACCCTCAGAGTTCGCAGTAATGACTATTGAATTCTCGTCAGTTCTATTTTTTCCAAGCCACTTCAGACAAGAAAGAGTCTCATCAGTGACTAAGGATTTTGAGGCAAAAATGTATAAATTCTTTTGCCCCAATAAAGGCTGAACAATTGAATTGAATTCACCCTTATCTGGTCCAGATACAAAAGAATACTTGATGTTAGAAGCAGGGTTAAATAAAAATTCTTGAAGAAACTTTGGACCTTCATAGGATCCTCCAATACCAAATGTAATAATATTTTGATATTTTTCTTTTTTAATTTGCTGAAGTAATGATCCGCATATTTTTCTAAAATTAAACTCTGGGATTGGATCGGGAGCCCTATATCGATGATGAAGAGCTGGTCTATTTTCAGTTTGATTAGCAATGGCTCCAGCAAAGAGCCTCTGAATAGAGTCTTGGACCTCCACCTCATTGAACAAGCCATCAAATAGCTGGTATTGCTCAGATGAAAAATTACTTAAATAAGATTTATATTCTAATAAGTCTGACTTATAGGAAAAAGTAAACTTTTTCTTTTGGGCAGGCTTTTTAGACATTTTATTTAAAGCATTAAATATTTGCTGCTCTCTTTTTTTATTCATCTGCAGATTGATTAAAGTATTTTAACGCTTCAGATATATTTGAAGCTTTGGAAATGGGTCTACCGATAACTAAGTATGACGCCCCATGACTAATGGCTTCATTGGCGGTCATAGTTCTAGACTGGTCATCACTTACAACGATATCTCGAATACCTGGGGTAATTTTAAGTATTTCAGGAGATAGAATATTTTTAGCTAAATCTAGTTCCAATGGAGAACAAACTATTCCGTCTATGCCGGTTTCATTAGCCAGCTTAAATAACTTAGCAACCTGATCGCTGATTGAGCTTTGAAATAATGCTGAGGCATCCTCTTCATTAAGACTTGTCAAAACAGATACTCCTATTATCTTGGTCTTAATAATTTGCGCTGCAGTCATAGCTGCAGTGATCATGTCTTTACCTCCAGACAGATGGATTGTCAGTAACTCAATATTGCAGTCCTCAAAGCCTAATATGGTTTCATGAACAGTATTAGGAATATCATGCAGTTTCAAATCAAGAAAAATTTTAAACCCACGCTGATGGACCAGTCTCAGAAAATCTTTACCCAGTGCGTTAAAAACTACACTTCCCAACTTAACCTTGCACAGTTCAGGACTTAACTGATCCAGAAGAGTTATCGCATCAGCATAATCATAGGTATCAATGGCAACAATTATCTTTGGATCAATCATGACTCGCGAGTAATTTATCTGATGCTTTAAAGTGCATGGTTGATGTCTCGCCAAGGTACGAAATTTCCTTGGTTTTGGGATTAACAAATTTTCTTGGCCGAATATTTTTTTTAGAAAAAACACCAAATCCTCTGATTTCAATTCTCTGATCTAAAGCCGCATGATTAATAATTTGTTGAAGCAAGATATCCACTGCCTCAACAACAGTTTCTTGATTAAGATATGAGAACTTTCGCTCCATTTGAATTATTAAATCTGACTTATTAAAAGAATTTATAGAGAGGCTCATAATTAATTTAAAAAACCCTTTGCTTTTTTTGTTGCAGTAAATCTAACTTTATTGCGAGATATAATAGGGAAAGCTTCCATAGTCTTGGGGTTTCTGCCTGATCTTGCTTTTGTCTGGAAGACTTCAAAAGTTCCAAATCCTGAGAATTTAACAACCTTAGAATCACGAAGTGATTTTTTAATCGTACTAAAAAATTCATCGACCAGTAAATCAGTTGTCTCTAAGGTTAAGTTTAATTCTTGCTTTAGCTTTTGACTAAGATCTTTCTTGGCGAGGCTCATGATCTAATATTAGCTTTTAATGCTTTATTTAAGAGACTGAATGCATGATCCATAGATTCGTTAATCTCTGATTCTTGCAAGGATTTACTTGGACTTTGAAACATAAAGCTTAAAGTCATGCTAATTGAGCCATCCGGGATACCTTTACCATCAAAAGTATTGGCAAGTGCTAGGCTGTGAAGAAACTTAATCTTACCATTTAGTAAAACTGTCTCAATTTCGGCATATGAATAAGATCGATTAATCAAAATATTTAAATCTCGACTGGATGATGGAAATTTACTTACAGGTTTTAATTTCAGTGCCGAAGGCTTAGTAGAAATTTTCTCTGGATATATCTCAAAACCAAATGCAGGATTCTTAATAAGCTTTTGAGTTGAAGCAGGATTTATCTCTCCCAGCATTCCAATCTTTTTCTTACCTACAACAATATCCATAGCATTTGCAGTAAAAATAGTCGCTGAAGAATTAGGTACAAGCTTAATAGACTGTACTCTTAGAGTTTCCAGTAATTTCAATACTTCTGCTTTCAGCGAATAGAAATCGTATTGAAAAGATTTATCGCTCCATGTTTTTTGTGATTCATGAAAGTAAATCAAGCCTGAGATATGGGACTCTTGAGCGAAATCGTTATTTATTTTATGAAATACATTGCCGTGTTCAAAGAATTTAGTTGCGGAATATCCCTTCTTAACATTTAGATTGATGGCAGAAAAAAGTGAGCCGAATAAGCTGCCGCGCATTAATGGCTCTTTTTCATTGATAGGGTTTGAAAGCTCTGCTGGGACCCAATCATTTGAATTTAATACATGAAAGGTTTCAGTAGAGACAAAAGGCATATGCATAAGCTCTTGAAAGCCTCCAAACACTAAACTACTTTTTATCTTTGTAGATGCAGAATGATCAGTTGCTTTTACTACCGGTCCAGATTTAGGGTGATTGATTGGGATATTATCATAGCCATAACACCTTAAAATTTCTTCATATAAATCTTCCTCAAGCTCCATATCAAATCTATGGCTTGGTACCTGGAACTTAAGATGATCTGTCTTGGAAGGCATAGAATTAAAGCCTAGTGTCTCTAAAAATAATTTAATCTTGTTGGCAGATAATGATAGTCCTGAGAAATGATTAAATCTCTCTACACTTAAAGTAATAACTTTGTTTTTTAATGTTACTGAGCTCCCCTCGTAGCACCCAATTAAATCATATTGAGCTATCTCTTTTAGCAGAAAAAGAAATCTTGCAAGAGCTCGCTGTTGCAGCTCTGGATCAACACCCCTCTCAAACCTATGGGAAGCGTCGGTTGCTAATCCATATTTTCTTGCCTGGTTTGCTATTTTAGCTGGGCTAAAAAATGCAGCCTCTACAGCGATACTCTTTGTGCTCTTTGATACGGACGTTTCATGGCCTCCTATAATACCAGCAATAGCCTGAATACCTTTTTGATCTTGAATAGTAAGAGATGAAGATTCGACAATTTTTGTATCGCCACCAATGGCTTGGAATGGTGTTTTTTTGGAAACGGGGAATAGGATATTTAGAGGAAGCTCAAGATGATCGGAGTCAAACACATGCATTGGAGTACCCATCTCAAGCATCACATAGTTTCCCAGATCAACAAGGGGGTGAATAAGAGGAACGCCTGCTGCTGTAAGAAAATTACGCTTCTTTTTATCTAACGCCTTAACTGAGTGGAGCCCTCGAACTAACATTAATTGATAATTGCCACATCCACTCTTATCAATTTTATTAATAATAGTTTTATCCTTCTGAAAAGTGAGTTTTTTGTACCGCAATTTATCTTTGAAGATCTTCGACTGCTGAGCTTGAAACTCTCTCTGCAAACCTCTTAAAGACAATACATCTCCGCGATTAGGAGTGATATCAAAATCAATAATTGGACCATCCGACTCACATTCAAAACCAACTTTTGTAAAAACATCTGTTAGTTTTGCTTGAGAGAGATCAGTGCGTAAATAATCTTTTAGAAATGAATACTGAACTTTCATGATGAGAATTGATTTAAAAAATCTAAATTAGATGCGTAAAAATCTCTAATATCATCTACCCCATAATACAGCATGGCAAGTCTCTCAATTCCCATGCCAAAAGCAAAACCACGATATTTTTGCGTATCAATATTGCAACCTTTCAATACATTCGGATGAACCATGCCGCAACCCAAAACTTCTAACCAGCCATTAGTACCAAATTTAATATCAACCTCGGCAGACGGTTCTGTAAAAGGAAAATAAGACGGCCGAAATCGTACCTCCATTTTTTCATTAAAAAAGTACTCTAGAAAATTAATGATAATTCCTTTTAAATCTCCAAAATTTATATCTTCATCAACAACCAAACCTTCGATTTGAGTAAACATGGGTAGATGTGTTGTATCAGAATCACACCTATACACTCTCCCTGGAGAAAGCATATACAAAGGCAGCGGCTCTCTTAGCATTGCATGAATTTGAGAGTTAGAGGTATGGGTTCTTAACAAGTACTCAGATTTTTTACCTGCATTTAAATAGAAGGTGTCGTGCATCTGCCTGGCTGGATGATTTTCAGGGAAGTTTAATGCTTCAAAGTTAAAGAAATCAGTTTCAATTTCATTGCCTGAAAAGACTTGATAGTTTAGAGGCGAGAAATAATTAATAACTCTCTGTGAAATTTCTGCAATTGGATGCTCGGATCCAACAAAATAGGGATCTGCAGGAAGAGTTGTATCAAGAAGGCTCACATCTGTTTGAGCTTGTATACCTTCCAATGCAACTTCAAATAAATTATTGAGCTTACTTTTAAGGATATTTAGCTCTTTAGCAGCTGAGACCTTGGAATCAGGATCAAGAGATTTGAGTTCAGCAAAAGAGGAGATGACGAAGGACTTTTTACCAAGATACTGCGATCTTAGTTGAAAAAATTCAGCCTCTGATTGAACGGATTTTAATTTGAGCTTGGCTGTATCAATTAAATCCTGAGGGATTTGCATGAGAACATTATACCCTGACTTTTTCTACTATTTTCTTAAATGTCTCAGGGTCTGAGAATGCTACACCAGCTAAGGATTTCCTATCAAGTTTAAC
>Ga0209816_1003896_pt1 | contig 10083 bp, 6 predicted proteins | sample CoawatmetaG01DNA_FD_187509 | JGI IMG/M metagenome (GOLD analysis project Ga0209816, IMG submission 187509) | Marine microbial communities from the West Antarctic Peninsula - Coastal water metaG017-DNA (SPAdes) (version 2) | ecosystem: Environmental > Aquatic > Marine > Coastal ... | reverse complement strand
AAAATGATAATCACCATCTATTGACCATTCTTTTTTTTGCTCTTCATTCATAACCAAAATATTAACTGGATAACTTTCAAATTTTTCAGGTTTTTCAGTTAAAACAAAAATATCTATTTGATTTCTGTCAGTCAACCAATACATAAAAGTTAAAAAACTAAATATAACTCCATCATAATAAGTTTGATCTTCTCCATAAACTATATATAAAAGTATTTCCCTTGGCTTGCCTTTAGTCTCACTTAAGACTGAAATTTCAGTTCTATCTACTGATTTAACAAGCCAGTTATTGACTTCATTAAAAATTTCTTCTGGATCAATATTATAAGAAAATTCATTTTTATCATGATTATTCCCACACCCTACTATTCCACATATTTCACATGGCAAAGAAGACTGGAAAATTGTATTTCTTCCATAAGTTTGAAGGGGCTTATTAATAGACGTTGAATTTTTTAATTGATTTGACCAAGGAGACCACATAGATAAATTAGTTGGACCAAATATTGCAAAAATTCGCTTACTTTGTGAAGCTGCAATATGCATGTTCAATGTATCCATTCCAATATATGCAATTGCTAAATCACTTAAAATTAGATAATCTTTTAATGAGGTTTCTCCAATAAAGTTATAAATATTTGATAAACGTGGTATTTCATTTTTTATATTTAAATCAATTTCGTTACTTCCCCCCGTAATAACTATTGGTATATCCAGGGTATTAAGAGAATGGATCAGATCATCTCTTAGTTTTTTTGGATAAACTTTATATCTATATTGAGCCGAAGGATGAAAAACAATAAATCTATCAATCCCTCTATTATTTAACTTATCTTTGATTTCAGAGTAGTCAATGCTTGGGAAACTAATTGATTCTTGATAGTTTTCATATTCAATATTTAATATTCTTAAAGGCTCCAAGTTATTTAATAAAACATGTTTAGATAAGTCAAAATAATAATAGTGATTTAGAAATATCTTTTTCCACCAAGATTTATGATTATCAGTTTCAATTGCACTAATAGATTTTTTACTTGCTAAAAGTGCATAAATAACACTTCTATCACTTGCTGTTAAGTTAATACTTAAATCATATTTTTTAAACAAAGAGACCACAAGATTTTTTTCTTGATTAAACTGATTTTTTTGTTTTTTTGAATAATAGAATTGGTGTATAAAATTTATGTTTGGGAGTAGTTTTGCTAACTCATATGTATCATCATTAACAAGCAAGTCTATTTCTGGAGATTGATAATGCTTATAGAGATTATTAATAAGAGAAACACTTAAGAAAACATCGCCATTAGAGCGCTGGATAATTATAAGAATTTTTTTAATCTTCTTCAAAATTTTTATACAAAAATGAACTAAAGAATACAAACAAAAGGGTAGTGAAGTGTCCTAGAAGGTATGAGTCACTTAACATCAAAACTAAAAAAATTAAAGGAAGAGTAACGGCAGCATTTCGCATTAATTTATTGGAAGAAGTTTTTGAGAACTTTAGTTGGTAATAAAAAATAGTGAGCATACTAAAAAGACCTATTAGACCTAGCTGCATTAAAATTAAAATAAACATATTATGAGGATTTGTAGTAGAGGGGAGAGTTGGAGAATTGACTAGATTAATTTTATGATATTCAGTTGGAAAATCTCCTGTACCTACTCCTATTATAGGATTTTGCTTTATTATTTCAAAGGAATTAACCACAAAATTAATTCTCAATCCTACAGAATTATTACTTGTATTAGAAAAATTGATAACCTCAATTAGCCCCCTATCAAACCTTTCTTGGAAAAGATCACTTGTTTGATATGCCACAAAAAATATTCCAGGTATCATGATAAAACTTGCTATTAATGACTTGACTCTTTGATTATCTAAAATTTGAAAAATAAGTATTAATAGCATAACAAAGAAAGCAACTTGGCCACCACGCCCGCCAGTTATAAACATGTTAATTATCATACATATTGCAAAAAAACTATACAAAGAAAATACTAAATGAGTGAGTTTTTTATTTAAAAATATTTCATGAAGTACAATATATATCGCAAAAACTAAAATTGGATTATAGGAAATATGACTCATAAAAGGCGTTGGATTATCAACTGTTGCATTTTTGAAAGGGGCAATAATCTCAAACCAAACCAAATAAGAGACAATTTCCGTAAGTGCAATAGCTAATAAGAATCCGATCACATAATACTTGATATATTTTTTTTGGACAATATTAAAAAAAATCGGAAAAAGCAATAAAAAGTACCACATTTTATGCAAAATATGTAAGCCCCATTTAATATCCTCTGTCCAAAACAAGCCAATAACATGAAAACAATAAAATACTATTGAGGCAATCATTAACTTACTACTCATTATTTGAATATACTTAGCTTTATAATCCCCAGAAAACAGCCATAACATACAAATAATAACAATAATTGTATTAGCTCCAGCAACTGTTAAAGGCATCAGAAATGCAAGCAGTATCAATAAATATTGATACGTTTTGTTTAAATCAAAACTTCCTAACATTAGAATCCTTTACAATATTGATTTTAGTAGATTATACTCATCTAAATTTATGCCTATAAAAACTATTTTTCTTGATCGTGATGGAGTTATCAATAAAGATAGAAACTATCTATATAAAATAGATGATTTTGAGTTCATTGATGGAATTTTTGATGCCTGCCTTTACTTTCAGAGCTTAGGATATACAATCATAATAATTACAAATCAATCTGGAATTGAAAGAGGTTATTACAACGAAAGTGATTATCAAATATTAAATCAGTGGATGTTAGGAAATTTTAATGAAAGAGATATAAAAATCCTTGATATTTTCCATTGTCCTCATGGCCCAAAATCTATGTGTGGATGCAGAAAACCAAAGCCAGGGATGTTAAAAAAAGCTCAAGAAAAACACCATATAGATATGAAGAAGTCTTGGATGATTGGAGATAAAGAAACTGATATTCAAGCTGCTAATGCAGCAGGCATTTACAATACAATCTTAATTAAGGGAAGTCAATTAAGTGATGAGGTAAATTCAAGCGCTAAGTATTTTCTCGATACAGTTAAACAAACAACACAAGTAATTAATAAAAAAACTGAAGCAACTTAAATACTATTTAATGTAAATTTGAAAATTACAACCTAATTATATTTCTAATTTGCTCCAAATATATCCCTTGTATACACTTTACTCTCGACATCTGTAAGTTCATCCACCATTCTGTTAGTAAGAATCATATCTGATAATTCTTTAAATTCATTTAAATTAGATATTATCTTTGAGTTACAGAATTCAGACTCTTTAATTAATGGCTCATAAATTACAACATTAAGATTCTTTGCCTTAATACGCTTAATAATACCTTGAATTGAAGAAGCCCTATAGTTGTCAGAACTAGACTTCATAATTAAACGATAAATACCTATTGTATGATTTGATTGCTTAGCATAACTCGTAGACATTTTTTTGGCGATTATATCTGCAAGAAAGTCTTTTCGAGTAGAGTTGGCATCAACAATAGCAGTTATTAGACTATTAGGTACATTTTGAAAATTAGCTTTTAGTTGTTTGGTATCTTTAGGAAGGCAATAACCACCATAACCAAAAGATGGATTGTTGTAATGCGAGCCTATTCGAGGATCCATTCCAACGCCTTCAATAATTTGCTTAGCATCTAAATCATAGACTTCAGCATAGGAATCAAGCTCATTAAAATATGCTACCCGCATTGCAAGATAAGCATTTGAAAATAACTTAATTGACTCTGCTTCAGTTGAATCTGTATAGAGAATATCAATATCTTCCTTTAAAGCTCCTTCAACCAATAAATTAGCAAAAACTTTAGCACGTTTTGATTTTTCACCAACAATAATGCGAGAAGGATAGAGATTATCATAAAAAGCCTTTCCTTCCCTAAGAAATTCTGGTGAAAATAAGATATTATCATGGTTTAATTTATTTATTAGATTTTTTGTATAGCCAATTGGAACAGTAGACTTAATAACAATTACTGAATTAGGATTAAACTTAATAACATCCTTAACAACTGATTCAACAGTTTTAGTATCGAAGTAACCAGTATCCACATCATAATCTGTAGGAGTAGCTACTATAACAAAATCTGCATTCTCATATGCCTCTTTCTTATCTGAAGTTGATATGAAATTAACTTGTTTTTTATCTAAATATTCTTGAATTTCAAAATCTTTGATTGGTGATTGTCCATTATTCAGCATCGCAATTTTATCAATATCAACATCTAACGCTATAACATTATGATTTTGAGATAAGAGTACAGCATTAGAAAGGCCAACATAACCAACACCAGTGATTGTAATATTCATTTGTTTTTATATAATAAAGATTCTGACATTTTAACAACCTCATCAACACTAATATTTTTTATTGAGTAATCATTTTTATTAATTTTTCTAGGATTTACTTTTGAGTCAGATTCAATAACTTTATTAATTTTCGTAATATAAGTATTTCTTAATCCTGGTGTTGGTCCAAATAAAGTAATTGAGGGAACATTCAAAGCCCACGCAATATGTGTAGGCCCAGTATCTGGACCTATAACAAGATCTACTTTATTAATTAAAGAGATTAAAGCATCAAGGGATAATGCCTCTGATACATTGACATTGATATTAGCAGCTTGATTTTTAATCTCATTAGCAATTACTTCTTCATTTTTATTGCCCCAAATAATTATAAAGTTAGCATCAAGATTTTTAGTTAAGTCGATAAATTTTTCCATAGGATAACGCTTGGCCTGGTAGGATGCTCCAGGAATTAGTACAATATTTTTTTTAAGATGTGAAAGAATCACATTTAAATGTTTTTGACTAGAATATAAAAAAGGGAGCTTTTGCATAGTAGCTTGGCTACTAACTTTAGAATCTAACGCAAATGATATAAGTGCAATATTGCGCTTAATAACATTTTCACAATAATCACACTGAAATTTTTTATTATAAAAAAATGAGGCCATATTTTCTCGAATAGAAAATCTATCAAACCCAATAGTTATAGGCGAGGGTATTAAACGAGAAACTAAGGCAGATTTAATCAAGCCCTGCATATCAATTACAATATCGTATGGGCCAAATTTACGAATACTCCTTAATTCATTAATCAATAAAAAAATAGATTTTTGATTTTTAGATTTTTGAATATTAACTTTATGAATATTTTTGATGTCTGGATGATTGTCTAATAAACCCGCAAAACGCTCCTCCACAACCCAATCAATCTGAATTTTTTGATCCTGCATCTTTATAAATTGTATAACTATCATTGCATGAACAATATCACCTAATGCAGAAAGTTTAACTATAGCTATTTTCATAAAAACTATTTTACATTGGCATTGTCATTACAAGCGCTGCAAATTAAATTCTGCTTTTAATGATATAATTTATAAAGCTATAATTACCTTCAGAATCGATTATATGAATTCTCAAAATTCAAAAGAAAGGCCTACTAATTTCATACGCAATGTTATTAATGAAGATCTCGCATCTGGAAAGCATACAGAAGTTAAAACGCGGTTTCCTCCAGAACCAAATGGTTACCTTCATATTGGGCATGCAAAGTCTATCTGCCTTAACTTCTCTACAGCAGAGGATTATGATGGATCTTGCAATTTAAGGTTTGATGACACCAATCCTATTAAAGAAGATATTGAGTATGTGAATTCTATTAAAAAGGATTTGGAATGGTTAGGATTTAAATGGGATGGTGAAATTAAATTTAGCTCTAGTTATTTTGATATATTTTATAAATGCGCTGAAGAACTAATAGCTAAAGGTTTAGCATACGTATGCTTTTTAAGTAGTGATGAAACTCGTAAATATCGTGGAACACTAAAAGAACCTGGTGAAAATAGCCCATATCGTGACAAAAGTATTAATGAAAATTTAACTTTATTTAGAAGAATGAAAGCAGGTAGATTTAAGGAAGGAGAATGTGTATTGAGAGCTAAAATTGACATGTCTTCTAGCTTTATGTGCATGCGGGACCCTACTCTTTATCGAATTCGTTTTGAGACACATCATCAAACAAATGATGATTGGTGTATTTATCCCATGTATGATTTTGCTCATTGCCTTGGTGATGCTATTGAAGCTATAACGCACTCATTATGTACTCTAGAATTTCAAGATAATAGAAGAATTTATAACTGGACTTTGGACAATTTAGATGAATTTAATACCTCTAGTCGACCTCATCAATATGAGTTTTCTCGTTTAAATCTGGAATATGCTACAACATCAAAAAGAAAACTAAAACTCTTAGTAGATAATAATTATGTTACTAGCTGGGATGATCCTAGAATGCCAACTATTTCTGGACTTCGAAGAAGGGGATATACAGCAGCCTCAATCAGAGATTTTTGCGCGCGTGTTGGGGTTTCAAAAGTTAATAGCTTAACTGATATTTCAATTTTAGAATCATCAATTAGAGATGATTTGAATAATATCGCTCCTCGATCAATGGCTGTAATTAATCCTATTAAATTGATAATTGAAAATTATTCTAAGGAGAAAATTGAATCTCTTAAGGCCCCAATACATCCCCAAAATGAAGAAATGGGATCTAGAGAAATTTTCTTTAGTCGTGAAATATATATTGATAAAGAAGACTTTATAGAGATGGCTCCAAATAATAAATACAAACGATTAGCAATAAATAAAGAGGTGCGCCTGAGAAACTCTTACATTATAAAAGCCACCCATTTTGATATTGACAAAGATGGCAATGTACAAACTATCTACTGCACTTATGACCCTGATACTTTAGGTAAAAACCCATCTGATGGAAGAAAGGTTAAAGGTGTTATTCATTATGTAGAATCCAGAAACGCTATTAGTGCTGAGTTTAGAATATATGACCGTCTTTTTTTAGAGTCAAATTCAGCTAAATATGATGATTTATCATCTTCAATTAACCCAGACTCTCTTGAGATAAAAAATGGATTTGTAGAGACAAATTTAGCAAATGCAAAGGCCGAAAAAGCATATCAGTTTGAACGAGAAGGTTACTTTTGTAGAGATAGCGAGTCTAAAAGACTAGTATTTAATAAAACAGTTGGGCTCAGAGATACCTGGAGTCAATAATCCATTTTTTGAAGCCAGTCATTCACTTGTTTTACTTCAGAGTGCTTAGTTGTATCAATTTGAAGAGGGGTTACTGAAACAAAGTTATTAGAAATAGCATGAAAATCTGTACCCTCTGAATTGTCAGCTTCCCTTCCATTTTCACCAATCCAATAAAGAGATTTATCCTCTTTATCCTTAATACTTGGTTCAGATTTGTGCCTACTTCCTAAACGAGTACTCTTAATACCTTTAATTTCGCTAAGAGGAATATCTGGAACATTAACATTAATAATGGTATTGTAAGATAGTTCAGATTTATCAATTTGGGTAACTAATCTCTTAGCAATTTCTCCTGCTGTCTCAAAGTGATTACACTCCCAACTAGCTAAAGAAATTGCAATTGATGGAAGTCCTAAAAATCGCCCCTCTATAGCCCCAGCAACGGTTCCAGAATAGATGGTATCGTCTCCGAGGTTTGCCCCAAAATTAATACCAGTAACTACTAAGTCAATTGACTCATTTATGAAGCCACACAATGCCAAATGAACACAATCAGTAGGTGTTGCATCGATTGCATAAATATTTTTCTCAATTTGAATTGGCTTTAATGCCCTTTTAAGAGTTAATGAACTACTTGCTGCAGACTTATTTTCACTTGGAGCAACAACAATTACTTCTGCAATTTCACTCAGAGATTTTGTAAGCTGTTTTATGCCCTTGGCCTTGTAGCCATCATCATTACTTATAAGAATTCTCATTAACTGATTATTAAGGCAATCTTATCTTTACTAACACCTACTTTAACAGTTCCACCAGAACTTAGCTTACCAAAAAGAAGTTCATCAGCAAGAGGTTTGCGCACCTCTCTTTCAATTAATCTCATCATTGGACGAGCACCCATCATAGAGTCATAGCCATTTTCTGCAAACCATTTTCGAGCCGCATCAGAAACAATCAATGAAACATTCTTTTTTTCAAGAACATCTTCAAGTTCAAAAAGAAATTTATTGACAACATAGACAACAACCTCTTCATTAAGTTTATTAAAGTAAATAATTTCTGAAAGGCGGTTTCTGAATTCTGGTGTAAATATTTTTTTAAGCTCTCCTTCATAATCAAGGGAATGATCTTGCTCATTAAAACCTATAGAAGCTCTTTGAACATTTTGAGCTCCAACATTTGAAGTCATAACAAGTATCACATTACTAAAGTCAACTTCACGGCCATTGGCATCAGTAAGCTTTCCATGATCCATGACTTGTAATAGGATATTAAAAATATCAGGATGTGCTTTCTCAATCTCATCTAATAAAAGAACCGCATAAGGATTGCTATTAACTGCCTCAGTCAATAGACCTCCTTCGTCGTATCCAACATAGCCAGGAGGAGAGCCTATAAGTTTAGAAATAGCGTGCCTCTCCATATATTCAGACATATCAAATCTCAACAATTTGACACCCATGATCCTTGAAAGTTGTTTACAAATTTCAGTTTTTCCAACTCCCGTAGGGCCAGCAAATAAAAAAGAGCCCATTGGCTGTTCAACTGGAGAGAGTCCAGAGCGAGAAAGTTTTATAGCAGTTGATAATGACTCAACGGCATTATCTTGACCAAATACACCCAACTTAAGATCACTCTCTAGACTTTTAAGTAAAGATTTATCATCACTAGTAACTTGACGAGAAGGAATACGTGCTAACTTAGCAACAATATTTTCGATATCAGGAACACCAATATTGACTTTACGCTTGGATTTAGGGAGTATCTGCTGAAGAGCACCAACCTCATCAATAACATCAATCGCTTTATCTGGAAGACGCCTATCGCCTATATGACGATGGGTTAACTCTGCAGCAGAGACCAAAGATGCAGCTGAATATTTAACTTTATGATGTGCTTGATAATATTTTTTTAGTCCATGTAAGATTTTGATTGTATCTTCAACTGAAGGTTCTTCAATATCAACTTTTTGAAAACGCCTTGTAAGCGCATGATCTTTTTCAAAAATCTTACGATATTCATCATAAGTTGTAGAGCCTATACACTTAAGTGAGCCATCTGCAAGAGCTGGCTTAAGAAGGTTAGATGCATCTAAAGAGCCACCAGAAACACTCCCTGCACCTATTAAAGTATGAATTTCATCAATAAAAAGCACTGAATTCTTATCTTTTTCTAAATCAGTAAGCACTGACTTTAGTCGCTTTTCAAAATCACCCCTATACTTTGTGCCTGCAATTAGTACGCCAACATCTAAGGAATATATAGTTGTCTTTTTTAGAATTTCAGGGACCTGTCCATCTACAATCCTCTTAGCCAGACCTTGGGCAATTGCAGTCTTACCAACTCCAGCCTGGCCAACAAGTAAGGGGTTATTTTTGCGCCGTCTTGATAAAATTTGTACCGTTCTAAGTACTTCTTCTTCCCTACCAAGCAAAGGGTCAATTTCACCAAGCCTAGCTTTTTCACATAAATTAGTTGTAAAAGATTCAAGAGAAGAAGGCTTAGCTTGCTTGTCAGTTTCAACTTTTTTTGTTTCTTCAACTGGATTATCAGCTAGATGGGAAGAAATTCCCTCCATAACATCTAATCTGGAAATGTTATTTAATTTAAGCATGTAAACAGCATGCGATTCTTTTTCAGAAAAAATACTAACAAAGACATTCATCGCGTTAACCGAATTTTTTTGAGCAGACTGTGCCTGATATACACTCCTTTGAAGAACTCTTTGAAACCCAACTGTTGGAACGATATCGATTTCAGCGTCTTCAGAAATAATAGGCGTGTGTGAGTCAATATATTGATCAAGTTCAGCGCGAAGTTCATCGATGTTTACTCGCTTGCCTCGAAGAAATGCAATAACTTCATCCATATTAAGAAGGGCTAATAATAAATGCTCCACCGTTACAAACTCAAGGCGACGATTTCTAGCCTCAGTCATCACCATATTAATCTCTTGCTGTAGT
>Ga0209816_1003885_pt1 | contig 10101 bp, 10 predicted proteins | sample CoawatmetaG01DNA_FD_187509 | JGI IMG/M metagenome (GOLD analysis project Ga0209816, IMG submission 187509) | Marine microbial communities from the West Antarctic Peninsula - Coastal water metaG017-DNA (SPAdes) (version 2) | ecosystem: Environmental > Aquatic > Marine > Coastal ... | reverse complement strand
TCTTATCATTAATTTATTTTTATAGTGATAATTACAAAGCAAATCCAAAGGCTTATATAACTAACCAAGGAGATAATACTGTTTCCATAGTTGACCTTATTACTCTTAAGGTAATAAAGACTATTAGAGTAGGAATTGCTCCACTTGGTGTCACAATTTTAAATAAAAAAAATCTTGGATTTATAGGTAACGTAGGTACTGATGATGTTTCTGTAATAGATACGAGAACAGATCAGATCATTACAACAATCAAATTAAATACTGCCCCTTTAAGCTTAACATCTAGCCCTGATGAATCTAAAGTATATGTGACAGATTGGTTTAAAAATAACATTATCGTCATATCTGTTAAGGAAATGAAGGTTATTGATTCATTTAAAGTAGGGATTACACCATCAGGTGTAGTATTTAATGCAAAATACAATTATCTAATAGTTACTAATAGAGATGCAAATTCTGTTGAAATATACGATAAAAATAAAAAATTGATTAAAAAATTAGCTACAGGAAAGCATCCGTTCGGAGTCTACACTAAAGGGAAATACGCCTATACTGCTAACGTATATGATGACACAGTTACTGTTATTAACCTTGAGAATTGGGCCACTGAAGTAATTAAAGTTGGAGCTCATCCATACAATATATTAACGTACAACAATCTTGGAATTGTAACCAATACAATAGATGACTCATTAAGCATTATTGACCTTAAAAAAAATAAAGAAATAAAGAGAATTAATACTGGTGAAACTCCTGAAAATTTAGACTTGCATCACAAATTAAATTTACTTTTAGTTACAAACTGGGGAAGCGATTCAATTTCTGTTTACAACCTTAAAAGCTTAAAATTAATAAAAGAAATAAAGACAGGTGCTCAAAGTCGATCTTTTGGGGACTTTATACTTCAGTAAGGTTTTTATAGTAATATGTGAAATTGATTTTTAATTAACAAAGGATTTATCAGATGAGAAAATTTATTTTAGCCCTAATAACACTAATGTTTTCCATGTCAATTTTTGCCCATGGGCCAACGCCTCAAAAAGTTCAGGAATCAATCACTGTAAATATTGCACCTGCTAAAGCATGGTCAGTTGTAAAAAATTTCACGGACTTTAACAAGATTATGAAAACAAGGTCTTTTGATGATGAGGTAATGAAAATAAAATATGAGATGTTAAAAAAAGATGGTCCTTTTTCTGATTACAACGCTTATATTATTGTCAAAAAAGGTGCTAATGATAATGAGTCAGTTATTCAATGGACTGCAAGATTTTATAGAACATATAAACTAAATCCTCCAATTCCAGAAGGGCAAGATGATGCAACTGCCGTTGCAGCTGTTAAGAAAATAGTTGGACCAGGACTTGCTAGTCTAAAAAAAGCTCTGCTATCAAAATAACTTATTAACCATCTAAAGGCGGATTTTTTCAATCCGCTTTTTTTATGATTACAATTAACCCACAAAAAAAACCTAAAGCAATCTTAATATGGCTTCATGGTCTTGGTGCAGACGAAAATGATTTTGTGCCATTTGTAAAAAATTTAGAACTAGATAATATTGAATTTATTCTGCCTAATGCTCCCTTAAGACCAATAACTATGAACCAAGGTCTTTCCATGAGGGGATGGTATGACATCAAAGGCACACACGAATCTCTTAATTTTTCTTATCAGGATGAGGGTGGCTTAATAAAATCTAAAGATCTCATTGAAGCTATAATCAAAAAAAGATGTGCGTTAAGTAGCTCCAACTTTAAAGTATTTATTGGAGGTTTCTCTCAGGGAGCGGCCTTATCTTTGTTCACTGGGTTATCATCAAATCTTGAAATTAGTGGGATTATTGCTCTATCTGGTTACCTGCCAAAAAACATAAAGTATTCAAGTCCTAAACATCCACCAATAATTGCAATTCATGGCGAGGGTGATGATATCATTGCTATAGATATAGCTAAAAATAGTTATTTAGAAATTCAGAAATCAGAAGATTTCTTATTTAAATCCTATAATATTGCTCATGAAGTAATCTATGAAGAAATTATAGATGTTAAAAATTTTTTAATTAAGAATATATAATAATGGCTAAAGAAAATATAAATATAGAAAAACTATTAAAAGAGTTGGAGTCTATTGTCTTAAAAATGGAAGATGACAGTTTAAATCTAGAAGACTCGATAGAGTCCTATGAAAAAGGAATAGCTCTTGTTAAGTCAGCTCAAGAATCACTAAAGAAAATTGAGCAGCGTGTTCAAATTCTTTCTCAAAAAAATGAATTAGAAGATTTTAACCCTGATGACTGAAGATTTTAGTGTGTGGGTTAATTCGCATCATAAAAGAATAGAAGATTTCATGATGCGAATTTTAAAGGAAGAGTCATCTAATTCGTTAATTCATGAGGTATGTAGTCATGGTTCTATAAATGGTGGAAAGAGATTTCGAGCCTTACTAAGCTATGCCATTGGTGAAATGACGCAAACTGATAAACTAATTATTGATCATATTGCTTCATCTATAGAATTCATTCACGCTTATTCTCTAGTCCATGATGACCTTCCAGCAATGGATAACGATGATTTAAGGCGAGGCAAGCCAACATGTCATGTAAAATTTAATGAAGCTCAAGCTATTCTAGCTGGAGATGCCCTTCAATCTTTAGCCTTTAATATACTATCGTTACCTAGCTTCTTAATTGATGATCAAAAAAAGCTAAAGTTAATTAACTCCCTGTCAAATACAATAGGGGTAAATGGTATGGTAAAAGGTCAATCTTTAGATATTGAAAATACATTAAAAATTGGTGATATTAAAGGCTTGGAGAAATTACAAGAATTAAAAACAGGGTTATTATTTAATTTCATTGGGTCAGCAACATACCTTGTATCTGATAATCCTTCTGAAAAAATCAATATAAAAATTACTAATCTATGCTCACTATTAGGAAAAGTTTATCAAATAACAGATGATATTCTCGACTATGAATCTAATGATAAAGTTTTAGGTAAAACTAGCGGGAAGGATAGAAAAAATAATAAGCTTACATATGTTTCGCTTCTAGGCATCAATGAGGCAAAAAAAATTAATAGTAAGTATTTTGATGACATCAAAGAAATAATTAATTCAATTTCTGGAAATACTATATTTTTGAATGAATTAATTTTTAAAATTTATCAACGAGTTCACTAAATGAATTACCTAGATAAAATAAACAATCCATCGGATATCAAAAAACTTTCAAAAGATGAGTTAAAATTATTAGCCAAAGAGCTACGCTCTTTTATAATTGATAGTGTTTCAAAGACTGGTGGTCATTTATCTTCAAATCTAGGTGTAATTGAGCTCACTATAGCGCTTCATTATGTATATGACTGCCCAAACGATCAAATTATTTGGGATGTTGGTCATCAAACCTATGCACATAAGATATTAACTGGAAGAAGGAATGAGATGCATACACTCAGACAAAAAGATGGTATCTCTGGCTTCCCTAGGCGTGCAGAAAGTAAATTTGATAGTTTTGGTACCGGTCATTCAAGTACATCTATATCTGCTGCTCTAGGAGTATCAGAAGCATTCAAAATAAATAAATGTAAATATAGAGCAATTGCTGTAATAGGGGATGGAGCTATGACTGCTGGTATGGCTTTTGAAGGCCTAAATAATGCTGGGAATACTGAAAATGACATACTTGTAATACTAAATGATAATGATATGTCTATTTCAAATAATGTAGGCGCATTAAATAATTATCTTGCTAAACTCCTGTCTGGAAAACTATATGGAGGAATCAAACGTTCGGGAAAAGCCGTTCTTTCTAAGGTCCCTCCTGTGCTTGAATTAGCAAGAAAAACTGAAGAGCATGTCAAGGGTATGGTTATTCCAGGTACTTTGTTTGAAGAATTTGGATTTAACTATATTGGGCCTATTGATGGCCATGATTTAAATGCACTGATAGATACCTTAAGCAATATAAAATCTCTAAAAGGGCCTCAATTTCTCCATGTAGCAACAAAAAAAGGATATGGATATGAGCCAGCTGAAAAAAATCCTAATAAATTTCATGGTGTAAGTAAATTTGACCCTCAAAATGGTCACACAAAAAAAATAAATGAATTAAAAACATTTACTGAGGTTTTTTCTGAGTGGATTATGGATACCGCAGCTAAAGAATCAAAGCTTTGTGCTATAACTCCAGCAATGTCAGATGGATCAGGGCTTAATCAATTCTCTAAAAAATACCCAAAACGATTTTTCGATGTTGGCATTGCGGAACAACATGCTCTAACATTTGCCGCTGGTCTCGCATGTCACAACCTAAAACCTGTTGTAGCTATTTATTCAACTTTTCTCCAAAGAGCTTATGACCAGTTAATTCATGACATTGCGCTCCAGAATATTTCTATGTTATTTGCAGTTGATCGTGCAGGCATTGTGGGAGCTGATGGTGCAACTCATTCAGGAAATTTTGATATTTCATATTTAAGATGCATACCAAACATTATTATAATGACCCCAAGTAATGAAAATGAATGCTATCAGATGCTTAAGACAGGGTTTAATTTTAATGGTATATGTGTAGTTAGGTTCCCAAGAGGCCATGGCATCGGTGCTGTAATTAATAAAAAATTAAACTTATTAACTATTGGTAAGTCAGAAATGATAAGAACTGGTAAGAACATAGCAATTCTTGCTTTTGGTCCATTACTTAAAACTGCACTTGAGGTTGCTAAAGAATTAAATGCTACCCTCGTCGATATGAGGTTTGTAAAGCCCATTGATGAAAAAATGATTAAAAAATGTGTTGCCAATCACAAAGTTCTCGTGACAATTGAAGATAATACAATTTTAGGTGGTGCAGGATCAGCAGTTTTAGAAGTTATAAGTAAGAATAATTTAAAATGTAAAACTCTTTGTTTAGGTATACCTGATAATTTTGTTGAACATGGAACCCAAGAAGAAATTTATAAACTATGTGGATTGGATAAAAATAGTATTATTAAGAGAATTGTTAAACAATTGTAGTAATGCTAAAATCGACTTTTAATAAAATTAACTAAAATGAATAAAATAATCTCAAACGAATTAATAGAAGACGTTCAGAACACTCCTGACAAAAGGCATCTTGATATAGATAAGGTCGGCATTAAGGCAATTAAACACCCTATTATTGTTAAAGATAAAACTGGATTAATACAACACACCAATGCGACTTTTAGTATGTATGTTCACTTGCCACACAATTTCAAAGGCACACATATGTCAAGATTTGTTGAAATTCTTAATGAAAATCAAAGAGAAATTTCAGTCGCATCTTTTGAAGATATTCTAAAAGAAATGTTGCAGAGATTAGAATCTAAATCAGGCTACTTAGAGATGCAATTTACATATTTTATAAATAAGAAAGCCCCCATAAGTGGAGTTGAAAGCTTAATGGATTATGAGGTAAGTTTTATTGGTGAAATGGTAGGGGGTAAAATAATTAGCACAACCAAGGTTATTGTTCCTGTTACAAGCCTTTGTCCTTGCTCGAAGAAAATATCGAAGTACGGCGCACACAATCAGAGAGCACATGTCACACTAACTCTTGAAACAAATAATTTTATATGGATTGAAGATATAATTGAGGCAGTTGAGAAGCAAGCATCATGTGAGCTATATGGAATACTAAAAAGACCTGACGAAAAGTACGTGACGGAAAAAGCATATGAAAATCCAAAATTTGTTGAAGATATCGTCAGAGATATTGCTGCCGAGCTTAAAGAAAATGCAAAAGTGAACAAATACATAATCGAGTCGGAAAATTTTGAATCTATCCATAATCATTCAGCATATGCCTTAATAAAGGGAAGTAATAGCTAATAATAAGTATTATTTCTGGCTATTTTAGTCGCATTTGATAAGCCAAAAAATATTACTAGAAAGCCGATTAGTGGAAGTATTGAAGAAAACATAAAAGTGCTAGCTGCGCCATATTGATCGATCATAAGACCACCACCTAATCCCCCAATTGTACCTCCTAATCCATATGTAATACTATTATAAATAGATTGTCCTCTTGAGTGATGCTCATTATTAAAATAAACAGAAACTAATTCAACCGATGCTACATGAAAGCTTCCAAAAGTTGCTGCATGAAGAATTTGAGCAAGAATTAAAACCCATAAAACATCAACGTAATACCCAATTAGATAGAATCTTATAACAGCTAAAAACAAACTTATTAGCAATACCTCTTTTAGATTAAATTTACTTAAAATTTTAGGCATCAAAATAAATATAAAGATTTCAAAAACAACACCAATTGACCATAAAATACCAATTAAAGAGCTCGAATAGTTTTGCTCTTTAAGGAAGATTGAATAAAAGTTATATAAAAGTCCATGAGAAGAAACCATTAATGCACAACTTATAAGCAATGAAATTACCTCTGGTTTTTTTAAAATTTTCCAAATTGATCTTTTTGTATCACCAATGTATTCAAATTTTTTATCTGGGACAGAGAAAGAAAGAAATAATATTACCAACTGAGTAAATAAGAGTGCCCAAACAAGTATGGAGACGCTATATCTATCAATTAGAATACCAAGGAAAAATGAAGCGACAATAAAGCCAACTGATCCCCACAAACGAATATTACTATAGCTGACATTTGTTGAAGCCAAATGAGATAAGGTTAAAGATTCAGCTAAAGGTATTGTTGAACTAGTGAATAAACTCATTGACATCATCACTAAAAAAATAAGAAAAAAACTATCAGCCCAGAAAATTCCTACATAACCCAAGCAACCAATAAATGATGCCAGCCTTATCCATCTAGCTCTTTTATTTGTATGATCAGCAAGCCATCCCCAGAAATTAGGTGCAAAAATACGACTCATCTGGAATAAAGATAGAAGCATTCCGATCTGAAATGCTGTAAAATTTTTTGATTGCAAATAAAGCCCCCAATAGGGAACAAACAAACCCACAAAAAAATAATAGAAAAAGTAGAAGCGAGATAGTCGCCAATATAATGAATGGATCAACTTGGAAATGGATTTATTCTTTTAACATCCATATTTTGTGCTCTATCGCGAAGAACATGATCAATAAGAACCAATGCAAGCATCGCTTCAGTGATGGGTACAGCTCGAATTGCAACACAAGGATCATGACGACCAGTTGTTTTCATCTGGACCGTCTTACCATTGAGGTTAATAGAGCTTCTATCTTGCGGGATGCTTGATGTTGGCTTGAATGCGACATTTACCTCAATATCTTGGCCGGAAGAAATACCGCCTAAGATTCCTCCAGCATTGTTTGATTTAAAGCCATCACTTGCCATCTCGTCACTATGCTCAGTCCCTTTTTGAGATACGCTAGAAAACCCCGAGCCAACCTCCACCCCTTTAGTAGCATTAATACTCATCATTGCTGACGCTATATCGGCATCTAATCTAGCAAAAATTGGCTCGCCCAAGCCAGCAGGCATATTGGTTGCACATACAAATATTTTTGCTCCAACTGAATTTCTATCAGCCCTCACAGTATCTAAATAGTCTTCTAAGTCTTTTACAATTGATTTATTGGCAACAAAAAAAGAATTCTTATTGACATGCTTCCAAGCATCAAAAGGTATATTTTTTTCTCCTAATTGGGTTAAGCAGGCTTTAATTTCAACTTTATACTTTTCTTTTAGCCATTTTTTTGCAATAGCACCAGCGGCAACACGAACAGCAGTTTCTCTTGCGCTAGATCTACCCCCTCCACGATAATCTCTGATTCCATATTTTTGAAGGTAAGTAAGGTCAGCATGTCCAGGGCGAAATGTTTCTTTAATCTTAGAATAATCTTGGCTTCGTTGATCATTATTTCTAATAATAAAACCAATTGGGGCACCAGTAGTTTTTCCCTCAAAGACTCCCGAAAGAATTTCAACTTCGTCACTTTCCTTTCTTTGAGTTACAAACTTTGATGTACCTGGCTTGCGACGATCTAAATCAAATTGTAAGTCTGATTCGTTTAACTTCAAACCTGGTGGGCAACCGTCAACCACTCCTCCGATTGCTGGCCCATGAGATTCGCCAAATGAAGTTAAAGTGAACAATTTACCAAATGTATTTCCAGACATAACAGCCTTAATTATTATATTTTGATTTAAATTATATCACCGCAAGCCAAAAAAACCTTTAAGACTCTATAACTAAAAAATCTCCTGGCTTTAATTTATTAATATTATAGTCACCGATTTCAACCCTGATTAAACGTAAAGTTGGGTGAGAAATAGCTGCTGTCATTTTTCTAACCTGCCTATTTTTTCCTTCTGAAATTTTAATTTGTATCCATTCAGTTGGTATATGTTTCCTTTTTCTTATCGGGGGGTCTCTTTCCCATACATCAGGATTAATAATTCTTTTAACTAACGCAGGTTTAGTAAAGTAATCCTTAATCTTTAAACCTGCTCGTAATGACTCCAACGCATCGTCACTGGGGTTATTTTCAACCTGAGCCCAATAAGTTTTATACATATCATTTTTTGGATTAGATATTTTATTTTGTAAAACACCATTGTCAGTTAAAATAAGCAATCCTTCACTGTCTGAATCAAGTCGGCCAGCAGGGTAAACATTTTTATATGGAATAAAATCTTTTAATGATGCGTAAGTTTTATGCTGTGAAAACTGACTAATTACGCCGTAAGGTTTATTAAATAAAATAATCATCAATTAAGATAAAGTGAGAGAGAAAATTTATGTCAAGCAAAATTAAAATTCCAAAAAAGGGTGAGTCAATAAAGATAGATTCTAATTTAAAATTAGATGTTCCAAACCGTCCAATCATACCATTTATTGCAGGTGACGGAATTGGGATTGATATTACCCCTTCAATGCAAGCTGTGATTGATCAAACAATTAAAAAAGCATATGGTGAAACTAAAAAAATTGAATGGATGGAGGTATTTGCGGGTCAAAAAGCAACAGAAGTATATGGTAAAGATACTTGGCTTCCTGATGAAACCATAGATGCATTAACAAAATATATTATTTCAATTAAAGGGCCCTTGGCAACCCCTGTTGGTGGTGGCATTCGCTCTTTGAATGTTGCACTTCGACAAAAACTTGATCTCTATGTATGCCTGAGACCAATAAACTATTTTAGTGGAGTTCCTAGTCCATTAAAAAATCCAGAAAAAACTAACATGGTTATTTTCAGAGAAAATACTGAAGATATATATGCGGGCATCGAATGGGAGGCTCAATCAAAAGAGGTTAGCCAATTACTTTCTAAGCTAGATGAATTTGGCGTAAAAGATAAAGTACGCTTTCCTAATACCTGTGCTTTAGGAATAAAAGCAGTTTCAAAAGAAGGTAGTCAAAGGCTAATTAGAAGAGCAATAGAATACGCAATTTCACATAATAAGAAGTCTGTTACTTTGGTTCATAAAGGAAATATAATGAAATATACCGAAGGTGGTTTTAAGAAATGGGGTTATGAGCTAGCAAAAGAAGAGTTTGGTGCGAAGGAGAATAATTTTGGCGAATATTTACTAAATAACGGCTTAGTTATTAAGGATTGTATTGCAGATGCATTTCTTCAAGAAATACTATTAAAACCTGAAGAGCATGATGTGGTAGCAACGTTAAATCTAAATGGAGATTATATTTCTGATGCATTAGCTGCGCAAGTGGGTGGGATTGGGATTTCACCAGGAGCAAATATATCGGATTCAACTGCTATCTTTGAGGCCACTCATGGAACGGCTCCAAAAATTGCTGGTAAAAATATAGCTAACCCGAGCTCATTAATTTTATCAGCGCAGATGATGTTAGAACATATGAATTGGATTGAAGCAGCAAATATACTAGACGTCTCTTTTCGTAAAACTCTAGAAAAAAGACAAATGACTGCTGATTTTGCTTCACAAATCAAAGACTGTGAAGCATTATCAACAAAAGACTTCGCAATTGCGTTAATTGCAAACATTAAAAAAGGTTCCTAGGAACCTTTTTAATTTAAGCTTTTTGGATATTTGAAGCTTGCTTACCTTTAGGACCATCAGTCACTTCGAAAGACACTCTGTCTCCTTCTTTTAAACTTTTGTATCCCTCTTCTACTATTGCAGAAAAG
>Ga0209816_1003880_pt1 | contig 10120 bp, 9 predicted proteins | sample CoawatmetaG01DNA_FD_187509 | JGI IMG/M metagenome (GOLD analysis project Ga0209816, IMG submission 187509) | Marine microbial communities from the West Antarctic Peninsula - Coastal water metaG017-DNA (SPAdes) (version 2) | ecosystem: Environmental > Aquatic > Marine > Coastal ... | reverse complement strand
CTTATTGTTATCTGTGATTCAAGTTGAAAACTACAATACAGCTTTCTATGCAGCTGCCGCCATTGCAACCCTTGCCGCTATTCCCATATGGCCAGTAAAGGATTGGCCTGTCTATGATGTGGTCGAGGATATTTCATTCATCAAATACTTAAGAAAGGCTCCCAGCTTGATGGGATCCAGCTGGGTCATGGGATTTCTTTATGCAGGAACTGCTTCATTGTTACCCATTTTTGCATTGCAATATGAATTAAATTATTCAGAATCTTCCAGAACAGTTGCATGGCTGGGATCTGGAGAATTATTATTGCCCATCTTGGTGGGATTTTTAGCAGACAGAATAAGTAAAAGAAGACTGATGATTGCTATTTCTATAATTACCATATTGGCATTAATTTTGATGCCTTATATATTTTCATATGACATTCCACGGGTATTAATTTTATTTATATTGGGCGGAGCAATTATGAGTTTTTATACATTGGGATTAACCATGCTAGGGTATCAATTCAAAGGGCAAGCATTGACCTCTGCGAATGCAAGTTTTATCTTTTTTCTTTGTCTGGGAGAAATTTTTGGACCGCCTGTTATTGGGACTTCTATGGATATATTCGGCATCTATTCTTTCGGATGGATTTCAGCAGGTGTTTGTTGTATCTATCTATTAATTTTTATTTCAAGCGGCAGCATGAAAGCAGCCAGATGATATTAGGCAATTGGATTGTCTAACGGTTTATCTTCTATCATTGGCTCAGGTTCTTTTGTATCTTTTAAGGGATAGCTAAACACATGTCTGATACTCATGTCAGTGGATTCTTGTGGAACTCCATCAATATATACAGGCCTATAAACATTATTTCTGATGGCTGAAATAGCTACTTTATCAATTAATTTTTGAGGTTCTGATTCTATAATTTTAATGTTATCAGTATTTCCATTTACGTTGATTGAGTATTGAATGGCTATAAAACCAGAGGTGTAAGTTTGATTATCATTGTCTTTTTGTTTAATGGGGTATTTAGGGGGAATCAGAATATTTCTTACTCTAATAGGTTTTGAAAAGCGTTCCTTAATAACCGGAGACATTGATTCATCTTCATCAATCAATCCCCAGCAATCTTGATAAGCTTTTTTAGCTGACTCTGCTCTTCCAAAACTATTATAGGTGTCTCCCAAATCTAATAAAACTTCCAACTTTAAAAAAAGATTCTTTTCTGGACTACCATCAATGGCTTGCAATGCTTTCTTTAATGGACTTAGACTTTGATAAATATCCATTCCTTCTCTTCGATGAGAGTAGGAAATATTTTTGTAGGTTTCGATCAGCTCTCCCAAGTTTTGATCGTTTCGTTTTATTTGCCTTTCCAGTAATTCTTTATGGATTTCTCTCTCAGAATACACTTGCCCAGATCTCTTATACCATTTAGCCACTTTAATTAAGGATTCATCCACCATGGGATTTTCCATGCCAAAATGGTTTTTATTGACATAGACTTGAAAGTTTTGATGGTGATTGGCTTTTTCAAAATTTCTCAGACCAATAAAGCTTTCGGTCAGTGAGTCATGGATTTTTAACTGTTCTAGATTATAGAAGCCACTATTCACATGGTTAATTCTTAATGCTCTTTCAAAGATATTAACGGCTTCATCGTATTCTTCAAAACGATTGAGTGTTAGTCCAAAACCATAGAGTGGTGAGATGAGTTCAGGGGATATAATATTTTGATTTAACTCAATCAACTTGATGACTTTTTGAAAGATTATTTGAGATTGATCAAAATCATCTATCATGTAAAAAGCACTCGCTAAGTTATTTAAGGGAGTGATTAAGTTGTAGTTTTCTGACCCATAGATTGTCTCAGTTAAATCAACAATGCTATTAGCAACTGCAATACTTTCTTCATATTGTTCCTGATCAAAGAGATTGAGAAATTGTTCTTGCAATTCATTTCTTTCCAGAAGATTGTCTTCTCCATTAGTTTCTTGACTATTAATATTGAAGGAACTAAAGGACAAGCCTAGAAGTATTATAATAAATACTATTTTCTTCATAAAGTGATTCAAATTATCCTGTAAGAGTATTTGCATTAGCATACTATTAATTTATCATAAAATTTGTATTCGAGCACAATAGACAAAGAGATTTTAATATGACAGATATAGGTAAAAAACATTTTGTAAATGGCAATAGTCTCTGCAAGCCTTTTCCTGAGGAATGCCATCAACTAATAGTAGCAATGGGTTGTTTCTGGGGAGTAGAAAAACTATTTTGGCAAGCAGAAGGAGTCTACTCGACAAGCGCAGTCTATATTGGTGGCACTGCTGTTGATCCGACTTATCAAGAAGTATGTACTGGGACAACAGGACATACCGAAGGCGTTCTGATTGTCTATGAGCCTTTAAAGATCTCTACAAAAGAAATATTAAAGTCTTTTTGGGAAGGGCATGATCCAACACAATATATGAGACAGGGCAATGATATAGGCTCACAGTATCGTTCAGCTGTATTTTTTTCCGATGACGAGACACTGCAATTAATTCATGAAACTAAAGCTGAATATCAAAAGGAATTAAAACAGTCCGGCTATGGAGAAATTGTTACGGAAGTCATTCCAGTGGAGCATTTTTATTATGCTGAAGATTATCACCAACAATATCTAGCTAAAAATCCTAACGGCTATTGTGGACTTGGTGGAACGGGTGTTTGTTTAAATTAGTAACTCTAATTTAGAACCTTATAGCCTCTACCCTTTAGACATCGTTTTAGAATTTGCTCCTTTTCTCTAGTTGCCCTTAAACCTGATTGAGTGCCTCCTGAAACAGCTCCTATCTCAATAGCATCTTTCCGTTTATTTGAAATAGCTTCAATGACTGCTCCTACTGCAGCTCCAGCCGCCGAACCTTTAGCTATACTTTTGACAGTAGAAATGTCATTAGAATAGGCTTTACATTCTTCTAAATCAGTTTCATAGAGAGTCATATCAACTCCTTTGGTATCGATGATTGGCTTATTCATACTTAAGATAGAAGAAGAATTATTACTTACACAGCTTATGGTTAGAAATGACATTATTATTAAGACATTATATTTCATAGTATATTTTTATTGATTATCTATAGATCAATATAATCAATAATTATGAAGAAAGAATGTAGATATCAATCTATTTCTTAATCTTGAATGGATTCAAATAGACCTGCAGCTCCCATACCACCCCCTACACACATTGTTACTACACCATATTTAGCATCACGACGACGAAGTTCACGCACTAAATGTCCAACTTGTCTAGCCCCAGTCATTCCAAAAGGATGTCCGATGGCTATAGAGCCACCATTGAGATTTAATTTTTCAGAAGACAGATTAAGTTGATCTCTTATATAAACTACTTGTGAAGCAAATGCTTCATTAAGTTCCCAAATATCAATATCATTAATTTCCAATCCAGCTGATTTAAGTAGTTTCGGTATAGCAAATACAGGACCAATTCCCATTTCATCTGGCTTACAACCAACAACAGTAAAGCCTCTAAAGTAAGCCATTGGTTTGATGCTTAACTCATTAGCCTTGTCTTCACTCATAACCATAGCAACAGACGCACCATCTGATAATTGTGAAGCATTACCTGCTGTTACTGAACCATTGTCAGGATCAAATACTGGCTTAAGACCAGCTAATCCATCCAATGTAGTCTGTGGACGATTACAGTTATCATGATCCACTACTGTATCGACTTCGGATATTTCCTCAGTTGCTTTATCTTTTATCAGCATTTTAGTATTCATCGGAATAATTTCATCATCAAAGAGTCCTTGTTCTTGTGCATTTGCACATCGAATTTGACTTGATAATGCATATTCATCTTGAGACTCTCTGGAAATACCGTATCGTTTTGCAACCGTTTCAGCAGTCGTCCCCATGGCGTGATAAACACCAGGCACTTCTTTTGCTACTTTTTCATTTTCAAACATGTATTCATTGATATGACCCTGAGTGGTGCTGATTGATTCAACACCGCCTGCAATAATACAATCTGCAAAACCGCTTTGAATTTGAGTTGCAGCCATTGCTATAGTCTGCAATCCAGATGAGCAATACCTGTTTACTGTGGTACCAGCTGTATTAATTGAGAGCTTAGATGCAACAGCTGCCACTCTTGCAATATTATTGCCTTGAGGTCCTTCTGGATATCCACATCCAAGAATGACATCCTCAACTAAAGCTGGATCTACTTGCGGATTTCTATCCATTAAAGCATCTATGATGTGAGCGGTCATATCATCTGCTCGTGTTTGATTGAAACCACCTCTGAATGATTTTGCCAATCCTGTTCTTACGCTATCCACTATTACTGCTTGTGCCATTATCTTCCTCATCAAAATTTTTTAACTAAGTCGGATGATATTAGGGCAGTACATTAAAATTCGCAAGCAAAAATGACTTAGTAATTTATAAAAAAATAGGATGACAGTGAATGTGAAGAAACTATGTTGATTCTGTAACGAAGTGTATCTTCAATAGAAAATAATCCATAAATCTATACAATTGTCGTAAATTAATAGTTGAATCTTGATTTTTATGACAAAAAATAAAAAAATTATAGCTGGCATTATTGTGGTGTTGATTATCATTGTCTCTTTCTCGGGAGGCGGAGAAGACCCAATTAAGGTTAATGCTATTAAACCAGAAATGAGAACTGTAGAAAAAACTGTTTCCAACACAAGGGCTGGGACTATCGATGCTTGCAGAAGAGCAAAAATGTCACCTGCTATGGGAGGGCAAATTGCCTCGTTAACAGTTAAAGAAGGCGATATGGTAAAAAAAGGCCAAGTTTTATTGGAGTTATGGAATAAAGAAACCAAAGCAAGGGTAGTGGCTGCAGAAAGAGGTGCTGAGCAAGTCTGTATTTTATCTGATAAGGCGAATCGTGATGCCAATAGAATTACTGAACTTTTTACTAAAGGATTAGCCTCTGAAGAATCAAAAGAAACCGCGGTAAGTAATGCTCAATCTAGTGTGGCTTCTTGCAATGCAGCAAAAGCACAAATTGATGTGACTAAAGCATCTCTAGAAAGAACTATGTTGATTGCTCCTTTCGATGGGATTATTGCTGAAATTGAAGGAGAGCTAGGGGAATATGTCACTCCTTCTCCTGTTGGTGTTGCAACTAAACCTACTGTTGATCTTATTGATAATACTTGTATCTATATCAAAGCACCGATAGATGAGATTGATGCGCCTGAGGTTATTTCAGGCTTGAAAGCGAGAATTACAATGGATGCTTTTGGCCAAGAAGAATTTCCAGCAACGGTTACAAGGGTTGCACCTTATGTTTTGGATTTAGAAAAACAAGCAAGAACAGTTGAAATTGAGGCAGTTTTTGATAACCCTCAAAATTTTTTATTACCCGGTTATAGCGCTGACATAACCGTTATTATTGATACAGTAGAAGATGCACTAAGCGTTCCAACTCAAGCAGTTATAAGAGACGAGTTTGTTTATCTAATCAATGAAGACAACACTCTAGTGAAACAAAATATTGAAGTGGGGCTTTCCAATTGGCAATACTCAGAAGTGCTTAGTGGGATTACTATTGATGACAGAATTGTTTTATCTATAGATAGAAAAGGGGTGGAGGATGGAGTAAAAGTAATTGTAGAAGAAGAAATAGAGGAAGTTGAAACTTTCGGTGATCTTCAAGTTGAAATCTCTTAATATTCAAAAATTGGGAAATACTTAATATTCATAAATCAAGATGATTCGTATAGAAAACTTAAGTCGACAGTTTGAAGTTGGTAATCAGATTGTGCGTGCTTTGGATGATATCGATTTGGAGATTACAAAAGGGGAATATATATCTATCATGGGCGTTTCAGGCTCTGGTAAATCCACATTATTGAATATCTTGGGTTTACTTGATACTCCAACAAAAGGCGATTATATTTTATCTGGCATTAATACTTCTGAAATGAATGATGATGAAATGGCTCATATTAGATCAACAAAAATTGGCTTTGTTTTTCAATCGTTTCACTTAATTCCAAGATTAACAGCGGCAGAAAATATAGAGATGCCAATGGTTCTGGCTGGCATTAAGCCCAAGGATCGTCAAGAAAAAGTTGAAATTGCACTGTCACATGTCAGCCTTAATGATCGTGCTGATCATAAGCCAGAACAACTTTCAGGAGGTCAGCGACAACGTGTTGCTATTGCTCGATCTATAGTAATGGAGCCCGATGTGCTTCTAGCCGATGAGCCAACAGGTAATCTTGATTCTACTTCAGGGATTGAAATTGTTAGACTGATCGAAGATCTTAATAAAGCAGGCCTGACACTCATTCTGGTTACCCATGATAGAAAAATGGGCAATCGCTCGGATCGATTAATTAGACTTTTGGATGGAAAAATTATCAAAGATGATACTAAGTAAACGATGCGTTTTTACGATTTAATTTTTTTAGCACTAAGCACTCTTATTCGCTATCCCCTAAGAACAATTATGTTACTAGTTGCCACATCGATTGGCGTTATGGCAGTGATACTTCTTACAGCCGTTGGAGAAGGCGCCAGAGATTATATTACTGGTGAATTCAGGGATATGGGTACTAATCTGATTATTGTTATACCTGGAAAAAATGAAACTTCAGGGGGTGGATCACCCGTAGACTTAGCAGGTGTAACACCCAGGGATTTAACCATTGAAGATGCAATTAGTCTTAGAAAAATCGATGGAGTAAAAAACATAGCACCGATTGTGATTGGAGAGACCTCAGCACAATTTAATGGACTAGAAAGAAATGTTCCGATCATAGGCTCAACTCAGTCTTTTTTAAGTGTAAGAAAATGGGAAATGGAAACAGGTATGTTTTTGCCAGGCAGTACTTTAGAACGCTCTCCACCGGTTTGTGTAATTGGTAAAGAAGTTGAAAAAGAACTCTTTGGAGCATCCAATGCAATTGGACAGTGGTTGAGACTGGGCGATAGAAGATGTCGTGTTACTGGAATCATTGGCACTGAAGGAAGAGCAGTGGGTATCGATGTTCAGAAGTTAGTTGTGATACCAGTGAGTCTTGCGACAGCTTTGTTTAATCGTCCTTCATTATTCCGAATAGCAGTTGAGGCCGAAAATAGACTGGTCAGCGACCAGATTATTAAAGATATGAAAAAAATTCTTAAAAAGCGCCATCGAGGTAAAGAAGATTTTACGGTAATTAGGCAGGATGCAGTGATGGCATCATTCGATAACATTTTTAATGTGCTGACTATGGCACTTGGCTCCATTGCATCAATCAGTTTATTTGTGGCTGGAATTTTAATTATGAATGTTATGTTGGTTGCAGTTTCCCAAAGACAATCCGAGATTGGTTTGTTAAAAGCCATTGGTGCAAAGAACAAGCAGATCAATCAACTGTTTATAACGGAGGCTATTTTACTATCAGGTTCGGGGGCTATTTTGGGCTTAATCTTAGGGCATAGTATTACCCAAGTATTAAAAATATCTTTTCCCACATTTAATTTTCTACCCCCATTATGGGCCTCATATGTTTCATTGATAGTAGCATTGATGTCTGGAGTAATTTTTGGTTTGCTTCCAGCTAGAAGAGCTTCTAAGCTGGATCCAGTCATAGCATTATCTGGTAATAAGTAATATGAATGTAAAAGACCTCTTTATTTTTTCTTCCTATTCTGTAATTTCTCAGAAAATGAGAAGTTTTCTAACCTCTTTAGGAATTGCTGTGGGAGTTGTATGTGTTATTTTCTTAACCAGCTTAGGTCAGGGCCTGCAAGTTTTTATTATTTCCCAATTCACTCAATTTGGCAGTAATATTATAGGTATATCACCAGGTAAAACGGAAACCATGGGTATGCCATTGGGTACTTTTGGTTCAACAAAACCTCTTTCTTTCGAAGACGCAGCAGCCCTTGAGAAACTGACTTCTCTCGAAGTTGTTGTACCTGTTTCAGGCGGTAGCGCTGAGATTGAGAGCGCTGATCGTATGAGACGATCGATGGTCATAGGTACAGGTGCGGATTACGATATTATTGTTGGAGCAGACAATATGGTGGGTAAATATTTACCACATGATAACCCCAAAACACCAAGAGCTTTTGCTGTCCTTGGGCCGGATATGAGGGATGAATTATTTGGTTCAAAAGACCCATTGGGCATGTCTATTCGAGTTAACTCAGAGCGATTCAGAGTGATTGGAGTGTTGCCAGAAAAAGGTGATTTTTTAGGTATGAATTTAGATGATGCCGTTTATATTCCTATTGCAAAGTTTAACAATATGTTCAATCGAGTTGGTTTCCAGGAAATTGATGTCATTCATACAGACAATGTAACAAGTGATGAAGCGGTTGCATCCATCAAAAGGCTTCTCATCAGTCGACATGGTGGTGACGATACCACCATTAATACACAAGCTGATATGTTGGAGTCTTTGGGTGAGATTATGAAATGGTTGAAGTTCACTGTTGCTGCTTTTGGAGGGATATCGCTTCTTGTGGGAGGTGTGGGTATTTTTACCATCATGACTGTTGCAGTGAATGAAAGGACTTCTGAGATAGGGGTGTTGAGAGCTATTGGAGCTTCTCGAAGAAGAATAAGAGATGTTTTTTTATTGGAATCTATTTATTTAGCAATTTTAGGTGCTGCTATGGGGCTAGCAATTGGTTTCTTAGCTATTGAACTTTCTTTAGCTATTTATCCAGAAATGCCCATCGCAGTTGCTTGGGAATACATTTTATACGCGGTTATTATCTCACTCTTTATCGGCCTAACAGCAGGGTATCTACCAGCCAAATCAGCTGCACAAATGGATCCAATTGAAGCTTTGCGAGCTGACTAACTAAGACGCTATTCTTTGCATCATATTGGAGTAAGTCTCTATATGGGATTCAACAGGAAGGTATGTTTTTTGGTAACTGTCTCTTTCTTGCATTAAGTCCCACCAATGATGAATTCGAACACACTCTTTTGGCCATTCGGCATTGAAGAGATGCTTATAAGCACCAAATCTTTCAAAGAAAGGAGCGTAATGTAAATCAACTAAAGTAAGATTTTCTCCCATCCAGAAATCTCCACTGACATTTTTTTCAAAACATTCTCTTTCAATATAAATTAATAATTCTCTGAGTTTTTTATGATTCTTATCTTGTTGTGCATCATCCTTGTTATCCCTAAGGAGTCTAACGCAGGCTGGTAAGTAATAGTTGGAGCCATAATCTATCCATATCCTGGCTCGTGCTCTTTCAAAATAATCTTTAGGCATTAAAGGTACTTCAGGGTACTTTTCTTCTAGGTATTCATTGATGATTGCAGATTCATAAATAGTTTTTCCTCCATCCACAAGAACAGGGACCTTTCCATAAGGGGAGATTCCTAAAAACCAATCGGGTTTGTTGTAAACATCAATCTCAATCAGTTCAAAAGGCAATTGCTTTTCAATAAGAGCCATTCTGCTTCTTTGAGCGTAGGGACATTTGTCAAAGCTGTATATTTTAATATCAGACATGACTACAACTGTTTCATACTTTCATACCAAAAATCAAGGGATGAATGAAAAGCACTAATTTCAATTCTTTCATTCAGGCCATGAGCTCTGAATCCACTCGGATCAGTCATGATGCCGCTTGTTCCATAAACAGGAATACCAATATTTCTTAGTGCTTGTGCATCCGTTGCTCCTGTTGACATATAAGGGGCAATGGCTGCTGTTGGAAATATATTTTTGAGTGAGTTACCTATCAGATTCATAATTTCCGAAGTTATCGGTGAAGGTGGACTGCCTTCCGGTACCCAAACCATATCAATTTCTATATCACTTCCGACAATTTGCTCAATCATGTCTACTATTTTTTGTGGTTCCTCTTGAGGGAGTACTCTGCAATTAATCGTTGCACTGGCTGAGACTGGTAAAGCATTATTTGCATGCCCGCCTGACAGACGGGTAGCCACACAAGTTGTTCTTAATTGTGCATTAAGATCTGGATTTTCATTGATTAAATCTAGGTACTTAAAGTTTTCACCACCATCAAGTAATTTTCTTAGTTTTTTTGAATCGTCTTTTGGAAGTTTTGTGATGGCAAACTCTAGATATTGTTGGGTGGTATCGTTAAAGC
>Ga0209816_1003875_pt1 | contig 10126 bp, 8 predicted proteins | sample CoawatmetaG01DNA_FD_187509 | JGI IMG/M metagenome (GOLD analysis project Ga0209816, IMG submission 187509) | Marine microbial communities from the West Antarctic Peninsula - Coastal water metaG017-DNA (SPAdes) (version 2) | ecosystem: Environmental > Aquatic > Marine > Coastal ... | reverse complement strand
CTTTAAAATAGATGGGTTACTTCACGAAGTTATGAGTTTTATAAGATCTGTAAATGGTTATATGGAAAAAAACCAACCATGGAAGCTTGTTAAGGAAGATAAAGAATCAGCTGGAAATATTTTATATCATGCTGCAGAAGCTTTAAGAGTGTCAGCTATTATGCTTTCGCCTGTTATGCCAGAGAAGTCCAAAGAAATACTTGCAGCTCTAGGAGCTAAAGATTTGAAGTTAGAATGGGGCATTTTAAAGTCTGGCGATAAGATTTTTAAGACAGGTCCAATCTTTCCGAGAATTATCCAATGACACTTATTGATACACATGCTCACTTATATTATGACAATATATATAATAATCTAGATAGAGTATTAGATGAAGCAAATAAGAATGATGTTAAAAAAATTGTATGCATTGGAACTGATTTAAGTACATCTAAACAATCCGTAGATATAGCAAATAAATATGAGAATGTTTATGCTGCAGTCGGTATTCATCCTCATGATTCAAAAGATACCCCTAAAGATTATATAAAAGATCTTGAAAATCTTGCGCTTAGTAGTAAAAAAGTAGTAGCTATAGGTGAAATAGGTATTGATCACTATAGAAATATATCTCCAAAAGATATTCAAGAGAAAGTGATGATAGAGCAAATGGAATTAGCTGAATCATTATCATTGCCAATTATCTTTCATAATCGAGATGCAGATAAAGATATCTTAGAAGTTCTTAAAAGATATCCATTTGATAAAGCTTTAGCTCATTGCTATTCAAGTGACATAAGTTTTGCTGAAAAATTGCTTAGTTTAAATGTATTATTATCTTTTTCGGGTAATGTCACATTTAATAATTCTATTAATCAGTCTGCAATTCAAAATATTACGCTCAAAGATTTTGTATTAGAAACAGATTGTCCTTTTCTAGCTCCTCAACCGTTTAGAGGTAAGCCAAATGAGCCAAAATATGTTAAAGATATAGCATTATTTGTATCAAATTTGCTAGATATAGAATTTGAAGAAATAGCAAAAGAAACGACCAATAACGCTGAGCTATTTTTTAAAATATAATGGTATTCGCTAAAAAAAAATGGGGCCAAAATTTTCTTGTAGATAATAATCTATTAGATAAAATCATTAAGACAATTAATATTACTGACAAAGAAAATGTATTAGAGATTGGTCCGGGACAAGGAGCTTTAAGCGAAAAGTTAGTTGATGTTGCAAAAAGTTTATCTATGGTAGAGATAGATCCTGATTTAATTAAAATTTTAGAGGTACATGAAAAGTTGTCAGGCTTAAGGATTATTAATCAAGATATCTTAAAAGTAGATTTAAATAGCTTAAAGATTAATTCTCCAGTGGTTGTGGGCAATATACCTTACAATATTACTTCCCCAATTATTTTTTGGTTAATTGATCATATCGATAGTTGGGATAGAGCATATTTGATGGTGCAGAAAGAAGTTGCTCAACGTTTAACGGGAAAGATAGGTACAAAAGACTATAGTCGAGTGACTGTTATGACGGGTTTATTTTTTGATATTAAAATTTGTTTTTCTATTTCACCTAATGTCTTTATTCCTAGGCCAAAAGTACAATCTGCGTTTATTTCTATCGAAAAAAGATCAGGCTTTAATAAGAGCAATGTAGATGTTAAGAAATTCAGTCAAGTAGTAAGGATGGCATTTAACCAGAGAAGAAAAATGTTAAGAAATTCATTATCAACACTAGATATCGATTTAGATGCTTGTAAGATAGATTTTAAGAGAAGACCAGAGCAGTTAACAGTGGATGAGTTTATCGACATATCCAATAATATTATATGATAATTGGCATTTCTCATTTTTATTGTTAAGTTTCCGCACTATGATAGAAGTAAATATAAAAGACAATGAATCGCTTGAAAGAGCGTTAAGACGTTTCAAAAAAAAATGGGAGCGTTCTGGCGTGCTTAAAGATGTAAAAAGAAAAGCTTTTTACGAAAAACCAAGTGTCACAAAAAGAATTGCAAAAAAACAAACTATTCGTAGAGCTATTAGACTAGCAAAATTCAATAATTAGTCCAATAACTCCTCTTTCTATTTTCCAAAAAATGTTCTAATCTCCGATATGCTTATAAGAAGTGCATCAGGACTCAGGGGTATTGTCAAAGATGATTTCAGTCCCCAAATGATTGATCAATATATTGCGTCATTTATTTCTAATCAAAATATTACTTCATGTGTCATTGGAAGAGATGGCAGGTCTTCTGGTAAAGAAATATCACAATGGGTTATTAATGCCCTTACTAAATATGGAGTCAATGTAGATAACTGCGATTTAGCAACAACTCCTACTATCCAATTAATGACAGAAAAAGATAAATATGATGGTGGAATTGTAATTACAGCTAGCCACAATCCAACTGAATATAATGGATTAAAATTTCTTCAAAAAGATGGTACATTCTTATCACCAGGCCAGTGTAATACCTTATTTACGTCCGTAGATAGTAAGTTGGTTTTAAATGAATCAGAAATAATAGGAGAAGTATCAGATTATACTTCTGCAGATGAGCAACATATTGCTAAAGTATTTGCTGCACAATGTATTAATACTAATTTTATTCAATCTAAAAAATTTAAAGTAGTAATAGACGCAGTTAATGGGGGTGGTTCTAATATTTTACCACAACTATGTAAAGATTTAGGATGTGATGTGACAATAATTAATTGTAATGGTGATGGTAATTTTACAAGAGTTGCTGAACCACTTGCAGAAAATTTGAAAGATTTAGAAGAAAAAGTTTTAGAAGTTGGTGCTGATATTGGTTTTGCTACTGATCCAGATGGAGATAGACTATCTATAGTCTCGAATACAGGTGAAGCTATTGGTGAAGAGTATACTTTAGTTCTAGCCTTTAAAAATTTTATTAATTATCAAGACAGTACCATAGTAACAAATTTATCTACATCAAGAATGATTGATGATGTTTCATCATGTTCAATTAGAACAAAAATTGGTGAAGCTCATGTTGTTGAAAAGATGAAAGAATTAAATATTAGTATTGGAGGAGAAGGAAACGGTGGAGTGATTTTAAAAGAAGTTCATCTTGGAAGAGATTCTTTAGTTGCTATAGCAATGGTATTGAATCTTCTATCCAACGACGATAAACTTATGAATGAAATTATTTCTGAGATTCCTCAATATGTATTTATTAAAGATAAAATTAATATAGATGATTCAATAGATTTTGATAGCCTTGCTACTCTATTCGATTGTGACGAAATTAACCAAGATGATGGGATTAAATTTAGTTGGCCTAATAAATGGATTCATATTAGAAAATCAAATACTGAGCCAATAATTAGAATTTTTGCTGAAGCAAAAACTAGAAATGAAGTAAATAAGTTAATCCAAACTTTAAAAGATTATTTAAAATGAAACTACTAGATTCAAAATACTCTCCAAGCATTTTAGAAAAAAAATGGTACGACTATTGGATGGGAAAGAACTATTTTTCTTCATCACCATCGGAGGATAAGGAAAGTTATACTATTGTAATTCCACCACCCAATGTTACTGGTAAGCTGACAATGGGACATGTTTTAAATAACACTATACAGGATATACTCACTAGAAAAGCAAGAATGGAAGGGAAGAATGTATCTTGGATTCCTGGAACAGACCATGCTTCCATAGCTACTGAATCAAAAGTATCTAAGATGTTAGAAGACAAAGGAATTAATAAAAAAGATATTTCCAGAGAAGAATTTTTAACCCATGCATGGGATTGGAAAGAGAAATATGGCGGGATTATTCTTGAGCAACAGCAAAAATTAGGCAATTCATGTGACTGGGATAAGCTTACTTTCACAATGGATAAAGACTATTCTAACGCTGTCCTAGAATCATTTGTAAGATTATACAATAAAGGGCTAATTCATAAAGGAAATAGACTAGTGAATTGGTGTCCAAAATCTCAAACTGCCTTAAGTGATGAAGAGGTCATTTTTAAAGAAGTTCAAGGTAAGCTTTGGTATATAAAATATCAAGTTCAAGACTCTGATACATTTATTGAAATTGCAACTACCAGGCCAGAGACAATGCTTGGTGATGCTGCTATAGCAGTAAATCCATCAGATGAAAGATTTAAAAATTTGATTGGTAAAAATGCAATTTTACCTCTTGTTAATAAAACTATTCCAATTATTGCCGATAAAATGGTAGACCCTGAATTTGGTACAGGTTGTGTTAAAATTACACCTGCACATGATCCAAACGACTATAATGTTGGAAAAAATCATGCACTGGAAATGTTAAATATTATGAATCCAGATGGATCAATCAATTCTAATGCTCCTGATAAATATATTGGGATGACTAGAGAAAAAGCTAGAAAGCAGATTATTAACGATTTAGAAGTAGAAGGTTCTTTGCTAAAAGAAGAAGACTATACTCATAAGATAGGATATTCTGAAAGAGGAGATGTCCCAATAGAGTATTATTTATCTAATCAATGGTTTTTAAAGATGAAAGAACTTGCTAAACCTGCTATGGAAGTGGTTAAGTCAGGTGAAATAAAATTTTATCCTAATCATTGGGTGAAAACATATAATCATTGGATGGATAATATCCAAGATTGGTGTATTAGTCGCCAATTATATTGGGGTCATCGTATTCCAGTATGGTATAAAAAAGGTTCTGATTATAGTAACCCAGAAAATTGGTATGTATCTACAACTCCACCTGAAGATATTGAAAATTGGGAGCAAGAAGAAGATGTGTTAGATACATGGTTTAGTTCATGGTTATGGCCATTCGGAGTTCATGGTTGGCCTAATAATAAAAAATTGATAAAACAATATTATCCAACTGATATATTGGTGACTGGTCCAGATATTATATTTTTCTGGGTGGCAAGAATGATTATTTCTGGTATAGAATTCTTAGATGAAATACCATTTAAAGATGTTTATTTTACTAGCATCTTAAGAGATGATACTGGGAGAAAATTAAGTAAATCTCTTGGAAATTCGCCAGATCCAATTGAATTGTTTGAAAAATATGGTACAGATGCGACTAGATTTTCAATTATGTTAATGTCTCCGCAGGGATCGGATGTCTATTTCTCTGAGAATGGTTTGGAAATAGGTAGAAATTTCATGAATAAAATTTGGAATGCCAGCAGATTTATTATGATCAATCATGAAGAAAATTTTACTGACTCCTTAGATAAAGAGTCATTGGATATATATGATAGATGGATCCTTTCAAAGCTCGATACTACTCTTGAAAAAGTAAATATTCACTATGATAATTATCAATTTAATGAAGCAATCAAAGTAATCTATGATTTTACATGGAATGAATTTTGTAATTGGTATATTGAAATTGCTAAAATCAAATTTAATAGCTCAGATAAATTAGAAAAAAATAATGCATTCCTTGTTTCTAAGGAAGTATTGAAGAAAGTCTTATTAATATTGCATCCTATTGCTCCTTTTATAACGGAAGAAATTTGGAGTTATTTAAAAAATGATTCAGATACAGATATTATTGTATCTGCTTGGCCAACTATTGGCTCCAATAGACTAAAATATAATGAAAATAAAGTAGCCTCTTTAAAAGAAGTAGTGATTGCAATTCGCACGATTAGATCAGAATTAAACGTAGCACCAACTAAGAAAATTAGTGCATCAATTTCTGTTAAAAATGCTGCTGATGAATTACTATTCGATAGTTTAAAAAATATGATTATGTCTTTAACTAATCTAGAAAGCTTAGATATTGAAATAAATCTAGACAAACCAGAGCAATCTGCAGTTGGTATATGTAAAAATTGTGTTACATATGTACCATTGGGAGATTTAGTTGATCCTAAAGAAGAAATACTAAAATTGAATAAAAGACTAAAGGATATTGACAGTTTCATTGTAGGAATTCAAACAAAATTAAGCAATAAAGCATTTACAGATAAAGCACCGGAAAAAATTGTTAATCATGAAAAAAGTAAATTAGATGATTTTATCATTGAAAGAGAAAAAATAATTGCCAATATTGGTATGTTAAAATGAAAAAATTATTAATAGTAATATTTACTCTAAATATCCTACTTGCTCAGGAAGTAGAGCCAATTCAAAATAATAGAACTTTAACAATCTATAAAGATAGCTTTGCTATCATAAAAGAACCAATTTTATGGAATTTAAAAGATGGAAAAAATAATACATCTTTTAACAATCTTTCACCAAACATTGTGTTTGATTCACCTTTTTTAAATATTGAGGGCGTAGAAGTTGGATCTCAAACATTAAATAAGAATTTTTATTCTACAGATTCTTATCTTAAAAAAAATATTGGATCATTAGTCGAGGTTAAACCCATAAATGATTCTGCAGTACAAGGAGCTTTATTAGATATTAATTCGTCATCTGTGTCTATTAATACAAATAAAGGACTTATAATTTTTCAAAGATCTAGAATTGAGTACGTTTTACTAAAATCAAAACAAATTCAAAATAAATTTACTCCACAAATTTCGTGGGAAATCTTTTCTGAAGGCTTAAATAGTATTACAGCAGAGTTGACTTACTTGACCTCAGGTTTTAGCTGGAAGCCAATCTATAAACTACAGTTAGATAGTATAGGCTCTACTGCAGCTCTTAGTATAAACGCTGAAGTAGTTAATGGCTCTAATATGAATTTACTGGGAGTAGATATAAAGGTTGTAGAGGGATTAGTTCCTATTGGTGGAAGCAAATCTAATAATATGGCAATGGTTGCTTCTAGGATGTCGGGAATGACTGAAAAAACAAATCAGTTAGGAGATTTTTATATTTTTAGTTTAGGAAGTAATATGAATTTAAAAGCTCTGGAGACTATTCAATTTCCTTTAATGCCTAAAACAGAAATAGAATATGAAAAGAAATATATTTTTCAAAATTCAGAACGTGATCAAAAAGATGAGCCACTAAGTATTGAGATTTCATTTGAGAATTCTAAAGAAAATAATTTAGAGTTACCCCTACCTTCTGGTGTAGTCTATCTTTATGAAAAAGATATAAATGGAGAATTATCCTTCATTGGTAAAAATAATTTGAGTCAACTATACAAGGGTGGTAACGCTGTATTGGATGCAGGAAAAGCATTTGATATTATAGGTAAACGTAGAATCTTAAATTTTGATCGTCAAAATAAAAGTGAAGAGTCAACTATATCAATTCAAATTATGAATACCTCTAACACATCTATAAAAGTTAAAGCCATTGAAAAAATTGTTGGAGATTGGGTAATTAAAGAATCTTCAAGTATGTATATCAAAGACGACGCATCTACTATTTACTTTCCATTAGAGATCCAACCTAATAGCTCTGAGCTGATTACATATACATACAGAAAAGAATGGAAGTAATGTCCATTTATGGAACTCAATAATTCTTCTAATTTATTAGAAACTCCTATTCAATACATTAAGGGCGTTGGTCCAAGAAGGGCTCAAGTCTTAGAATCTCTTAATATTCATACCATTAAAGATCTATTATATTATTTCCCAAGAAAATATCTAGATAGAACATCAATACAGCTAATAGGCTCTATAAAAACAGATATGGATGTTAATATTGTAGGTAGAGTGAAGTCTGTTAATTTAAGAAAAATGAAACGCGGCAATTTTCTGACAGCAACACTTGCAGATCATACTGGCTCGGTTAGATTGATGTGGTTTAATGGATCTGATTATATCTATCAATCTCTAAAAGAAGGAGATTTATTAGCTGTTCATGGTAAGGTAGCTGACTATAAAGGAAGCGTTCAAATTGTGCATCCTGAATATGATAAATTGAATGCGAATGAAATATCTCTCAGTACTGGATTTGTAATTCCCGTATATCCTTTGACCGAAGATTTAAAGAAGTCAGGTCTTGATAATAGAAACTTGAGGAAGATCATTTATCTTGCTTTAGAGTCTCTTGATAGTATTGAAGATCATTTTGACAAAAAACAGCAAAAGGAATTTGAAATTTGTTCTCTAGATTCTGCATTGAGAAATATTCACTTTACTAATAACGTTGATAAATTAAACGAATCAATACATCGACTTAAATTTGATGAACACTTTTTCTTACAAATTCTTTTAGCGTTAAGAAAAAAGAAAATAAAGGAAAATCGTTTTACTCCAATAGGATTTAAGACTAAATATTATAATCAAATATTTAAAAATTTGAGTTTTGAATTGACTGGTAGTCAAAAACAGGTTCTTAGAGAAATCATTGATGATTTTTTATCAGAAAATCCAATGAATCGTATGATACAAGGGGATGTTGGTTGTGGAAAAACAATTGTTTCTATTCTAGCTACCTCTGTTGTAGTAGAAAATAATTATCAAGTTGCAATAATGGCACCTACTGATTTATTAGCAAAGCAATTATACAGAAACTTTAAATCAGAATATGAAAACCTTGGAGTAGAGTGCTCATTGTTAGTTGGTAGCTTGAAAGCCAAGGAAAAGAAAGAAGTACTTGAATCTATTAAGAGCGGTAAATCAAAGATTGTTATTGGTACCCATGCATTATTCCAGAAAGATGTAGTTTTTAAAAATTTAGGATTATCTATTATAGATGAACAACATAGGTTTGGAGTAAATCAAAGACAGTTGTTATTGAAAAAATCTACAGTCCCCAACTTGATGGCAATGACAGCAACACCTATTCCAAGAACACTAGCTATAACCTATAATGGAGATATGGACTTGTCTACCATTGATGAATTGCCAAAGAATAGACCCGATGTATTTACTTCTCATATTGAGAAAAAAAACTTAGACACTGCTTATAATTTTATTCGTGAAAAAATATCAATAGGCGGTCAAGCAATAGTCGTATATCCTTTAATTGAAGAGACTGAAAAACAAGATCTTGATGCTGCATCTGAATCTTATGAGTTATTAAGACAAAATATTTTCCCCGACTTAAGCGTTGGATTGATGCATGGAAAATTAGATACAGATCAAAAAAATAAAGTAATGGAACAATTTATGAATCATGAGATTGAAATCTTAGTTTCAACTACAGTAGTGGAAGTTGGTATTGACAATCCAAATGCTTCTGTTATATTAATTAATAATTCTGAACGATTTGGTCTCAGCCAGCTACACCAATTAAGAGGGAGGGTTGGTAGAGGAAAACTTACTAGTTATTGTATACTATGTAGCGATAGTGAATCTCCGAATACAAAACAACGTTTAAGCGTATTAACTAAAAGTAGAAATGGATTTGAGATTGCCGATGAAGATTTAAAATTGAGAGGTCCTGGAGAGTTTTTTGGTGAAAGACAAAGTGGATTTATTAAATTTAGGATTGCTGATTTAACTACTGATGGACCAATAATTAGAAATGCTAGAATGAAAGCTTTTGATATTATTCATAATGATGCAAATTTAGAGGCTCCAATCAATAGTTTGATTAAGGAGAGATTTGAAAATGAATATTTAAAATTATTTTTGAAAACAACCGTTAATTAGAGGAAAAAAATGACAACGAAACCTTATACAGAAAAACAACTTTTTGATTCACTGATTTCTCAATCAGCATACGGCATTTGGATAGCTTTAGGAAAAGTACTAAATCCTATGACCAATGAGATGTCAGTAAATTTAACACAAGCATCTGCTCAAATTGATGCGCTAGATATGATGAATAATAGAATGCATGCTAGCCTTTCTGACAAAGAAAAAGAATATTTAAAAAAATTGTTGTCAGAATTAAGATTGAACTACTTGGAAGTTGAAAAAGCTGAAAAAGTAAATACCGTAGATAAAGAAAAACAACTTTTTGATTCACTGATTAAACAATCAGAGTGGGGTATTTTGATTGCTTTAGGAAAAGAAAAAAATCCTATGACCAATGAGATGTCAGTAGATTTAACACAAGCATCTATTCAAATTGATATGTTAAATATGATGAATAGCAGAATGCATGATAGCCTTTCTGACAAAGAAAAAGAATATCTTGAAAAATTGTTATCAGAATTAAATACAGATTATAAGGCAGTTGAAAAAGCTGAAGATGCAAAACCTGCAGAACTAAAAGCTGAAACTAGTTCAGAAAACAGTGATGATTCAAGCTCTGAAAAATAAATTGAGCTTTTTTACAAC
>Ga0209816_1003874_pt1 | contig 10129 bp, 8 predicted proteins | sample CoawatmetaG01DNA_FD_187509 | JGI IMG/M metagenome (GOLD analysis project Ga0209816, IMG submission 187509) | Marine microbial communities from the West Antarctic Peninsula - Coastal water metaG017-DNA (SPAdes) (version 2) | ecosystem: Environmental > Aquatic > Marine > Coastal ... | reverse complement strand
TAAACACATATGATTGCAAAAACAATTGCAACTACTTTAATGAAATTTCTATTTTGCATAGTCTTATTTTTTTAGAGCGGCAAATATAATCTTTTCCTACTAATTATGATAATTCTAAGAAGAGGAAACCAGTATATTGAATCTATAAGGTTTTAACTCTATTACTTTTCGTTTAATACATCTTATTGATATCTTTGCAACTCATTAATTGAATTTCACATGCACAAGCTACTCAATTTATTTTTTTTAATTTTTATTAGTCATCAGACTTTTAGTCAAAATGATTTATTTAGAGATACTTCTATTCGTGTTATTGAAAATAATTTAAAATTTAATCATGCCTGGGCTGGCGGAATTAATGCTGCTCAATTTAATGAAATGGATATTAACTTAGACGGGGAAAAGGATCTGATTGTTTTTGATAGATCTGGAAATAAACTTATACCTTTTATAAAAAAAAATAATCAATATATATTTGCTCCAAAATATAAAGATTTATTTCCAAAACTTCGAGATTGGGTGATTTTTGCAGACTACAATTGTGATGGGAAAAATGACATTTACTCTTATTCTTCTAGTGGGATTGCTATATATAAAAACACATCTTCATCTAATCTATCTTTTTCTCTAGTAACTCAGCTAGTTTTTTCAAATTACGGCTCGCTAAATACTAATATTTTTGTTAGCCCTGTTGATATTCCTGCTATTGTAGACATTGATAATGATGGTGATCTAGATATTTTAACATTTAAAATTACTGGTGGGTTTATTGAATATCATAAAAACCTTGCTATAGAACTGACTGGCAATTGTGACACAGTAGCTTTTGAACTTGAGAGTGGTTGTTGGGGTAATTTTTATGAAGGGTTAAATAATTATACTTTAAACTGTCAAAATTGTCAGTGTCCTCCGATAATAGGAGATAATAATACAAAACAAAAACATGCAGGATCAACATTATTATGTTTTGATATTGATAATGATAATGATAAAGACCTAATACTTGGAGATGTTAGTTTTAATAATTTAAACTTGATAATCAACGGTGGCAATAGTCAAAATGCTAACATGATTTCAGTAGATTCGTTATTTCCTACAAACACATCAAATACAATAGCAGCTGATATGGATATTTTTCCTGCTGCATTTTATCTTGATGTTACAAGTGATGGAAAGAAAGATTTAATTGTGACCTCAAACAGCGAAAATAACTCAGAAAATTTTGAAAGCTGCTGGATGTATCAAAATATTGGATCAAATACAAATATTGATTTTAATTTTATACAAAAAAACTTTCTACAACAAGAAATGATTGATTTAGGAGCTGGTAGTTATCCTACATTTTTTGATCATAATAATGATGGATTAGCAGATATTATTGTAGGAAATTACGGGTATCATCAAATAGGTGGTAATCCTAGATCATCTCTAGCATTATTAATAACTATGCCTAAATATGAATTAGAAAGTAGAGACTGGCAAAATATTTCTAGCTTAAACTTAAATATAAATTTAAATATTCCAGCACTAAACCTCACCCCTACATTCGGAGACTTAGACGGTGACAGTGATGATGATATGATATTAGGAGATGCCAATGGAAAATTACATTTTTTTACTAATACAGGAGCAACGCCTGCATCATTTATACTTTCTGAGCCCAATTATAAAAATATCGATATTGGGTATTTTGCTAGCCCACAAATAATTGATGTAGATAGAGATGGTCTTCTTGATATTATTATTGGAGAGCAAAATGGTAGTATAAATTATTGTCAAAATACTGGTAATACTAATACTCCTATCTTTGATTCTGTTATCAGTAATTTTGGAGGAATTGATATTGAAAACACTATTATAAGTACCGGATACAGCAGCCCTACATTATTTGATAATAATGGTGTCTTTGAATTATATTCAGGCTCATTCACAGGTGAAGTTTACAAATACAATAATATCGACAATAATATCACTGGAACTTTTGATTCAATTGCTGCTCTCTCTATTTCAGATGGAAGCAAATCAAGAGTAGCAATCCAGGATATTAATAATGATCAAAAACCGGATTTCATAATTGGTAACTACTCAGGAGGACTAAGCCTATACAGTAGTGATTCTTCTTTAATAAGTGCTATAAATATTGATATTACAAATGAATTATTAATTTACCCAAACCCAACTAAATATCTGTTAAATATTCAGGGAAACAATTATGGTGATATAGAGATATCTAATATTTATGGCCAAACTGTCTTAAAATCTAGAAAATCTGACTTTACTCACAAAATTAATACAAGTAAAATTAATCCAGGAATTTATTTTTTAAAGATAAATAATAGCTGTTCTAAATTTATAATTAAATAAAATTATTTCTTTAACTCAAGGATATTCTTAAGTCTTGCATATGGAATATCTTTTACTTTACTAAGATCATAATATGAATTTAGGCCAGAGATACCCACAGAGCCTAAGGTTTCTAAATTAATACAACCATTTTCTTCTAATGCAATATCAGAGACTTCAATATGCTCAATCTGACCTATAACCATTACAGTATCACTGCTCTTAATAAAAACACTTTCGATATATTTCATGCCTAATTTTAAATTACTCTCTTTTACAAATGGTGCTTTAAAATTAAATAAATACTCTTCAGTTAGATTACATTGCTCAAATTCAGAAATCTCTCTATCAAACTTCGCTGAAGTGTAGTGTGCATTATCAATAAAATCATTAGTAATATTATTAATAGTAAAAACACCTGTTTCTTTAATATTCTCAAATGTATGTCTAGGCACCTTATGATCGGGCCTTAGCATAAAAGACAATAAAGGAGGATTACTACTTAAATGAACCACAGAGCTAATAATAGCTAGGTTAGAGTTTTTTTGAGAAAAAGTTCCAACTAAATTAGCTGGCTTAATACCAGTTACAGAATTAATTAAATTCAGTCTCTTAATCTTATTGAGCGACTCAATATCTTCTTGTGAAAACTGCATTATCTCTTAGAGATTTTATTCATAGAAATAGATGTTTGTCTACTACATTTAAATCGAATAATCTCAGAGCTTCTTTTCTTAGCATGCTTACTACTAACGCCACTATTCACCCTCTTTCTCCATAAATTAAAGCTTGAACGTTTTAACTCCTGACGCATTAGCTTTATAACGTCTTCTTCCGCTAAATTAAATTGATAATCAATCGCTTCAAATGGAGTCCTATCCTCCCAAGCCATTTCAATCACTCTGTCTAAGTCTCTCTCTGAAAGTGTTAACTTCATAATACTATAATTTCAATATTTTATACAAAATTATCAATTAACAATTAAAATGGTGTAAAAAAAAACCATTTATTTATCCAAATAGAGTGAATCTATTATAAAATAAATCCTTTATTTTATAGACATGAAATTAAGTAAAAAAAACATAGAAAACAAAGTGTCTTTTCACAGTTTTAAGCAATTAAACTTAGATGAGATCAAACTAGCAGAGCCTCTAGTACCTGCTGGATTCCCCTCTCCTGCTGATGACTTTATAGAGATGGAAATAAATCTACAAGATTATATTGTAAAAAATAAAGAGGCAACTTTCTGTGTAAAGGTTGAAGGAACTTCAATGACAAAAGCAGGAATTAACACTGGTGATATTATGATTGTAGATCGCTCCCTTAACCCAAAACACAACGATATTGTACTTGCTGTAATTGATGGAGAGTTTACTGTAAAGCGCCTAGCTGTAAATAATGAAAGCATCTATTTAATGCCTGAAAATGACAGCTTTTCTCCGATTCAAATTAATGAAGCTATGGATTTTCAAATATGGGGTATCATAACACATATTATTCACAAAGCTAGATGATTGCACTTGTTGATTGTAATAACTTCTATGCTTCTTGCGAGCGTGTTTTTAGACCCGAGCTAGAAAAAAAGCCTGTTGTAGTACTATCAAACAATGATGGATGTGTAATTGCAAGAAGCAATGAGGCAAAAAAAATAGGAATCAAAATGGGTGAACCTGCCTATAAAAAAAAAGAGGAGTTTAAAAAATATAATGTTAATGTCTTCTCTACCAACTTTGCTTTATATGGAGATATGTCAAATAGAGTAATGTCGATACTCAAAAAAAACAGTAAGGACATTGAGATATATTCTATTGATGAAGCATTTCTTGATTGTGAAGATGGCGATTTAGATCAATATGCAAAAACACTTAGTGAAAAAGTAAAAAAATGGACAGGAATACCAGTTTGTATTGGAATTGCAGAAACTAAAGTTCTGGCAAAACTTGCTAACCAGATTGCAAAAAAACATACTAAATCGGGTGTTTTTATACTACAAAAAAAGGAGATCATTAAAAAGGTATTACAGAAAACAGCTGTAGAAGATATATGGGGAATTGGAACTAGATCTGCTATGCTGCTTAATAGTTATGGCATCAATACAGCATACCAGTTAATTTGTATCGATGAATCATGGATAAGGAAAAAACTATCTATAGTGGGACTCAGAATAGTACATGAACTAAAAGGAATATCATGCTTACCTCTAGAAAATAAAAAACAAATAAAGAAGAATATTTGCACTTCCAGATCATTAGGAAAGCCTACATCGGACTATAATCAACTCTGCCAAGCAGTAAGCACCTTTGCAGCTAGATGTAGTGAGAAACTAAGAAAACAACAGTCAGCTACAGCAGAAATAAGAGTCTTCTTATATACTAACCCATTCAATCCTAAGCAAAAACAATACTATGGTAATATTGCATTAAAATTAAGTCAAGCAACTAATGACAATCAAACGGTAATCAAAGAAGCTCTCCGAGGTTTAAAGATGATTTATAAAAAGGAATATATATATAAAAAGGCTGGAGTAATTGTCAGTAAAATAATTCCTAAGAATCAAGTACAGCTAAATTTATTTGAAGACACTAAAAACACAGGTAAATATCAAAAAATATCTAATGTTTTTGATGTAATAAATAATAACATGGGAAAAGATACAATCAAAATAGCAACACAAGGGTTTAACAGTAGCTGGAAAATGAAACAAGAGCAATTATCTCCCTCATACACTACAAGAATTGAAGATATACTAACAGTGAAAATATAAATGATAGAAATAATACCAAAAAATAAACAGGCACAAGGACAATTTAATGGAGGAGAAATTATTGAAAACAAACCCGTAGGGTTTCCACAAGATGGTGGAGAAAAACAGCCGTATTCAAATATTTTTTACTGGGCATACGCACAGGCAAACAAAGAGAGTACAATAGGCCTACATCCACATAAAGGCTTTGAAATAATCACCTTTGTATTAAAAGGAAGTATACGTCACTATGATACACTGCTAACAAAATGGATAGATCTGCAAGAAGGAGATATTCAAGTAATTAAATCAGGATCAGGAGTATCACACTCCGAAGCCTTAAATAAAGATGCCGCAATTTTTCAAATATGGTTTGACCCTAACTTAGATCAAAGTCTTTACAAGAAAGCAGAATATCAAGACTATAAAAAAGAGGAATTTAATCTTCAGGGGAAAACAAAAAAACTAATAGGCAATAACGCGACTATAAAAATTGATTCAGAAGGTGTGGAAGTATATGAATTATATTTAAAGAATGAAGAATATAAAATTCAAAATAAAGAAAATGAGATTTACTCACTATACATATTGAATGGAGAAATTGAAATAAATAATAAAAAAACTAATATAGATGATTTTATTATAATATCAGAAAAGGAAGAAATTCTAATAACAGCCAAAACAGCAACTAAAATATTCTGTATTAAGTCTAAAAAAAACCTTTCTTACCCTTCATACTTCACTAAGTATTTAAAATAAAAAAGGAAGTAACTAAAAGCTACTTCCTTTTAATATTTAGTGAATATAATTATTTTATAATATTAACACTTCTAGAAATAAAATTTGTTAAATCCTCACCCTTTAGCATGCCTTGAGATAGTAATGCAAGATCAAGAAGCTGATTAATCAAATTAACTCTTTTCTTCTTTGTCTTTTCATTAAGAACCTTTCCAATAAGATCATGGTTTGAATTAATTGCTAAATTATATGATTCAGGCATAGAACCAAACATTTGCATCCCCCCTCCTCCTGAAAGTTGTTGTTGTTCCTTCATTCTTCGCATGAATTCGCTTTGAGTAATCACAACAGGAGCATCAGTAACAGACATATTTTGAAGTTGAACAGTAAATTTATTCTTATCTACTTCTTCTTCAATCATTTTCTGGAGTTTCTCTTGTTCTTTTTCAGTTAACTTAGAAACAGTAGACTCTTCTTTCTCAATTAATTTATCGATAATATCAGCATCAACTCTAGCAAATTGAACATCAGTATTTTCACTTTCAAGTCTGCTTATTAAATGACTAATTAAAGGACCTCCAAGCTCTAAAACTTCATAGCCTTTATCAGTTGCTGATTTCACAAAACTATGCTGTTCGTTAGCGTCGTTAGTATATAATACAATTGTTTTACCGTCTTTATTTTTATGAGATTCTTTAACTTTCTCGATATACTCATTAAATGTATGATAAACACCAGCTGTATTTTTATATAAAGAAAATTCTTTTGCTTTATCATAAAACTTCTGCTCTGTTAGCATTCCATATTCAATAAACACCTTAACGTCATCCCATTTTTGTTCAAAATCTTTTCTATCTTTCTTAAACATCGTAGCAAGCTTATCTGCTACTTTTTTTGTTATATGACTAGCTATCTTTTTAACATTACCATCAGCTTGAAGATAAGACCTGGAAACATTTAAAGGAATATCAGGCGAATCAATAACACCGTGTAAAAGAGTTAAGAATTCTGGAACAATATTCTCTACATTATCTGTGATAAAAACCTGATTACTATATAGGTTAATTTTATTTTTCTGAACTTCTAAATTATTTTTTAGCTTAGGAAAGTAAAGTATACCTGTTAAATTAAAAGGAAAGTCAACATTTAAATGAATATGGAATAATGGATCATTAAATTCCATAGGATACAATTCTTTATAAAAGCTTTTATAATGTTCATCTTTTAAATTAGCTGGAGCTTTTGTCCAGGCAGGCTTAGTATTATTTATAATATTATCTGAGACCTTGTCAATCTTTACAATTTCTCCTTTATCATCTTTCTTACCTTTTGGATCATCAATCTTATCAGTTTTTGTTCCAAATTTAATTTCAACAGGTAAAAACTTACAATATTTATTTAAAATAGTAGAAATTCTTTGTTCTTCCAAGAACTCAACTGAATCATCCGCTATATGCAATACGCAATACAACATCTGTTCCTTTTGTTTTTTTCTTAGCCTCATCCATGGTAAAGTTTGGAGAACCATCACAAACCCATCTAACAGGCTTACTATTTGGTAATTGACTTTTTGTAATTATCTCAACTTCTTTTGCTACCATAAATGCAGAATAAAAACCTAAACCAAAATGTCCTATTATTGAATTTTTCGTATCAGCATCTTTATATTTATTTACAAATTCTTCAGCACCTGAAAATGCAATCTGATTAATATATTTATCTAATTCTTTATCAGTCATTCCAATACCATTATCTCTGATAGTCAGAGTTTTAGCCTCTTTATCTAATAACACTTCTACTCTTAATTTCTTAACATCTGAATCTAACTCTCCAACTGTCTTAAGAGTTTTCATTTTTTGTGTTGCATCAACTGCATTAGAAACTAATTCTCTTAAAAATATCTCGTGGTCAGAATAAAGAAACTGCTTGATTATTGGAAAAATATTTTCAGTTTGAACATTAATATTACCTTTTTTCATTTTTGATTTATTTTATTATTTAGTTTATAGAATTGCAAATTGTATGCCATAGATAAAAGCTATGACAAACTTAACATTTAACTGAATAATTGTCAGTTACTTGCTATCTTATTAATTTAACTTGACCATTATATTTGAATGTCTCCCCATATACATTTTCTGCTTCAATTACATATATATAAATACCCACGGGTACTTGGTTACCTTTTCTCGAGGTACCATCCCAACCAAAATCTAAATTATCTGAGAAGAATATCATTTCTCCCCATCTAGAAAAAATTTCCATTTTGTATGATATAATTCCAGTTCCATAGGGCTTAAAAATATTGTTTAACTCATCATCGCTAGAAAAAGGAGTAAAAGCATTTGGAATAAATAAATTATAATCTGTTATTATAGCCAATTTTGATAATGTATCAATACAATTATGTTCTGATATTGTTGTAAGAATAACCCTGTAATTTCCAGTTTCACTATATGAATGATAAGAAATTGAATCAATCCCATAGGTACCGTCATCATAATCCCAATTCCAAGAAATTATATCTTGCCAAATACCGTCTGTATAGTCAATAAAAATTAATGGATCATCAAATTGATCAAATAAACGCTGATTATTTGGATATATTTTGAAATCTATTATTGGACTAGGTAAATTTAAAATAGTAGCGGAACCCTCAACTTGACATAAATTAGCATCATTAACTATTACTTGATAAGTACCTTCAATAAAGTTCGAAATAGTTGGTAAAAGTGAACCATTACTCCAAAGATATGAATATCCCGCAACTCCTCCAAAAACATTTACCTCAGCTCTACCAACACCTTTGAAACATGTGTCTGTATATTGATCAACAACTAAGAATAATGAATCAGGTTCAATAATTATTATGCTACTGGATGACACACAATTATTTTTATCATATACAGTTAATTCATAATCTCCAACAAAAAGATCTGAAATACTATCAATTGATAAAATAGAATTCCAATAATAAGTATAATCAGGAACTCCCCCATTTGCTAAGCCTAGTATAGCTCCATCATTAAAACCGTAACAACTGATATTATATCCATTGTAATCAGTAGTTGGCAAAATAGTACTAGACAGAACTTCTGAAGGTTCGATTAATGGAAAATCAAAAATTATAACACAACCAAGACTATCAGTAACCTCTAAAATATATGTGCCTGCTATTAAATCATATATTGAATCAGATGTTGATAGATTAGACCAAGAATATGAATAAGGCTCATAACCTCCTGAAACTAGAACAGATACCCAACCACTGTTATCTCCCTTACAACGTATATTAAAACCATTAAAGTCAGAGGTTTGTATGCTAGTATTTTGAGCGATATTAATAGGCTGAGTTAAGGAAATAATAGTATCAAGTTGACATAAATTAGCATCAATAATAGTTAAAAAATAATTTCCAGCAAAAAGATTATTTATATCAGCAAATGTTGATGAAAATAAATTTGGACCAATCCATTCATAAGAATAACCTGGAACGCCAGAACCTGGAAGAACATTTATATCTATTGAGCCTGTTGGCTGTCCAAAACATTGGATGTTTTCTGCGAGTATTTCTATTAGGATAGGGTTTTCTTGAGTTACTTCAACAGAGTCATAGACAAAACATCCGTTAGAATCTGAAACTAAGTAATTATAATATCCAGTAACTAAATTAAATGTATCAATGGTTCCCCAATCAGTTATATATGGCTCTACACCCCCGCTGATATTCAAGACTATACTTCCATCGTTACCACCATAGCAACTAATATCATTTACATTTTCATTAACATTTAAGATGCTGGGTTGAGAAATAAATAAATTGGTATCAAGAGTACAACCTGCACTATCAATAATTGAACATGAGTATGTTGCATCTCCTAACAGATTAAAGACTTCTTCAGTAACAGCGCCATTGGACCACTGAAAAATAAATGGTGGAGAACCAGCATTTATATTTAAATTAATCTGACCTGTTGAATCACCATAGCAACTAACATCAAATATTGTTGGAATAATTTTAATTTTATCAGTAATTAATAAGTCTAATGTAACAATACTATCACAACTTGTAGAACTTATTAGAGTATCAATATATATACCTGTAGAATTTAAAATATTTCCATTCCAGTTATAGTTACCGCATGAGTGAATAAACAAAGCATAGTATACTGATGGTATAATTGTCAAATAAATTTCAGTAAAACTATCACAACCAGCAATATTTACAAGCATAGTATCATAAATCCCACTTGAACTATATGTTATGCCATTCCAAGTATAACTATCGCATGCTGTTATTACATT
>Ga0209816_1003869_pt1 | contig 10149 bp, 9 predicted proteins | sample CoawatmetaG01DNA_FD_187509 | JGI IMG/M metagenome (GOLD analysis project Ga0209816, IMG submission 187509) | Marine microbial communities from the West Antarctic Peninsula - Coastal water metaG017-DNA (SPAdes) (version 2) | ecosystem: Environmental > Aquatic > Marine > Coastal ... | reverse complement strand
ATCTTTCAATGGCAGAATGCCATGGTAGTTCAGCCGTGACGAACCGCCCCAGACAGCGACATCCCCATGGGTGAGCTGAACTTTTCTGGTCGGGCTAGTGCGCTCCAAACCACCAAAAAGAAAGACTGCGGGCAAACCCAGCGAGACCGAAACAATTGGCTGCATAAAGTCAATTTCGTTTTTGTCTTGATGCAGGGTCAACCTTGAGCCGACTTCGTAGCGATTAATCAAGCAAGCATCTGGCACAAAGTTTTCAAAGCCGCCAACCTGGGCGGCGCGCTTCGCTAATTCCAGAAAAGACTGGGGCATGCTCGGCCAGGGGCTGCCGGTTACGGGGTCGAGGGCCTGGTAGCGGTAACCGGCCTGGTCAGTCACCCAGCCCAGGGCGCCGCAATTACTCATAGCCACAGACATCTCAAAGCCGCCAGGAGTAACCATGTGGCGCAATGGTGAAATCTCGACCAGCGCGGCCAAATCTCGCAGCAGGGCAGCCGCGTTGGCTTTGGCCCGCTCCTCCTGCTGGCAAAACTTGCGCAACAAAATAGCCCCCGGGCCCAGGGGCTCTTGAAAGGCAAAATTCTCAGTCGCCGCAAATAAATCCAATTTCAAATCTCTGCTTTGGCATTTTAGATGGCATGGGCGGCGATAAGTAATCGTCCGAAGATTCTTTAATACGGAAATTAAAGGCGCCGTAGACTCTCACGAGAATTTCACGTCTTTGCCAGTAATTTATCAATGTTACCGAGCGCCACTTACTACTTTTCAACCAGCGCGCCATGCTTGCCTCTTTGGAGGGCCATTTGATGTCAATGCTTTCACTTACTAAAGGTAGCCGCCGCGCTCTTCTTACTATTTGTGCCTGCTTTATGTCATCAGGCGCAGCCCTGGCCCAAGTCGCCGACTTCGACATGAGCACCGTTGCCCCAGCCCAGGGTGACAATAGCGGCACACCGCACCCACAGTCAGACTTTCAACCTAACTATGTGCCAAGCCCTTCCCAATTTACAAGCAACCAGCGTCTTGATTCCCTGGCTTACGCAACTAGAACAATATTGAGCCAACGTAGTCAGAGACTTCCCAGAACCACTCTCGATAGCTTTGTCTACCAAGCCGGCGGCATGGCCGAACAAATCTACGGCGACGAAGGCTCAATGGGCCTACCACCTATAAATGGCTTGGGCGGCGGCAATGTCATCAACGCTGGTATCCACAGCGGCCAATTGACCACCAATCACCGCAGCGACCTGCCTAGCGTGATGTTGACCTACTACTAAGTCTCTGGGACAAGAGAAAACAAATTCGCCCGTTGGTATGCTCAAGCCGAACCGGGCGAATTTTTTTGGTTGTCTTTCCGACTCTGATCGCGCCACTCAAGTAGCTGCGCAGCAATGCTGACTGCGATTTCCTGGGGATCATTATTGCCAATCGGCAGACCAATCGGGCAAAGGAAGGCACTATTATACTTTTCGTCTAAACCGGCAGCTTTGATATCTTGCTTCAGCCGTTCAGCCTTTGCCCGACTGCCGATCACACCCAAATAAGGGAAAGCTGCCAGACCAGCCTGATAGCCTCTAAAAATCTCCATCAGCACCGGAGAATCAGTGCTATGGCCCTTAGAGAGCAGCAGCACAAACGAGTCACGACTAACTTTTTCTATGCCGTCTTTATAGTCTTTGACCAAGAGCTTCTTCAGCTTGCCACTGGCCGGCAAGCTATCGAGCCAATCAGGGCGAGTATCGATACAGGTGATCTGGCAATCCAACCTCTGCAAAATTTCCACTAGAGCTGAAGCACAGTGCCCGGCGCCAAATATGGCGATGTTCCACGTGCCCAAATTGTGCACTTCGAAAAACATCTTCACCGAGCCGCCACAGGTCATACCAATATCTTTCTCTAAATTCCAGCTGAAAAAGCGAGTTCTCGGCGCCTTGTGATCGCCCTGGCTCAACTCACTCAAAAGTTTCGTCGCTTCTTCAATTGCGCGATTTTCAACTTTGCCGCCGCCAACTGTGCCGAAATTGCGACCCGCACTAGTCACTATCATACGAGCGCCGACTTCTTGCGGCACACTACCAATGGTATCAACCACCACAGCGACCACAAAGGGCTCGCCGCAGCCCATAAGCTCAGCCACACGGTGATAGAAGGTTACTAAAGACAAGTCTCAGCCCCAGATTTTTCGCCAGACTTTGCATCAGACTTGTTTTGGGTCTTGGCACCATTCTTACCCTTGCCGCCGCCATTGTTGCCGTTAGCGCTGGCCAAGTAACCTTTGGCAAATGATGGCGCTTTGGCCAAGACAGGCGAATCAGCGCCGAACCACGGTTGAAATGGAAGGTTTTGCCCCTCTAGCTTGTACTGTGTCAGTCGAGCAAGTATCTCTTCATTAGTGGCTGGGGTGGTCAAGGTCGGTATCTGATCACCACAAACATACGAAAGAGCGTTCTTAACAGCCATAAAGACCGAATTTGCTAACAACAAAGGCGGCTCGCCCACAGCCTTTGAGCCGCGCACATTGGCAGTGCACTCATTATCAATAACATCAACATTGAAGATAGGCGGAGTATCGTAGATATTTGGAATCTTGTAGGTGGTGGGAGAATAAGAGAGCAGCGCACCACTTGAGGAATAACGCAAGTCTTCGTTGGTGAGCCACCCCATGCCCTGAATGAAAGCACCGGTAATCTGACCGCGATTGAGACCAGGGTTTATCGACTTACCAATATCCATCAAGATATCGACACGTTCGACCTTCAAATCTCCAGTAAAACGGTCGATGAGAACTTCAGCACAAGAGCAGCCATTGGTGTAATAAAGAAATGGCGAGCCTTGACCGACATTCCAATCGAAACCGATGCCCGGTGTTATGTAATGCCCGCGCTCACCCAGACTAACTCTTGAGCGATAGGCAAGATTCACCAATTGGGGAAATGTAATTTTGAGCTGGGGACGGCGCTCATCAAAGACATAGCCATCTTTATAAACAATTAGATGACCATAAGCACCTATGCCAATTTCGCGCGAAGCAAAATGCTGTGCGGCCACCTCGTTCAGACGTTCTTTCAATTTGCGACAGGCAATCACGGCAGCCGAGCCATTCAAATCTGTTGCCGAAGAAGCAGCCGTGGCAGAGGTATTGTTGTTCTTCTCAGTCGAAGTAACCATAACAATGACATGCTCAGGAGCAATAGAAAACTCGTCAGCCACTAACATTTTGATATTAGTATTGACTCCCTGACCCATCTCAGTGGCACCGGTCGAAACTTGAATCGTGCCATCTAAATAGATGTTGACCAGGGCATTGGCCTGATTGAGAAACTGATTAGTGAAAGAGATGCCGAACTTTACAGCAGTAAACGACAAGCCTTTGAGATGGGTCTTTGACTTAGCGTTGAACTCTTTCACCGCTGCCAGCCTCTCTTTGTACTGGCATGACTGATGCAACTCGTCAAAAATCTGGGGCAAAGTATTGTTAGTGATTAGCTGACCATAAGGCGTAACATTGCGTTCGTCTATGCCATAACAATTTTTGCGACGCACTTCGTAGGCGTCCATTTTCAAATATGCCGCGATTTCTTCGATGATATTTTCAATGGTGATCACCCCCTGGGGGCCACCAAAGCCACGAAAGGCTGTATTAGGAGGGAAATTAGTCTTGGCAATTTTTCCGACAACTTTGACCATAGGCAGAAAATAAGCATTATCAATGTGAGTAAGCGATCGACCAAGCACAGCGGTAGAGAGATCGTTGTAAGCGCCGCCATCGGCGTACAAATTAGCTTCTAAGGCTGTAATCATGCCATCGGAAGTAAAAGCGACTTTATAGTCGTTCTGATAAGGATGACGTTTGCCCGTGTACTTCATGTCATCGTCTTTAGTGTAAATCATACGAGCGGGACGCTTGGTTTTGTGCGCCACCAAAGAAGCCATCACAGCCGGGTGAGTAGCCTGGCATTCTTTACCACCAAAGCCACCGCCCATGCGCTTAACTAAGCAAACCACTTGATTAAGCTGCAAGCCAAGAAGGTGGGCAACGGTGTGCTGAATTTCAGAAGGGCTTTGGGTCGATGAATGAACAGTGAGTTGATCGTACTCACCGGGATGAACCAGGCAAGCTTGAGATTCAAGATAGAAGTGATCGGCACCACCAATGACAAAGCGCCCTTCAATTATGTGTTCAGCAGTGGCGAAAGCTGCGGCTAGATCGCCTCGCTCAATTTTGTAGGTCTTATCTAAATACTGATTGTTAGCAATGGCAGCGTCGACTGTCAGCACTGGTACAAGCTCTTCCATATCGAGCTTAATGGCTTTCTTAGCCGCTTTTATTGCAGCCAGTGACTGAGCCGCAATGACAACAATTGGTTGACCAATAAATTCAGAGACATCTTCAACCAGCAATATTTCGTCTTGGGTAATTGGTCCAAAAACATTGTGATGGAGATCTTTGTAAGTAAAGAGAGCGACAACACCAGGCACTTTCAGTGCTTCGCTCAAATCAAGCGAACGAATGCGACCGTGGGCATAAGGCGAGCCAAAATAGTCAACCAGCACTTCATTGCGCGACATAGGAATGTCATCGATATAAACCGATTCACCGCTAACGTGACCAGGAGCTGAATCATGAGGTATGTTCTTGCCTACTATCGACATACAAGTGACCTCTCTTTATCTTCCGCAGCGCTCTCATAAAAGAACTTGGTCATAATATTTTCAGCCAGGGCCAAACGATAATCCCGCGAGGCTCTAACATCGGTAATTGGTGCAATTACTTCACGTGCAACCTTGCCGGCAGCCTCATAAGTAGCTAGTTCATGGGGCTTACCAAGCAATGCCTTCTCTACTTCAGGAACGCTCTTCACCACTGGTCCAACGCCGCCAAATATTACACGGGCCGCGGCAATTTTATTGTCTTTGACAGTAATTCGAATAGCCGCAGTAAAAGCTGAGATATCCAAATGCTGACGCCGCGACACTTTGTAGAGACGCAGTATCTCCTCAGCCTTAGGCAAAGGCAAGAAGATACGAGTGATTAGCTCGTCTTTTTTCAAAGACAAGGTTTTGTAGCCGGTATAAAAATCGGCCATGGCAATACGTCTTACGCCATCTAAGCCAGTCACCTCAACCTCAGCATCCATGACAAATAGAAAAGGTGGGCTATCGGCAATGGGTGATCCATTGGCAATATTTCCCGCTAAAGTACCTGCATGTCGTATTTGCGGCGAACCGTAGACCCACAGAATATCGTAAAACTCTGGCACTAAATCTTTTATGGCCCGCTCTAACTGGCGCAAGGTAACCCGAGCACCGATACTCATGACCCTACCCTCAGGTGTTTCTACCAGGCTCAAATCATCTAAGCCCGGAAGAGCTGAAGTACTCATGATCGCCTTGGGCGCAAGACCACGCTTGTTCATGTTCACCGAGACGTCGGTGCCACCAGAAACAATAACCACTTTCTCGTTGTCGGCTAAAAAGCGATTGGCACTGGCCAAACTAGTCGGGTTAAAGGCCTTGCAGCCATCAACTTCTAGCAATAATTCCTGACTAGCATGGGCCTTCAAATTAGCGATGATTTCAGCCTCGTTATAGAGACTGGCAAAAGGTTTGAAGCGTTCGATATCCATAGCCATCCCGGCATTAATAATGGCTTCGTAACCAGTGCAACGACAGAGATTACCAGTCAATGAGTCTTTTACAAGCTCTTCAGTAAGCTTCTGACCAGAGGCGAATTTCTCACGACCGAGTTTTTGGCAGTCTGCAGTTCCATTACTAGAAGGGCACTTAAGATCATTAGCTAGGCCGCACATGGCAATGACAAAACCAGGAGTGCAATAACCACACTGGGCGCCATTATGATCAACCATTGACTGCTGCACGGGGTTAAGCTGACCTTCTATCTTCAGGCCTTCCACTGTAATTAAGTGGCTACAGTCGAGCTGATAGAGATACTGAATACAAGAGTTAACTGGCACGTAGTCGAGTTTTTCACCGCTGCCATCGAGCCGGCCTATCATCACCGAACAAGCACCGCAATCGCCCTCAGCACAAACAACTTTAGTGCCGCACTTACCGAGATCGAGCCTGAGATAATCACTGGCCGGCTGAAAAGCCTGGGCAGCAGTAATGCGCTGCTCTTCACCGTTGATATACAGAAGAATGTAGTCTCGCATCAACGCTCCACTAGAAAGCAGGAGTAAATTTTGGGGATCTCTTGGCCCAAGTAATTAAATCAAGGCCAATCTACGTCATACATCAAATCTATACAGGGCCAATCACGGCGGCGCCATATATTGAGGAGATATGATAACGCAAAGCAACGGTTTAGTGCGGTGAAATTAGCTTGGCAATAGTAAAGGCAGCGAGGGCGGCCAAAGTGCCAACCACGGCAGTCTGGAAGGCACTGCGAAAAGGTTTAGAACCAGTGAAGCGCCCCTTGACATAACCAAAGACAAAAAGGGCCAGAACTGTTACCAGGGCCGAAATCATCAAGGCAAAGTGGGAGTCGCTGTAGATCATGTATGGCAAAAGCGGAACCACTCCACCAACAATATACGAGCCGGCAATTACCAGGGCACTAATCAAACCGCGATTAGGATCAGGCTTGTCGAGAGCTAGCTCATACTTCATCATGAAATCAATCCAGTGTTCATGGTTGCGCTCCAAGCCTGCCACAACCGGCTGAATCTCTTCGTCTTTAAGACCATAAGCGCGAAAAATCTCAAATATCTCGCGACTTTCCTCTTCTGGCATCTCCTTAACTTCGCACCACTCGCGGTGGCGTTCTTTATCGTAGTGCTCAGCCTCGCCCCGGGCCGCTAAATAGCCACCCAAGCCCATAGCAATGGAACCGGCTGCCACTTCAGCAACCCCGGCTGTAACAACCAAACCACTATTGGCAATCGCCCCTGACAAACCAGCGGCCAAAGCAAAGGGCACAGTCAGACCGTCCGACATGCCGATGACAATGTCGCGAATAACTTCACCGGCAGTAAAGTGGGTTTCACTATGCTTTGACTTTGGTGACACGAGAGGGACCCTCTAAAATTTTGCCGTCAATTCCTGCAGCGATGCCACGCAACATACCATTGAAGACAAATTCATGCAAAGGCGTGACAGCCCACCAGTAGAGCAGACCAAGCAAACCTTGTGGTTGAAATCGGGCATTCTGCTGCACTACAGTAACGCCCTCCCCATTGTTAGTAATAGTGAACTGCAAAAATGCTTTGCCCGGCAGTTTCATCTCAGCAACCAGCAACAAGCTATGCTCGTTCTCTACATCTACCACCCGCCAAAAATCGAGAGCGTCACCGGGCAAGAGCTCTAAGTCGTTGCGGCGGCCGCGATTGAGCCCCACTCCACCAATTATACGGTCCATGTAACCGCGCAATTTCCACAACCAATTACCGTAATACCAGCCGGTTTTGCCGCCCAAGCGCACCAGGCGATACCAGACCTGCGCTGGCGTATCGCTCACTTTAATGACCCTATTATCTTCGTATACAGTTCCCCCGGCCCAATCAGGGTCGCCAGGGCTTGGCCATTCGGCTGGCACAATTGGCATTTCACCAGCATCTGTCCAGCGACTCTCGACGCGGTGCTGATCGATACACTCTAAGGCAATTCGAATGGCGGTGCGACAATCAAGTAGAGGCTGAGGAATTAACGCCAAAATATCGTTGTTCTTGCAGACCACAGGGTTGCGCAACCCCTCCGCCAAGGGCCGGGCAATGTAGTTGGGAACCGGGGTGACAAAGTGTATCCAATAAGAGCTAATGGTTGGAGTAAAAACCGGTACCGGAAAAATCCAGCGCTTGCCCAGACCGGCCTCAACCGAGTAAACCTGCATCAAATCTTTGTAGGTGAGCACTTCCGGCCCACCGATATCAAAGGAGCGGCCAATGGTGGCCTCAACTTTGAGACATTCAATCAGGTAGTAGAGCACATTGCGCACAGCAATCGGTTGAGAAGGAGTGGAAACCCAGCGCGGAGTAATCATTACAGGCAGACGCTCAACTAGATAACGCAAAATCTCAAACGATGTGCTGCCAGAGCCCAAAATCATTCCGGCCCGCAAAACAGTCACAGGCACAGGGCCGGCCTGAAGAATAGCCGCCACTTCAGCGCGGGAGCGCAGATGCTTGCTCAAATCAGGAGAATCTTCGCCCAGCCCACCCAGATAGATAATGCGCTTGAGGCCGGTACTGGCGGCAGCCTCAACCATATTGTCTGCGGCCAGGCGGTCGGCAGAAGCAAAGTCTTTGTTCTCTAAGTTCATAGAGTGGACAAAGTAATAGGCAGCAAAAGCACCGGTCAGTGCGGTCTTGAGCGACTCTTTATCAAAGACATCGACCTTCACTAACTCTACATCTTCGTGCTTGGCCCAGGGGCGGCTACTAAGCTTAACCAGTGAACGGCCGCAAGCGCGCACACGATAGCCGGCTTCAAGCAGACGCGGCACCAGGCGAGCGCCGACATAGCCGGTTGCACCGGTAACCACAACCAATTGTTTTTCTGGCAAGACTAATTTCCAACGCTAATGTGAGTGAATCTCTACAGCTGCAGTATAGCCAGCTACATAAGGGTTTACCCAATTTCGAAGAGAAAGATGCTACGACCAGGGTCGCCCTGAGCGCATGAAGCGAGGTGTTTGGGGGAATAGCAGCAATCTAAGGGCTCAGTCAATACAGTGGGCAATTGCAGGAATTCATGGCAATCCTAAAACCGATTCTTACCCTGAGCGGGCTATTAGCCATAACTTTTGCCTGCGCCGCCCCAATGACGGCAGGGCAATCACGCCCAGCAACCAGATTAGAAACAAATTCAGAGACAACCCGAGAAGACCAGGAGCTATCGAAGAAAATTATTGTGGTTCCTGATGAGCCACCAGTTGATTGGGCCAGCGATCGACTGGTAGCTTTAGCTACTTGCTACAAAAATATGGGTGCGCCAGAAAGAGCAAAGAAAGCCTTGCGCCTGGCCATTAAAAACGACAAAACTGGCAAAGTAAAAAAGCAAGCACAGATGCTACTAGATTCGGAACTACCGAAATACCCGGTGCCGCAAGAAGCAGTTTTTCTAAGCAACAAAGCTTACGACCACTATTGCCGTAAGCAATATGCCTCAGCCATAAAAACAGCAAAAGAATGTGCGGCGAAATATCCCAAGTATGAATCACCGCTTGATACCTTGAGCGCCATTTATTTAGAACAAAAGAAGCCACTACTGGCGCGAGAAACTTCCAAAAAAGCACTGGCCATCAATGACAAATGTTCAAACGCCTGGCTCAGTTTAGGCAATAGCTATTTGCTGGAAGGCGACTACAAAAGCGCCAGGGCTGCCGCTGAAAAATCGCTGCAATGCTATCCCGACAATATCAATACAAAAGCTATGATCAAGTTTCTCAATGCGAAGCATAGGTAGAGCAGACCATGTATCCTCCAAGCTGGGAAAAAGATAATCGCCAACCACAGACCGCACTGCAAAGCGGCTGCCAGGTAGTTTTGGGGGTAGAGGTGCTTTGGTGGCTATACGCACTGCTAAACTGGAATAATCTTGACACTACCACCTCAATTTTTCTCTTCGTAAGCCCAGTTATTACCCTACTGGCATTGATAAGCCTGAACAAAAGCGTGTGGCGCACCCTTGGCATAATAGTAGTTATCTTGTTTACAGGGGCGATGACGATATTTTATGTAGCCATTGCTTTGCTGCTCCAAGAACCACCACTCCGCGCCTTTCGAAACAATCAACACGAGAAGTTACATGACGGAAGGTGTGTCGACTTAATTTTTAAAGGTCACGATGCTACAGACGGCTCGTTTCTAGTGCAAACAAGCAAGGGCAATGGACCGTTCAAAGAAACGCTCAAAAGCAGACCTCTAGCTCTTACAGCCGAACCAGACTTGCGCATTCTTCCAAACGGCCAAGCGGTAATATTCATAAAGAATGCCACGGGCAAAGAATCTTCGCCAATCGGAGTTGACGAGTTTTTGGAAGGAGTGGCTGAAGTACCAGATTACAAGTAAGTTGCAAATGGCGGCAAATTACCATAGATTTAGTGATGCTAAAAAACAGGAGCGCATCTCTGTGAATTACCGTCGCCTGAACCAGCTGGTTACAACTGTCTCATTAATCGCTTTATTATTGCCG
>Ga0209816_1003862_pt1 | contig 10161 bp, 10 predicted proteins | sample CoawatmetaG01DNA_FD_187509 | JGI IMG/M metagenome (GOLD analysis project Ga0209816, IMG submission 187509) | Marine microbial communities from the West Antarctic Peninsula - Coastal water metaG017-DNA (SPAdes) (version 2) | ecosystem: Environmental > Aquatic > Marine > Coastal ... | reverse complement strand
GATATTATTTTTGGAATGGTTGATATAGATAAAGATAAGGTTATTGCCGAATACTTTCAGGTTGAAATTGTTCCTGCAATTTTATTTATTAGAGACAGAGCTGGAATTCATGCTCAAGATGGTGAAATTGGCGCACCCGCATTTGATGAAATGATTAAGTGGGCTAGAGGGTATGACATGAGTACAGTTAAAGATTACTACGAAAGAGAAGAAAAGAAACTAAATTAAGATCCTTCCTTGAGAAACTTAATAGGGTCTACAGATTTACCATTTTTTCTGATTTCAAATAGAAGCTTAACCATATCTGTGCCGCTACTCCCCATAGTACCGACAGCTTGTCCTGCTATAACTTCAGCTCCCTCCTTAACTAACAGTTCTTTTTGATGCGCGTAAACACTTAAAATATTATTACTATGTTTGATTATAATAAGTCGCCCATAACCCTTAAGGTCTTCTCCGGAATAAATAACTTTTCCTTTAGCCACGGATCTAATTTCTTGACCAGGAACACCATAAAACTCTATTCCTTTTTTTGCGGCTGACGGATCGAATTTATTGACTGGGGAGCTATCTGTAGGCCATTGCCATGCCCTTGATATTTTTTCTTTTTGAGCGATAATTTTATTTGCTTTTTTTATTGCTTTTTTAGAATAAACTTCACGTATTGCCTTCGGGTTATCTATGGTTACTGGGTCTCCAAATTTAAAATTAGTTTCACTTGGAGTTTGACTTGAAATTTCTTCCTCATTAAATGGAATTGTACCAACCTGTTCTGATTCTAATTTTTTTATGGGCTTTTGTTTATCTTTTACCAATATGTCTAATCTAATTAGATCTCCTTTTTTAACAAAGTATGGTTTTTTTAATCCATTTGCTAATGCCACTTTTTTATAATCAAAGCCACATTTAATACTTATACTAAATAAGGTCTCATCTTTTTTAACGATATAAACATCTGAGCATTTTGTGGCTATGGGGCTATATTTTTTCTGCTCCACTGGAACTGGAACTTTTGAAGCGCACCCAATAAAAAAAACAGAGCATAACAATAAGAAAATAATTCTTTTTTTTATCCACTGACTTAAAATTATATTCATTATTTTTTGATCCATTTTTTTACACATTCAATATTTTCATGGTCGGTTAAATCGGCCTGAATTGGTGAAACCGAAACTAATCCTTTTTCTGTAGCATTGAAATCAGTGCCAGGACCATTATCACAGGGCTGTCCTGCTGCTCCAACCCAGTAATTTATTTCGCCGTTGTTATTCATTTTCTTAATAACAGGATTTGCTTGATGTCTTTTACCTAACCTTGTTATTTCGTATCCTTTGATATCTTCAAAAGGCACATCTGGAACATTAATATTTAATAAAATACCATTGTTAGATTTAACTTTATTATATGCTTTAATGAGTTTAAGGGTAACCATTGCAGCTGTATTAAAAAATTTAGGTTCGCTTTTAGCCATTGAGATAGCAAATGAGGGTATGTTTAAAAGGTAGCCCTCCATAGCTGCCGCAACAGTTCCTGAGTAAATCGTGTCATCACCCATGTTAGCACCATCATTAATTCCTGAAATAATCATATCAGGCCTATAACTAAGTAAACCTGTTAAAGCAATATGAACGCAGTCAGTTGGAGTACCATTTACGCAATAAAAAGTATCATCTATTTTTTTTACTTTAAGTGGCTTATTAAGGGTAAGCGAGCTACTAGAGCCACTCCGATTTTGGTCGGGAGCTACTACTACTACTGTCGCAATAGTTTTAAGTTGGCTAACTAACGTTTGTATTCCAGGAGCCAAATAACCATCATCATTGGAAACTAATATTTTCATTTATTACTCATCTTTTTACAAAAAAATATTGTGCTTAAAAAAAATACTACAGACAAAAAAGTCTGAAAAAAAGCAAAGTTACGAGATACACCTATTTCACTGTAAAGTCTAACCGTACCTTCGGTAAAGAAAATCAATATAAGCATGCTTGCCCATTGATAGGTATACAAATTTTTTTTAAGGATACCTTGAAGCGGGAGAAGTAAAACAATTGCTTTAATAACCATCCAAGACCCTTTTTTTTCAAGAGGATTAAAAAAAAGCTCCCAAGTAACATTTAGAATTATTAGGCTTATCAAGCTGCAAACTGCAAGGTAATAGAGCTTATTCATTTAAAAGTTTTACTGTTATTTTTGCTAACCTCACACCTTGAGCAAAACAAATAACTTTTTCTTCTTCAGATAACCCATTACTATCTTGATTCTCTCCAACGTGGCTTGCACCATAAGGGGTGCCACCTGTTTTTGTTTTAGAGAGTTCGGGAATTGAATATGGAACCCCAACTAAAACCATCCCCATATGCTGTAATGGAAGCTGCATACTAAGTAGGGTTGATTCGTTGCCCCCATGATTTGAGCTTGAGGAGGTAAAAACACTAGCTGGTTTATTTTCTAAAGAGCCTTTTAGCCATAACGATGATGTAGAATCTAAAAAAAATTTAAGGTGTGCCGCCATATTACCAAATCTAGTTGGACTTCCTAGAGCGAGCCCATCACAGTTTTTTAGATCATCAAGGGTGGCATAAGGAGAGCCTGAGTCAGGAATTAATTTCTCTTTTTCACCAAAGTTGACGGATACTTTTTGAACTGTTCTAATTTTTGCAGTAACACCATCAACAGAGTTAACTCCTCTGGCTATAATAGAGGCCATATTTTTAACTGAGCCACTTTCGGAATAGTAAAGAATTAATACTTCAGCCATTAAATTTTTTTTGCAAGCGAGGCCGCAACCCCAATATAGTTTTGAGGAGTTAAATGCAAAAGATAATCTTTATCTTTTTTAGGTAAATCAAGAAGCTCTATAAATGAATGTAATAACTCTTTATTTATATTTTTATTTCCTCTAGTTAAATCCTTTAGTTTCTCGTAGGGGTTTTTTATTCCATTTTTTCTCATAACAGTTTGAATAGGCTCAGCGAGTACTTCCCAAGCCTGATCAAGATCTTTATTTATTATATCTTTATTTATTTCTAGCTTGGTAAGACCCTTAAGGCACGAGTTATAAGCTATTAAACTAAAGCTAAAAGATAACCCTATATTCCTAAGCACAGTTGAATCTGTTAAATCTCTTTGAAGTCTTGAGATTGGTAACTTCGCAGAAAAGTGATTTAGTAATGCATTGGACATGCCTAGATTTCCTTCAGAATTTTCAAAGTCAATTGGATTCACTTTATGTGGCATAGTTGATGAGCCGACTTCATCTTTTAGTGTCTTTTGCTTAAAATATCCATTTGAAATATAAGTCCAAATATCACGATTAAAATCAATAAGAATAGTGTTTACTCTAGAGACATTTTGAAAAATTTCTGCCATAAAGTCGTGAGGCTCTATTTGGGTTGTAAAAGGATTATAGGATAGACCTATGGAACCAATAAATTCTTTAGAAAATTTCTGCCAATTTTTTTTCGGGTAAGCTGATATGTGCGCATTAAAGTTTCCGACTGCTCCGTTAATTTTACCTAATATTTCTTGGTTTTTTAATTGCTTAAGTTGCCTCTTGAGCCTGTATGCAAAATTAGCTAATTCTTTACCCATTGTTGTTGGGCTTGCAGTTTGACCATGCGTCTTTGCTAGCATAGAAATTTCAGAGAATTTATTTGAAAGAAAACTTATACGTTTTAAAATCTTCTCTATTGTTGGAATAAGGGTATGGTGTAAACCATCTTTAAGCATTAAAGCGTATGCGAGATTATTTATATCTTCAGAGGTACAAGAAAAATGAATAAATTCACTCACTTTTTCTATTTCTTTCTCGTTTTTAAGTAACCCTTTAAGCCAGTATTCAATTGCTTTTACGTCATGATTTGTAACTTTTTCAATTTTTTTTATAGCGAGAGCATCTTTTTGGCTAAAGTTTTTAATGATCTTATTTAGCATAGAGACTGTCTTGACTGAAAACTTTGGGACCTCTTTTATCTCTTTATCTTTACTTAGTGCTAATAGCCAGAGAATTTCAATTTTAACTCTATTATGTATCAAGCCAAACTCGCTAAAAACTAATCTTAAGGGATCAGTTTGAGCCGAATATCTTCCATCTATAGGAGAAATTGCAGTTAGCGCAGAAATCATAAGATAACCTTTAAATTAATTAGTACATTTTACATTAAAAATGAATTATTTTTATTTATGCTTATGAGATTTATTTAATCTTTGGGAAATTCTTTTATTTACTTTAAAATGTAAGTGTGAAGAATTATTAATATTTAAACAAAGGAAATGAATGTTAGATTTGTATCTATCTGATGAGGTTAAAAGAAAGAAGCAGGGACTACCATCGCTTCCACTTAATTCTGAACAAACAGCATTACTAGTTGAGTTATTGAAGAAAGATTCAGCCCAATCCCCAGATTTATTATTGGACTTATTGGAAAATAGAGTTCCAGCAGGAGTCGATCAAGCTGCCTTTGTAAAAGCTTCTTTTTTAAATGATGTAGCTTGCAGGAAAGTTAAATCACCTTTTATTAGTGATGATTATGCGATTAAGCTATTAGGTACTATGTTGGGTGGCTACAATGTGCAGTCTCTAGTTGCCTTATTGAAAACTGACAAAGCTGATTTAGCTGCTAAAGCCTTATCTAAGATAACACTTATTTTTGATGCATTTTATGATGTCGAAAAACTTCATAAAGATGGCAATAGTTCTGCAACTAATTTAATCAAATCTTGGGCTGAAGCTGATTGGTTTTCTTCTAGAAAAATTATTCCAAATAAAATTAAAGTTATTATTTTTAAAGCAGATGGCGAAACAAATACTGATGATTTATCACCAGCACAAGATGCGTGGTCAAGGGCAGATATTCCTCTTCATGCTAAATCAATGTTCATCAATAAAATACCAAATATATTTAAAGTAATAGAAGAGCTTAAGTCAAATAATTTACCGATAGCATTTGTTGGTGATATTGTTGGAACAGGCTCTTCTCGGAAATCAGCTATTAACTCGTTGCAGTGGCATTTTGGGAAAGAAATACCTCACATACCAAATAAAAATTCTGGTGGAATAATTTTAGGTACAAAAATTGCACCTATTTTTTTTAATACTGCCGAAGATTCTGGAGCACTTCCTATTAAATGTGATGTATCGAAATTAAATACTGGAGATGTGGTTGAATTAAACCTTAAAGAAAAAAATATTACCGATAAGGACGGAAATGAATTGGTAAGTTTTAAACTTAATCCTATTACAATTTTAGATGAACTGAGGGCTGGAGGAAGAATACCTTTAATAATAGGAAAAGGACTTACAGAAAAAGCAAGGTTCTCATTAAAATTAAAACCTTCAAATAAATTTATTAGTATCATTCCACAAGATTTATCAGATAAAAAGGGTTTCACATTAGCTCAAAAAATTGTTGGTAAGGCATGTGGGGTTGTAGGCATTAGACCTGGAGTTTACTGCGAACCAAAAATAAATACCGTAGGCTCTCAAGATACTACGGGCGCTATGACAAGGGATGAGTTAAAGGAATTAGCGTGCCTTGGTTTTTCCGCAGACTTAGTAATGCAAAGTTTTTGTCATACCGCTGCCTATCCAAAACCTGTTGATATTGAGTTGCAACACACACTTCCTGATTTTATAAGTAGCAGAGGGGGTGTTTCATTAAAGGCGGGTGATGGGGTTATTCACTCATGGCTTAATAGAATGATCTTGCCAGATAGTGTTGGAACTGGAGGGGATTCACATACAAGATTTCCATTAGGAATTTCTTTCCCTGCTGGATCCGGCTTAGTTGCATTTGCTGCAGCTATGGGAGTTATGCCATTAGATATGCCTGAGTCAGTTTTAGTAAGATTTAGTGGGAAAATGCAGCCTGGTATTACATTACGAGATTTAGTAAATGCTATTCCATATTTTGCAATTAAAAAAGGTGATCTAACTATTGGGAAGAAGGATAAAAAAAATATATTCAATGGCTGCATTTTAGAAATTGAAGGATTACCAGACCTTAAAGTTGAGCAGGCTTTCGAGTTTTCTGATGCGTCAGCCGAAAGATCCTCTAATGGATGTACAGTCCGATTAAATAAGAGCCCTATAGTTGAGTTCTTGAAATCAAATATCGTGTTGTTGGAAAATATGATTACCAATGGCTATAAAGACTCTAGAACATTGCAGAGAAGAATTAAGTCGATGCAAGACTGGCTTGAAGAGCCAATTTTGTTAGAGCCAGATAAAGATGCAGATTATGCTTATATTTTGGATATAGATTTGAATACTATTACGGAGCCCTTAATTGCTTGCCCAAATGACCCTGATAATATTAAGACTTTATCTGAGGTGGCTAACGATAAAATTGATGAAGTTTTTATTGGTAGCTGTATGACTAATATTGGACACTATCGGGCAGCTGGAAAAGTTTTAGAGGGAAGTAATGACATTAAAACGAAATTATGGATAGCGCCGCCAACAAGAATGGATGAGTCACAATTAAAAAAAGAAGGAGTGTATTCAATTTTTAATTCAGTTGGTGCGCGAACAGAGGTACCTGGCTGCAGTTTATGTATGGGAAATCAGGCAAGAGTTGAAGATAATGCTGTTGTTTTTTCAACTAGCACAAGAAATTTTAATAATCGAATGGGTAAAGATGCTCAGGTTTATCTTGGGTCTGCTGAACTAGCGTCTTTATGCTCACTGTTGGGGTATATTCCATCTAAAGATGAGTACCTTAAAATAATGGCTGAGAAAATCGATAATAAATCAGATGAAATTTACACTTACCTTAATTTTGATCAACTTACCGATTATAATGAAAATAAAGTGATTGAAATAACCCCAGTTTCATAGATAACCCATGAAATACGATGCTAATTGTAAGGATTGCGAAAGATTAAGTTCTTTTTTAAATCAGGTTAAAAATAAAAATCCAGATTATTTTTGTAGGCCCGTTCCTTCGTTTGGGGAAAAAAAGACACCCTTTTTAATTGTTGGTTTAGCTCCTGGGATGCATGGGGCGAACAAAACTGGGAGACCATTTACCGGTGACCACGCCGGAATCTTACTTTATAAAACTTTATATAAATTTGGCTTTTCTAATTCAGAAAAATCCGAATCTACGAGTGATAATTTAATATTAAACCGTTGCCGAATTACAAATGCTGTTAAATGTTTGCCACCTGATAATAAGCCTAGCTCAACTGAAATTAAAAATTGTAATAAATTTCTTCGCTCTGAAATATCTGAATTAAATGAAAAATCAATTCTCTTAGCTTTGGGACTAATTGCTCATAACGCAATTTTAACAGCATTGAATTTACCTAAAAAAGAGTATAAATTTACTCATGGTAAGAGGCATAATTTACCTAAAAATTTTGTTTTATATGATAGTTACCATTGTAGTCGTTACAACACTCAAACGAAGAGATTAACTGAAAGTATGTTTCATGAAGTATTTTTATCAATTAAAACTGAGATGGAGATTTAAGATGCCTTATATAAATATAAAACTTGCAGGAAGTTTAAATAGAGATCAAAAAAAAGAAATAGCTAAAGAGGTAACTAGTTTGATGGAGAGGGTCGCTAATAAGCCACATGCTTATACATACGTTATTTTTGATGAGGTTAAGCCAGAGGATTGGGCAATAGGGGGAAATCTTTTAGGTTAGCTTTGAGTGATTTAAAATTAATAATTAAAAATTTTCCAAGCCTTCCTGGTGTTTATCGGATGATAAATATTAAGAAAGAGGTTATTTATATAGGAAAAGCAAAAGACTTAAAGAAGCGTGTGAGCTCATATTTTGGAAAAACTCAAACTAGCCCACGAACAAAGCTAATGGTGGGTAATATTAATTCTATTGAATTCACTATGACTAATACGGAAGCCGAAGCACTGATACTTGAAAATAATTTAATCAAGAAATTTATGCCTAGGTATAACGTTATCTTTCGGGATGATAAGTCTTATCCTTATTTAAGCATCTCTAATGATAAGTTTCCTAGAATGCGATTTCATCGCGGTAAGCAAAAAAAAGAAAGTAAATACTTTGGACCCTTTCCTAATTCAGGTGCTGTTCGAGAAAGTATTAAGTTACTTCAAAAAGTTTTTATGCTTAGAACATGTGAAAATTCAGTATTTAATAATCGAACAAGGCCTTGCTTGGAATATCAAATTAAAAGATGTACAGGTCCTTGCGTAAATTTAATTAGTGAAAAAGATTATAAAAAAGATACTGAGCAAGCTGCATTATTCTTAAAAGGTAAAGACTCAGCGGTTGTAGGCGACTTAACAAAAAGAATGAATGAGCATTCAGAGAAATTTAACTATGAAAGAGCAGCTATTTTTAGAGACAGGATACAAAGTTTAAGACAGATAAGGTTGAAGCAGTCTGTTAGTGACTTTAGTGAAAAAGATGCAGATATTATTTCTTTTGTATCATCCCTTGGCCAGGTTTGCGTAAATGTAGTTATGATTAGGGGCGGAAGACATCTGGGCGATAAAAGTTTTTTCCCAAAAAACAATATCACCACTGAAGAGAAAAATATAATTGAAATTTTTATTTCACAATACTATGATCAAAAACCTCCTCCACCAGTTCTGGTATCAGAGGAGACTATTAATAGGGATTTAATTAATGATTTTTTCGAACTTAAAAACTACCCAGCTGTAAAAATTATTACTAAGTTAAGAGCAGATAAAAGAATGTGGATGATTATGGCTAAAAAAAATGCTAGTGAAGCTCTTAAACAAAAAAATAGTCAGCATGCAAGTCAGTTGAAAAGACTTGAATCTTTCAGAGACTTATTAAATGTCTCTGATGACACAAATAGAATTGAATGCTTTGATATTAGCCATACTATGGGAGAAGGAACAGTCGCTTCATGCGTTGTTTATGATAAAAATTCTCTTCAAAATAAAGAGTACAGAAGGTATAACATAAAAGATATTACGCCTGGAGACGACTATGGTGCTATGAAGGAGGTTCTGGAAAGAAGGTATGAGAAAATTATTGCAACAGATGGATTAAAGCCGGATGTAATTTTGATAGATGGAGGCAAAGGGCAACTTGGTGTTGCAATGCGTATAATGGAAAACTTAGGTATAGTTGACATTCTTCTTGTCGGTGTTTCTAAAGGACCAGCTAGAAAAGCTGGTCAGGAAAAACTATATATTGCAGGAGGGCCTGTTTTAGAAAACATTGATTCAGGTAATTTAGGTTTTCATTTAATTCAGCAAATAAGGGATGAAGCTCATAGGTTTGCAATTGTAGGACATAGAGCTAGGCGGTCAAAAGCAAGGCTAACTTCATCGATAGAGAGCGTAGAAGGAGTGGGTTCAAACAAAAGAAAATCTTTGCTTGTATACTTCGGAGGGCTCGATGGTGTAAAGAATGCATCTGTTGAGGAGCTTATTATGGTTGCTGGTATTAATACAAATTTAGCTGAAAAAATACACAACTTTTTTCATTAACACTGGAGGCATTTTGAAGATTATTAATATTCCTAATTTACTAACATTATTCAGGGTGTTTTTAATTCCACTATTGGTTGTAACTTTTTATTACCCTGGAGAAACAATTCTTTTAAATGATAGGAATTTAATTGCAACAATAATTTTCATAATAGCTGCAATTAGTGATTGGTTGGATGGTTATCTTGCTAGGAGGTTATCTCAAAGTTCAAGTTTTGGAGCTTTTTTAGACCCAGTTGCTGATAAGTTAATCGTTATCACCGCCTTACTTTTATTGCTAGAGCTCGGTCGAATAGATTCTGTAATAGCAATAATTATAATAGGACGCGAGTTTATAGTTAGCTCTTTGAGAGAGTGGATGGCTCATCTTGGAAAATCATCAAGCGTTGCTGTTGCATTTATTGGAAAATTTAAAACAACACTACAAATGATAGCGATTATTTTTTTACTTTATTTTGAAGATATTGGAATTATACCAATTGGTACTATTGGACTAGTTTTAATTTATGTAGCAACAATTTTAACCATTGTTTCTATGCTTTATTATCTTAAGATATCAATAAAAGCATTAAGTGATGAGGACTAATAAAAAAATAGATTTAGTAACAATTAATTGACAGGCTGTAAAAAAAAGCTAAAATACTGGCTTTTCTATGCGGGAATAGCTCAGCTGGTAGAGCGATACCTTGCCAAGGTATAG
>Ga0209816_1003854_pt1 | contig 10173 bp, 15 predicted proteins | sample CoawatmetaG01DNA_FD_187509 | JGI IMG/M metagenome (GOLD analysis project Ga0209816, IMG submission 187509) | Marine microbial communities from the West Antarctic Peninsula - Coastal water metaG017-DNA (SPAdes) (version 2) | ecosystem: Environmental > Aquatic > Marine > Coastal ... | reverse complement strand
TTGCCAACGAGGGCGTCCGAGTTCGAATCTCGGTACCTGCTCCAGAAAATTCCTTGGTAACTCAGTTGGTAGAGTGGTTGACTGTTAATCAATATGTCGCTGGTTCGAGCCCAGCCCAAGGAGCCAATTTATAGGAGGGGTGGCAGAGTGGCTTAATGCACCGGTCTTGAAAACCGACGTACCTTTATCGGTACCGAGAGTTCGAATCTCTCCCCCTCCACCATTATTACTAGAAGAGAAGAAAACATAATAGAAAGGAATTTATGTTGAATTTAAAAGCACAAATGATTGATACGGCAAAAAAACATGCAGAGGCAACGATTGCACTGCATAAAACAAATATCGATATCTATATGAATCAAAGTATAGGCATTGGTGAACATAGTGATATCATGGAAACAATTCAGTTAGAACTTGATAAAATGGCTACAGCACATGATAGACTAGAAATGATAAACTTATACTTTGAAGATAAAAGATTAGTAAAAGGTTAGTACCTTTATCGGTATTGTGGGTTTAAATCCCACTTTCATCGCTATCTTACGAAGATAAATATCATTATGAAAAATCCCAACAAACGTGCGTATCCAAATTTTATACCTCTTACAGAGAAATATGGAGAGAGATTTTGTGCGGCACCATGGACTTCATTGCTTGTCAAATCGAACGGCGATGTAAAATTTTGTTGTATGACTGTTGGAGATTTAAGAGAAGATTCATCAGACATCAATGATATAGTAAATTCGTCATTAGCAAAAAATGTAAGAAAACAATTTCTAAACGGTGAGATGGCAAAAAGAGCCAACGGCGATGGTCAAGTTCGTGATGAAGATTCTCGCACTGATACATATTGTGATACATGTTGGAAACTTGAAAGAAATACTAATCTTCCAACAGATAATCGATTAAGTAACAATCAATGGGCAGATACTGTTATTGATGATGTAGTACAAAACACGGATGAAACTGGTCATATTAGTAAACAGGCGCCTGCTTGGCTTGACATCTCATTTTCAAATAAGTGCAATTTTTCGTGTATAGGATGTGATTCTAATACTAGCACTTCGATAGGAAAGTTTGAATCAGCATTCCAACTCCGTGATGGAAATCGTGGGTATGTAAATAAGCCATTCAAAGAAGAAGACTGGTTAAAAAGTAATGTTAATGTTGACAAGTTAATCAATTATATGATAGAACACAAAGATACAATAGAACATATACATTTTCAAGGCGGGGAACCATTTATGATGCCCGAAGTGTATCAAACATTGGATCGGTTAATTGAGCATGATTTACATAAATCAGATGGGATAAAGGTATGGTTTCATACTAATGGATCTATAAGAAAATATAAAGGTGTTGATATTTTTGAAAAGTATCTGTCAAAATGGGAAGACCGTGTTTGGATTACAATGAGTCATGACGGATATGGGTCTCGTGGAGAATATATAAGATATGGTTATAAAGATAAAAAATGGGTAGAAACATATGATCGCCTTAATAAATATCGTTGCAAAATAGACATACAACATTCTATTAATATTTTTAATATTTTACATCAATATGAATGTTTAGAATGGTATATTTATAACTGTATATCGTTATTAAATCCAGATGAATTAAGTTTCACATTCAATCCTTGGCATGCATTAGACTGTTACCAATATTTGAATGTTAAATTAGTACCAGAGTTATTTGAGAAAGCGAACACCGTAATTGATAAGTGTATTAGTAGAGCCAATGAGGTAGGAATGCATGGATATGCCGGGTCTTTAAGTAGATATCAATCTGACTTTAGAATACAAAATGACAGGCAAGATATAAGTGATTTAGAGAAAGAGAATTTTATTTTATCAGTTAATGAGTTAGATAAATTGAGAGGAACAAATTTTCATGAAACTTTCCCAGAGTTAAAACCATGGTGGGACTATTGTAAAGATAAATAGTATTATGAAATTACACGAACTAATATCACCAATAGATAAGCACATGGATACCGAGTACGGTACAAAAGGTCCTGCTAAAAAATCATCATATAACACTGTGAATAGCAGAGATTTAACAAGCAAGGATGATGGCAATATGACTAGTACCTTTACTAAAAAGAATGCGTTAGATGTAATTAAGTCTGTCGTAAAGAAGGCTAGAGGCAAAGAACCTATCATTACGACTAAAGGCGGCACTAACATTTCACTAGATGCTTTTGGTGGTGACAAATCTATAAAAGTCAATAAAAAATTCTAAAAGGTTGACAAAGTGAGAAGGATGATGTATAATAATATTATGAAAAATAAAAACTCAAATGTTAGCACTGAAAACTCTCGTGTCTTAAAGGCAATAGGTTCTAATGTCAACACAAAAAATTCAACTATCTTAACAGAAGATACATTACCTTCTTGGTGTTTTAATACATCGCAGCCGAGGAGTTTAATGTAATTATAATAAGAAACTAGAATAATAACTTTAAGCCCTCTTTATGAGGGCTTTTTTTATGGGCAACATAGTTCAGTTGGTAGAACAAAGGACTGAAAATCCTTGTGTCACTGGTTCAAGTCCAGTTGTTGCCACCACGTTGGCGTGGCAGAATGATTATGCGGCGGATTGCAAATCCGTTTATATAGGTTTGATTCCTATCGTCAACTCCAATAATGGGTGTGTAGTGTAACGGAAACACGGCGGTCTCCAAAACCGCAACTAGGGGTTCGATTCCCTTCACGCCTGCCACTTGACATTTGGTCTCCAATGTGTTATTATAGTAGAGTAGAAATTATTCTACAACACACAGAAACACACAGGAGAAGTAAAATGGTAACAAATAAGAATGCGTATGAGATACGCACAGATATACTAGGCATGGCCCAAGGTTTTGTTATGGAAAAGTTCCATAGTGCAAAAAACAACTGGGAAAACTCAACAGATGTTCATCCAGAAACGGGCAAAATATTGTCTACAGAGCATTGTCCAAAGTATCCTACATCTGACGATATACTAGCAGAAGCAGAGAAGTTATATTCTTTCGTTGACGGCAAGTAGTTAGATTAAGCCACCTTAGGGTGGCTTTTTTATTTCTATAAATACACATATAACTTGAATAAAAGGATTAGAAATGATGGTATGTTCAGCACTATGGTCTCATGCGAGAATGAGTGTAGAAGGCACAGTTTTGCCATGTTGTCGTTGGGAAGCAGACAATGGAGATAACAGCAAAGCCCCAAAAATCTCTGATGGCATCCAATCTGCAATAGATTCTGATTATTTTAATTCTATCAGAGAAAGAATGTTAGCAGGAGAACAATTGTCAGAATGTAGACAATGTATCGATGAAGAAAAGCACAATATTCCTAGTATGAGGCAACAGTTAAACGAGAAGTACAGCCAGTATATAGGTCAAAAACCTAAGTTGCGATATATTGAATTAGCATTTAGCACTCATTGTAATTTAGCATGTAGAATGTGTAACGAGTCATTCAGTAGTAAATGGAAGTTAATCAATAATCCAAAACTTACAGCAGACACTTCTATTGATGCTTTTGATTTAGAAAACTATGATGTTGATTTGTCTGAATTAGAGATGATAAAAGCAGTCGGGGGCGAACCTTTTCTTTCGAAAAATCACTATGATTATTTAGATAAAATTATCAATCAATCAAACAATCCCAAAGGTATAACTCTCATTTATTATACAAATGGAACTATATTTCCTAATAAGAATATTATTGATTACTGGAAGAAATTAAAAAAAGTTCAAATAGTAGTAAGTGTTGATGCATTTGGAACACTAAATGACTATTTAAGACCAGGCAGTAGTTGGAAGACGATTAACGAAACTATTGATAAGTTTAAGAATATTGAAGATGTGAATATTCAATTGGGCACACATGCAGTTATAACAAGTTTAAATGTTTTGCAGTTACCACAACTTATAGAATGGATAGTGAAAACATTTGGTCATTTTCCGGGCGAGGGAGTGTTTGATGTTGCTAGATATCCAGAACATTTGTCGATTGCACATTTGGCAGCGGAAGAAAAAGATAAGATTAGAACTGGTATTAATCGTATGAAAGATAAGATTGGCAAAAATGTATTTGATATTTTAGAAGAAGCACTAAATGAAAATCCAGATGATAATTATAAATTTGAAGATATCGCTAATAAAGAACAGAAATTAGATAAGTATTTTAAACAAGATTTTTGGGATATCGTACAAGTATGAAACATGATGAAAATAAAACTTTTTGTATTGCCCCATGGCATGACATTCATATAAGAACTGATGGCAGTTTTAATGGCTGTTGTGTAATGAATGGTGGACCTAATAATGGACACTTACAAAAAGATGGCAAGAATTTGAGAATTCAAGAATCTGGTATCCGTGGTGCTATCAACAGTGATACATCAAAAGAGTTACGACAATCGATGCTGAAAGGTGAGTGGCATCCTGAATGTATCCGTTGTGAGAAAGAAGAAAAGTCTGGCATGACAAGTATGAGATTACTCTACGAAGACCGCTGGAAAGATAAATTTACATTAGAAGATGCTACCTCTATAACTGAAATAGATGGTTCACTTCCAGACAACCATGAACCATTTTTCTATGATTTACAGTTGGGTAATCTTTGTAATCTAAAATGCAGAATATGTCATCCAACAGTAAGTTCAAGTTGGATTCCAGATTATATAAAACTAACTTCAGAAACGTCAATCCAAGAAGGAAGTATATCGATAAAACATATTAAAGGCAAACAATACGAACTAACTCCAAATCCATTTTCGTGGGCAGAATCAGATGAATTTTGGGAACAGATGTCAGAGAGAAAGTCTAACATATCAAATCTATATTTGATTGGTGGTGAGCCAATGATGATTCATAGACATTTTGATTTTCTTAAAGAGTGTGTTGAGAGTGGAGATGCGAAACATATTTCATTACAGTACGACACAAACTTAACAAATCTTCCAGAAAAAGTAATGAAGTATTGGACTCATTTTAAAGAAACTAGAATTGGATTTAGTATTGATGGCATGGGTGATGAACTAGAATATATGAGAAACCCCATCAAGTGGAAACAGATGCTAAAGAACATTGACATTGTTGATAAATTTGGATATGATAACCTTCCAGATAAGTGGGATGGTCCAACAGTGTACGATGTTGTTACTGTAAGTATCTATAATGTATTACACGTATTAGACTATATAGAATGGAAAATTAAAGCAGGCAAAGACTCATACAAAGTATTATGGAAAGAACATTCACCCCATCTTGGCGTACACCCGTTACATCAACCACCTTATCTTTGTGTTCAGACTATGCCAAATGATGCTAAGATAGTAATTACTGAAAAATATAGTAACTGGCGAACTAAAATGCTAAAGTGGATTGATGAATTAGAGACTTACACAGAGTATCAAACAAAAGAATCGTTAAAAGAATCGATTAATACGTATGTAGACACGTGGATTAAATTTATTAATCAGAATGACAATAGCAAACAAATGCCAAAATTCTGGGATTATACAAATAAGTTAGATGAGATTAGAGATGAAAGTTTTTCTGATGTCTTTCCAGAACTGAATAGTCTATTAAAGATGAAATAATTCTTATTTGGCGTAATGCCTAACAAATCTATGATTTCTCTCTGAGTCTGGTTGAGGTCTTTGACCTGCTGGAAAGTGTCTTTCGGGATATCCCGTACAATACAGTACTGACTTTGTTGCTGGAACTCTACGAAATGGTTTCTTTTTAGTCATCGTTTATACCATTTCTATCATATATTGTAATTCTGGATGCATAGGACTTTTCCATTCAATTGCTTTACACTTGTCTACTATATCTTCGCTTATTCCATTTTCTAACATATCATCATACGATGAGAATGTACGTCCCGGAGAGCGAGGTTGCATCATACATGGTTGTGGATGTTCCGGATATGTATCGGGTACTATTTCTCCAGTATGTTCTTTGTGATACTCCTTATAGTGGGTATCTGTAGTTGCCGCACGTTTATATATTGTTTTACCACAGTCTGGAGTCTCCCATATTGTGTGGTCAGCACTCCTATAAATAAGGGTACAGTCGTCACCATCTAATATAGCCTGACGGCGTTGGAGATGATCTAAGTATCTTCCATCTGGTCCTAATCCCATTCCAGCACCGTGTACCGTGCCATGAATATGATGGATGACTGTACGATTCCAATCTGGTTGATAATAACCAACCTGTTCTCCGTAATTCTCACTAATCCATAGTTTTTCGTTATGCCACGATTGTTCTGTCTCGGTATCTGGTCCGATAAACACAGTTTCGCCCTTATAACTTTTATAACAACCTTTTTTGCCACCTTCAATGGCTTTATAAGATAAATCATCATTAACTTTACAAATCAAAGTTTGATTAGGTATATTAAATATCCAGTCTAAAACTAAATGGGGTTTATTTTCTTTCATAATGTCTCCTGTTTTAAGTATTTATCTTATTGCTCCTGAATATGTTGATAGATTTTTTTGATTAATCTTTTGATTACAGGATGATTTGTGTCCCAATTGAAAAGAGCAAAGTAAGCCAAAAGGTCTGGACTTAAAAACTGACCTAGTTTGTTTTTGAATTGTGCAGTTTTCTTTGCCATTCTTAACAAATCCACCGCTCCATCTTTTCCAACTTTACGTATGAATTCATCTCCGATGTTCATAGCATATGCTTCAATCTCATCTGGACGACTCATATACTCGTGTTCCATATCACTATCATCATAGCCATCATTTCCAGCATGGAAATCTCTATCTCTGTATTGCTTCATATGAAGTAACTCATGCTTCAACGCATCTTTTAATTTGTTTAAGAAGTATTTTTTACTATCGCTATTCCATGTAAAACTTTCAGGACCCTCTTTGCTAAACACTATAGTAATGAATACCGCAGTCTCGCCTTCTTCGTCTTTTTCTGGATCGTAATGGGCACCAATTGTTAGTTCGCCTTCGCTTAACTCTTCGTTTCTTACTATTTTTACAGATGCGATAGGAAAATGCTTTTCTACAATTGTGATGATTTCTCTAAATGACTGAGTACCATTGATATCTTTAGCGATATCATTTAGGTCAAACTGGAATTTATCTGGTGTTATGATTTCTGTAATTAACATGTTATCTCCTCTCCATAAATTCTTTAATAAACAATTCCATATCTATTCCAGTAGGTACTGATATAATGCTTCTCGCTGGATGATTGTCTTCATGTTGTGCTTCAGTGCCTGCGATTCCGGCAACATAGTCTATTTCCTTTACAGAGACTTTACTAGTCATTCCCACCTGAGCCTGTGACGCTGTTGGGTCGGTAACACTTCCAAAGGTGCTATAAGCCAAGGTTCCTGCTGGAACACCATACGAACTAAACGTAATACCAGTCCAGTATTTGTTAGTCACCCTATCTAAGAAGGTAGCACTTGAACTGGATTTGTAGTACGTTTGTTGCATGGTAGTGCAGTTGCAGTTACTACTGTAAGTTCTGGTTATAGAGTTACTAGACCATTGGACTTCTGATGTGCCTGTTGTTGCTGGTTGACTTTTGCCATTACTTGCTGGAATATATGCTACTCCTGGTCTTACATAATCTTTAGCACTATTAACTTCGATATACACATTATTCCAAGTATTGACACCATCATATTGTGAAAATATAAGTTGTTCTGCATTAACAAAACTACTGACTAGCAATAAAATACCTGTTGCAAATATTCTTTTCATTACCAAGCCTTACAAGACCAGTAACGTGCTTTAGTTTTAGGACCTGGGTTCTTGCAATTGTGTCTTGCACGAAAACTCTTTCTTGCTTTAGGATTAGATACTCTAATCTTCATGGTCTTCTCGCCTTTTGCTTTCGCACTAGTACCGCCATGACCAAAGTTAACCTTGACTACATTGCCTTTTTCATTCTTAACATAAACTTTAAACTTCTTAACATCACCTCTTGTAGGTTTGTTTAGTTTAACTTTACGACCTTGATATTCTGCTTCAAACAAATCATCTTCATCAACACTAAATCCCAAGTAACCATATTCTTCATGGAAGTCTTGGCTCTCATCTAATGTTATTTCTTCTTTGACGCAATTGTTTACCCGTTTACCACCTTTCATTTTGGTACCTTGCTTTTTATAGCCGTCCCAACACGATGGGTCTAAACGTTGTTTTGCTTCTGTAATAATTTCATGTATTTTCATACGAGTATTTATCTTACTTACTCATACGTTTCTTTTTCAGTGATTGTATGAATCTACTCCATGCTCGTTCATGTGCAAAATATACACCAAATTTAATTAGTGCATCAATAGATGCGATTGAACCTGCCACAGACCAAGAACCAGTTGCGAGATATGATACGATAAACGTAATTGTTATGGATAGTACTCGATAAGAGAGTGACTTGTATATGTGAATATGCATTGCTTTCATACTGGAATTCCTGGTTTGATCAGTCTTTCCTTATGGATGCACTTCTATATAATATTTATAGTATATTAAGTGACATTTATATGCTTATTTTACATAAAATTAGTGTATTTTGAACAAAAAATTGACAGAAATGCTATATTATGCTATAATGGTTACATAGATTGATTAATTAACGGGTAAATTATGAAAACATCTACATACGCATTAGAACTTCGAGGTATTTTTAATCGCAACGCATACTCTACATTACTTGCAGAAATGGGTACACAGTTGAATGATAGGAAAGATCGCTTTGATAAGAGTGATATCATTGAACAAGCCGTTGCTGTATATTCGTCTAATAGACTTGAATGGGTTGACCTTATTGGTCGAGACCATACTGATACGAAGACGGGATTTGACTTAGAGTTCAAATATGTTTCGGATGGTCTATTCACTAAAGTACAGAAATTGCCGAAGCAGACTGTTGTGGTTAAATTAAAGAACAGTCTAGGCGCACATAAAGGAACTAATGTTAGTAATCCAGCAGACTATTACATGATTGGTCAGCAAGATAGTATTGCAATCATCAGTTGGAATGATATTAAAGATTATCTGGTGGCAGTACCAGACGGTATCGAAGCACGTATTCCATTCAATGCTCTTAGTTTCATATTTGATGCTAGTGATATTGATTATAAAGAGAATAAGATTGACTGTAATTATAAGGAAATTAAGATGATGGCACAAAAGAAATTGATTGAAACCTTTCTATGAGTTCAACAGTTTGGAATGAAAATTGCATAGATGGTATGAAAAATCATATTGATAGTGATTCTATTGATTTGATTTTTACTGACCCTCCTTATGGCATAGAAGGTGATAAGTTAGATACTCATTATAACCGTGACGAGAGTAATGTCGTAGACGGATATGTAGAAGTACCGTTAGAAACATATGATGTGTTTTCTACTGATTGGATTACTGAATGTGCGAGAGTACTACGTCCAGGTGGCTCAATGTACATCGTTAGTGGATATACTAATCTACATCACATTCTAAACGCATTGCATTCTACTGAATTGACTGAAGTGAATCATATTGTAGCAGAGTATTCTTTTGGTGTAAGTACTACACATAAATTTGTAAGTAGTCATTATCATGTATTGTTCTGGCAAAAACCTAATAAAGGTAAACAGAAACGAACGTTCAATACGAATGCGTATTTCACTGACAGTAAAGATTCATACCATGATAGGCAGTCAGTACAGCAATTGCCTAGAGACTATAAGCCAGGACAGGTAAAGAACAAGAATCAACTTAGTGAAAAATTTATAGAAAAGTTCATCATGTACAGTTCTAATCGTGGTGATATTATACTAGACCCATTCTGTGGTGGATTCACAACAGCCAGAACCGCATTGCGATATGGTCGTAACTTTGTTGGATTCGAATTAAACAAAAATGCATATGATGTATTCTTGCCAACATTAGATAATGTCGAAGTATTAGATAGTCCAATTCCCGAATCACCAGAACCTGGTGAGTTGGCTAAGAGAGAAAAGCAACGTTCAAAGTGGAAGTCTAACAGAGACAAAAATAAAGAGTTAGACTCGACACTTTTTGATTGACATACATAAGGATATATTATGACTACTTTTACGTTTAAAGCATTAGACAAAACTTTCACTGTGAAGTGCAAGAAAGATGTTTCTGAAAATACTCCAGAGTACCACAATGAAACAAGCA
>Ga0209816_1003847_pt1 | contig 10182 bp, 22 predicted proteins | sample CoawatmetaG01DNA_FD_187509 | JGI IMG/M metagenome (GOLD analysis project Ga0209816, IMG submission 187509) | Marine microbial communities from the West Antarctic Peninsula - Coastal water metaG017-DNA (SPAdes) (version 2) | ecosystem: Environmental > Aquatic > Marine > Coastal ... | reverse complement strand
GGTGTGGGGGGGGGATGATGCCACTTCAAAGAAAAGGATATTTAGGCTAAACGCCCGTATAGCCCTTATAATCTAGAATGCTAAAGCCCTTGTTTATATGCGCTCTGAGATCTGATAGGGGTAGGCCTGATTCAATGCACATTGTCATGCGGTGAAGCTCAGACTCAGTAGAGACACTCATTAATAAACTAGTTATTATCTGCTTATTGCTTTGAATTGATTGTTTAACTTCTAATGGTTTATCAACAGTATGCAATGTATTGATATGATTAACTTTCTTTTTTAAATACTCCGCGGATATTTCCCGGTTATTGTACGGTTCAACCGGGGCGTTAGCTATCCGGCCAGCATCTTGATCACTTAGGTTATTATCATAAATGATTCGCCGGGTAGCGCCTTTGATCTGTGGATAATGGCCGCTTACTTTCTTTACAATGCCTAGGCGTTCTAATCTTTTAACCTGGCGCGATACGGCCGGGGTACTTATTCCGATGTCATTCGCTATTCTTTTCAGGCTTACATGTGAGAAGCCGGCTTTATTGCAATAGCTACTTAATACAATTAATACTTTATAGCTGGCTTTTGTCATATTCACATTAATAACACTTAATGGAATAACGCTAAATTTGCGCTGATCCGGGGCCTTTACTTTCTCTTTTATCCTGGGCCTTTTTGGTAGTATGTATAAGTTATCATTCATATGCTTACATAATAACACTTTTTAAGGCCACACAAGGGCCGCCACGCTGTTTTTTTGTCTTCTCCCTGGCCCTAGTATTCCCAATATTAACCATTTTATAGGCATTGAAATTAATTCTACTTACTACCTGGTAACTTGTATTTTAGATATATAAAAGATATAATCTAGATATGCATGGTCCGCCGTGCGTGTTATCTTAATAACTATATAAGGAACTAAGATCATGGATATAAAAGAAAGAATGAAAGTTTTAACAACAGTACAGCGTTATATTAAAAAAGAAGTTATAAAAGATAAATCTTTAAAGAATTATCTAAGATTAAATGAATTACTTGATACAACCTATTTTTTGGCCGAAGAGTTGCCGGATCATGAAATAGAATACGATAGTTTAACGGGCGATTCAACGCGCGAATTTTATCAAGATCTAGCCGAATTTTTAGTAAAAGAAGCCGTATATTTAATAAATAAAGACATACGGGAGGGTATCTAATGAATTTATTTGAAGTTACATTTTTAATATTAGTTTTATTAGTTACTTGCGCCGTTTCTATTGTTTGCACTATGGCCGGGTATCCTATTGTTGGCCTTTGTGTTTTAATCGCTTTAATTATCAGCATTCTTTTTGCGGTATACCAGGGGGCTATCTAATGAATAGAAAATTAAATAATTCTATTATATATAATGGCCCGTCTTTAATTGACGGTTCGCCTATTGTTGTTATTGCATTAGTAAAGTCTAGCAATAAGAAAACCGGTAATATGGTTCAAACTTATATTATCCGGGCTGATATGGATCCGCTAACCGCTTCAAAGCATGGCCATGATTTCGCTATATGCGGCGATTGTAAGCATAAAGGCGAAGCAGATCCGGACGGCCCAGGGAAGCAAGCTATCAAGAGATCCTGTTATGTAACGCTATTTCATGGCCCTTTGCAAGTATATAAAAGCTTTAAGAAGGGAAATTATGAGATCGCCGGGGATATTCCGGCCCTTGCATCCGGGCGCATGGTTCGCCTAGGTACTTATGGGGATCCGGCCGCGGTTCCGTCTCATGTATGGGATGCGCTGCTAAAAGATAGCGTAGGCCATACGGGGTATACACATCAAAATAATGTACCGGGCGCAGATGTTAGGCCTGATCTAACTATGATCAGCGCGGATAATCTAAAAGACGCTAAAATAGCCTGGGTAAGCAAGCGCCGGACTTTTCGCATTATTACGGCCGTTAGTGATAAAACAGAAAATGAGATATTATGCCCAGCATCCGAGGAAGCCGGGCGCAAGGCCCAATGTAATGATTGCAAGTTATGCATGGGATCACATACAACCGCGCCCAGCATTGCAATTGTGGCCCACGGGAACGGCGCAGCTTACATTAACTAGAGTTAAAGTCTATCTAGTTTGGATAGGTTTAGAGTTTGGATAGTGTTAACTCATAACGGCTCTTTAAAGGGCTTTTATGGGGTTGTCATTAGATAATCATTTAATAACTATATAAGGGTTAAATATGATATGGAATATATAACATACTTGCGCGTATCAACGGACGCGCAAAAACAAAGCGGTTTGGGAATCGAAGCCCAAAGAAGTTTAGTTATGTCGCATATAAAGCAGCATGACGGAAAACTATGCGCGGAGTTTATCGACTACGAGAGTGGACGGAAAACTACGAAAATTGCACGCCCCAATCTTCATTCAGCTTTGCAGCTAGTAAAAGCAACGCCTGGGTGTAAGCTTTTATTGGCCAAAACCGATAGGATAGCAAGGGATTTGCATTTTATCTCTGGACTTTTAAAGGATAATGTCCCTTTAATTGTTGCAGGCCACGAGCAGATGTCTAAGCTTGAATGGCATATGCACGCAATGATTGCAGAGCATGAAGCCGACATGATCTCAACTCGAACTAAGCAAGCCCTGGCAGAAGCTAAAAAAAGAGGGGTTTTACTTGGAGCGCCGCGAGATCAAATAAAAGGCATTAGTGCTATGGGTGGAGAGTCTATGCACCGCAAAGCTTTAGACCATCGTAAAAATATATCACCTCTTGTACTGCAATGTATGAACGATAAAAGTCTACGAAGGGATAAGGTCCCAACTCGACCAGATCTAGACAAGATAGCGGAACGCCTTAACAGCCTTGGTATTAAGACGGTTAACGGCGGTATATTTAAAACACAAGCAGTTAGAAGTATTATTGAAAAGGAGAACTTGTACAATGGCTTCAAAAAATAAGCAAGTAGCAGAAGGAAAACTAACATCAGATGAGATTATGACCGGGAGTACATCGTCAGCAGTTATGGGCGTTAACCCTTGGTCGACTCCTAATGATGCATTACAAACAGCGTTTGATTCAGTTCTTGGAAAGCCTAGAAAGAAACTAACTTTTGAAGCTTTGCATTGGGGAACTGAATTTGAAGTGGGTATTGTTGAAGAAGCATTAAAAAGGCTAAATTTAACAGATTATTTAACTACATTTAATAAAGGGTTTACTCATAAAGATACACCTATGGCTGTAAGTTTAGATGCAACAGCAGAAGGGAATGGTGAAACTATTATTAGTAATTATGACAAGGGAATTGTTTGCTATTCGGAAAACATTAAATTAGAAGGTCGTGGAATTATTGAAGCCAAACTGACTTCGCATGAAGCTGAAATGGAACTTCCACTTTATAGAGGTAGGATTCAGCTACAAATGGCTATGGAAGTAATGGGTTGTAGCTGGGGAGCTGTTGCCGTTTTACATCGAGGTATTAAAATGATTACTCATGTTTTTGAAAGAGATGAGGAACTTATTAACGATATTAAAACAGTGGCCATTGATTTTGATCGTAGAGTTCAGAAGTTTAGAGAAAATGAAGAGACTGAATGGTATGATTTTACAACAGCTAAGTCAGCTTCAAGAGTGTTTGACCAAGCTAGTGAAGGCACTGTGGATTTATCTGATATGGAAAACGATATACAAACTATTCAAGAAAGTCGTGATGATATCAAAGACTTAGAACAAACTATTGATGTAACTAGCGCCAGAGTTATGGCCCGTATGGGGGATTCTAAATACGGGAACGCCGGTAGATACAAAGTTGTTTGGGGTGAGATTAATTACAAAGCTATGCCAGAAAAGGTAGTTCCAGCCAAAGAAGCTAGAACTGTTCGTATAAGTAAATTAAGGATAAAAGATGCCTAAATCTAATTATGATTCAAAAGATATGCAAGATTGGATAGCAGTTTTACAGGGCCATTGCGTGCCAAATGCTTTGCCTGCAACTAGAAAATTTGCTACAGCAGTAAGAAAAGGCATGCTTAGTTTATATCCAAAAACTAAAATAATAAGGTCACGCTTATATGATTTTGATTTACATGGACCAATTGATGATTTTAATGAAGCTAACAAAGGAGATAAAGATGGATGAAGATGTCATGTGGTATACACCTGAAAGTACTTTACAGGCGTACACCTACCAGGTACTACAGCAACAAGAAAAAGAAACAGAGAGAACTATTAATAATTATTTAGGAGATACAGATGGAACAGATAACTTCGGGGATTGCTAAAGCATTCGTAGCAGCACAAAAGGACTTTGAAAGAACTGGGTTAGACGCTAAAAACCCACATTTTAGAAATGATTATGCCAGTCTTGCTGCATGTATTGGCGCAGTTAAAGAAGCATTAAACGCAAATGGCGTGGCTCTTGTACAAAAAACTCATGAGTGTGATAACGGGGTAAGAATAGAAACTATATTCTTGCATGAGTCTGGCGAAACTATGTCTGGAGGTATACTATATTTACCTGCTGAAGCACCCACTCCACAGAAATATGGATCGGCCCTCACCTATTGCCGTAGATATTCTCTTTTAGCTGCTTGTGGTATTCCGCCAGAGTCGGCACTAGATGATGATGGGGAAGCAGTAGATGCTCCTATGAGACAAAGGCAAGAAAACAAAACACCAATGCCTGTTCTTAATTCAAAAGTAACATTGCCACCAGCAAAAAAAGCTGGAGCCTGAGTCTGCCAGGCAAAGGAATTATAGAAGTAGCAGATGAATACAAGTTTGTTGAAGCTTTTGTGAAGGTAATTAAAAAGATTACTTCAGCGGAAGTTGCTAATCAAGAAAAACTAACAAAGTCAGATATGCTTTACAAAGCTAATTCTAAATGTATCAAAGCATTGCAAGCTTCTGATGAGCTAGTAATTAAAAACTTAATGGGTGATGTCTTTAGGCATTTTAAAGTGGAGGATTAAGTATGAATGATCTTATGTTAGATCCATGTTTAAGTAACGATGTCAATCCTCTTTTAGATATTGAGTTTGCTCCATTATTACAATCAATATTATATCAAGCAGTACATGACGCTATTAAATTAAAACATACAAATCCACACAAGTTAGATGCTACAAAGTGGTTGTGTGATGAAGATGATAATATGTTACAGTTATGTTTAACTTCTGTTAATATGAACTATGAGAGTATGTTAAAAAAGGTAGCAAAACAAGGATGGAACATCAATTTATAGTAGTAGATGAGTATGGCGATAGTCTTCGTGCTTTTTCTGACAAGGAAAGTGCGGAGGTTTTTGTTAAACTAAGACCAGAATGTCGTATTGAGAAAATTCCAGAGCTAACTCATGCTGAATTTACCGAAATACATGGTGAACCTCCGTTCTAGCTTGTCTGTAAAACTATCTTGTTTATTTGACACTATCCCCTTAACTAGCTATAGAAGATGCAGTAGTGAGCTTTGTACGAGGTCGTTTTTAGTGTAATGACTTAGGTTTTGGTTCAACAAGGTATAAATCTGCTCCTTCACAATGAATAATCAAATAATCACTTTCATCCTCGGAAAAACAAATTTTAATCATAGATTGACGGCGATCTTCTAGCAATTCTACATTCCAAATCTTGCGGCCAACAATTTTATCTAAAGTCTCAGCTTGTTTGCTATCTGCTTCAGCAGTAAATTCTACATCTAAATCTAAGCTATCTTCTTGATCCATTCCCCATCCTTCCCAAATACCATTGGCATTAATTTCGGTTGTCCATTTATAATCATGCCACAGCCTACAATAAATCGGGACTTGAAATTTTTTGCATAATCAAACGCAAGAGATGATTGCGAAGTTAAACATCCTACTTGCATTCCCCAAACTAACTGATCTGGATTACTAAAATATCCAATAGAAAACTTAGAATGATAATGGCCCTGAACAACGTGCATACCCATCTGCATGCTTAGTTGTAATATATTGGCGCTCATTCCATGTGTAAAGAAGCAGCGTGATCCATCTGATAAAGTAATAACAATATCATCTACCCATTTCCAGTTCTTAGATACACCTAGGTATTCATTATAAGATTTTAAGTAGTCAGTTGGTAATCCATATTTTAATGCTCGTCTATAAACAAGCGATGAATGATTAGAATGTACTAAGGTCATCTTTGGAAAAATCTTCTCTAACTTTTTGATATAAACTCTTGACATTCTTAGCTCATCTCCAGCCGAGGGTAGATCCGGGTTACTATCGTGCATACTGATAGCGTGTTGATCTAATTCATCACCAATATTAATAACTAAGTCTGGTTTGTATTTTTCTTTGAGGGCTTTTAAAAAATCAAAAGAAGATCTATGATGGAACGGAATATGAAGGTCACTTATAACTAAAACTCTACTATAATTTTTCATACATTACCTATCTATTAAATCATATATGTACTATAGCATAAAAAAAGGGGCCGAAACCCCTTGGAAAATTACTTGTTCATTACGTACATTGTTACTTCAAAACCAAAACGCATTTCTGTTGCAGCTGGTGTTGTCCACATAATATTTTCTCCTTTCAAGCAATATATTACTAGAATAACAAGGCTAGTCTATAAAGAAAATCATGAGTTATTTAATGTCTTTTGGAACTACTAAAGCCTTACTGGGAATAATAAGTTTGTTTTGATTTTCCGGAAGCAAGTCTTTTATTCCTTTTAATTTAGGAGGTTTAACTGGCGCTAATTTTACTTTTTCTAACAACTCATCGTAAGCGCTTTTAGTTGTTGAAGGTCTATTTGATCCTCCATAACCCATATCCTCTAGCCCCTTACATTTAGAAGATAAAGTGTAAAACTGAGGTGGTAAGTCCTTACCAGCATATCTTTTACAAACCTTCATAAGCTCTAGCTGTTGAGATAATTCCATGTTTTCTGTAATTAATTGCTGAGTATAATCAGTGCAGTTACTTCCTAGATACCAAGTCCATCTAACACCTATGCGCCTATCTGAACCATCTCCATAACCATTGTTGTTATTAGATATATTTCCAGGATACCTAGTTGAATTTGAATTATCTCTTTCGTTATAAGAAGAGTCTACGGAAAACTGTCCTTTGTTACATTGTTGAAAGCTTCCTTGTAGGTAATCATTACGAGCTTGCACGACAGTGCATAAGCATAATAGAAAACTAGCGGTTAAGGTCTTTAATATCATAGGAGTGTTCTCTAACTTGTTCACTGAGCAATCTATATAAGTCCTCCCCCATACTCATAGAAGCCTCAAGTCTAGCAATGTCAGCTTTAATTGTAGCTTGGTCCTCTTTAAGACTATCTGTTTTTGCTTGTATTTTTTCTATATGTATTGCATTTCTATCAATAGTGTCTGTTAATTCTACAATATACTTCACGCCTGTAAAAGTACCTACCACTACCGAAGCAATAACAGGAACAACAAAGATATTTTTTTTAAAGAAGTTTATTTTTTCTTGAGCCATATTAGTTAGGCTTTGCTAATTGACCACCAAAATAGAACTCAATAATAATTGTAGCCCATTGGAATATTTCGTCAAACTTATAAAGGCCTGTAATTGTTTCAAGAGTAGTTCCGCCACCTATTTCAAATAATCCTAGGATGTTAAAACCTTCTGTAGTAACCGGGATTACTGTTTCTATACCAAAAATACCAGCTAATGGGTATACAGCAACTAAAGCCAATATAACTATAATAAGGAACCTTCTATTCCAGGCAGCCATAGATGACTCTTTGTTTGATTGATCTCTTGCATTATCTATCTGTTTAGATTTAGCAGACAACGCTTGCAGCATAAGTTTCTGCTCATCATGAGATTGTTTAGATTTAATGGCCATTAACTTGGCAAAAAATCCTAATGCAATTGGAATTAGATGTGTGAGGATACCCATTTAGTAACAGTCTCCTTCCCATCTTTCAATTTTGTAAGGACAGCGGTGGGATTGATCCCCATCTTTCTGGCCCACCAATGAATCATCGGAATTGTCAGCATCATCCACACCCCTAATGCTGTCAGCACCATTATCAGAATTGCTATTCCTAATATTATCTCGATCATAATGTAAACCCCTCTTCATTCTTTATATCCATTTAAAAAAAATAACAAGCCATTAATAAAACACAAGGTGTTACTGGGAAAATTGTTAAAAAAATTACAACAGAAAAAATTCGTTTAGGCATACTAAGTTAAAAACATACATACAACATACAACAACACTAATAATACAAAGCCTATTATTAAGTGGTAAAACTCTTTCATAACTTCCAGCCTTGAGAAGCTGCCCATAAATAAACTAATGCAGCAAGTAAAAAAGCAAACAATCCTTTAAGAGATAACTTTCCAAACTCAATAAACTTGCTATCAAGCCACTCCTGTAGCCCCTCTTTTATCGCTTGCTTTTGATCCTCTTGATTCATTATGCAGGTTTAGGATTATCTGTTTTTACTTTTGCTATTGCATCTGCCCATGTTGTTGTGTTATTTACACTGTCCCAATATTGCATATCTAGTTGATCGCCTGTAGATGGATAAGCTGCTATTCTTGCACCTTTCCATGCGTTAGCTTCTGCTTCTGCATGAGATGCTAATTCTTCTGCTGTCCAATCTACTACTTCTTCTGTAGTTGTACCATCTGAATGATGGGTTACTATTGTGTTTTGTGCTGCTGCCATTTTTATCTCCCTAAATTAATTAACTTACTCCATAAATTTCTGCTGAACCAGAATCAAAAGTTTGCCCACTATGTCCTAAAACTAAAGCTGCACTTGTTAATGCTCGGTAATTAGTACTTAAATTATAGTACGCATGTAGCGTAGGCAAATCAATAGTTACACTTGAACCACTAGTAGCACTAGTCCGAGACATCCATTGAGTAACATAAGCATTAGTTCTTAAATCAAATTTAAAAGCAGCCCACATTCCATTTGCAGCGGCATTATCTCCAGTCATATCTGCTAAAGCATTTCCATTTAAACTAAATTGAAGCTTTGATGTACCAGAAGCAGCTCCTACATTATCAGTATTAATCCATATTTGATTATATAGGCTCAAATTAATAGTTATACTTCGTGATGTTCCACTTGTAGTTGTTAGTGTTCCTAAATGAGTTACTCCACCAGCTGGTAATGCTTCAAAAGCTGGAGGTGAACCAGCACCAGTAGAAGTTAGCACTTGCCCATCTGAACCAGTTGCTACGGCTACAGGATTTCCTGAAGCATCATAGCTAATAATATTACCATCTGTACCTGAAGCCATCTTAGCTAAAGATACAATATCATCTTGTACTTGACTAGCACCTGTAGAACCATTTATTGTTGTTGCCATAATTTTTTCCTATTTAAGTCCGTATATTTTAATACTTCCTGTATCAAAGGTAGGGCTGGATGAAGTTGAAAATGCTAAAGATGTAGTAGATGTGGTTAAACCAGAATTTCTAAATAATGCTGTACCACCAGCAGCACCTACAATTGCTGCTGTATCTGAAGCAATATTACCTATTCCTAAACCTATTCCATTAGATAAATCTATTATTGACATTTGATAATTTTTTTTAGTAGTACCCCATCCAGGTGCTATTTTTCCAACAGAACCACCATTAGGTTTCATTCTGAATTCAGCCCCAGTATCACCATTTAATCCTACACCATTAAAAACAAGTATTATAAACTTATAAGTAGATAAATTTAATGTTGGTGAATTAACTGTTGTTCCAGATGTAGTAGCAAAAGAAGCAAGTTGTGTTAATCCACCACTAACAACTGCACCCCAACTTGTAGCACTACCATTAGTAGTTAAATACTTTCCAGAGTTTCCTGATTGAGATGGAACTGCTGTAGTAATATTTGCAGTAAGAGCCACTGTGCCTGTTGCAGCTGGCATTGTGACTGTGTTAGTTCCTGCTGATGCTGGAGCTGATACTGTAATTACTCCACTTGAATCACCTGTTAATTTTATACTAGCCATTAGACTGTTGCTCCTTTTAATTCATCCACAGTAGTCATGGTGTCTACTTGATTTGTAATATCACGAAGTCTTTGTTTTTCTGTAACTATGCTTGCTGTATCTGCACCAGATTCTTGAGCTTGCATAAATAATATATCTTGTGCTTCTAATAAAGGTTTTCTTTTTTCACGAAGTTTGTTTTTAGTTATAACTTTAGCCTTGGGGATATCTACTGTTATTTTATCACCTAAAAC
>Ga0209816_1003846_pt1 | contig 10182 bp, 9 predicted proteins | sample CoawatmetaG01DNA_FD_187509 | JGI IMG/M metagenome (GOLD analysis project Ga0209816, IMG submission 187509) | Marine microbial communities from the West Antarctic Peninsula - Coastal water metaG017-DNA (SPAdes) (version 2) | ecosystem: Environmental > Aquatic > Marine > Coastal ... | reverse complement strand
AATTTATTTGATAATAAGCATTCTCTAGCTCCATCTAGCAGACATCTTTCAGTTATCCGTGAGCTTTCTCGAATTTTCTGTTGAGCACTGTCACCCAATCCCCTTTTTGGAGTATTAATAATTCTGTCAAAGGCAAGGTCATCTCTGGGAGATACAAGTAACCTGAAATAAGCGATTGCATCTCTGATTTCTAATCTTTCATAAAATCGAGGACCTCCAATCACTCTGTAAGGTAGACCTGTCTTTAAAAACCTATCTTCAAACGCTCTCATTTGATGAGATGCCCTGACCAAAATTGCCACTTCACTTAGGTTATATTTCCTGAGACCCCTAGTACCTACTTGCATGGCCTCAATTTCATCGCTGATCCAGATTGCCTCTTCACCTCCATCCCAGTGACCTATCAATCGAACGCGCTCTCCCCCCTTAGAGCTTGTCCATAAGGTTTTACCTAAACGGTTTTTATTGGCGCTTATCACTCCTGTTGCAGCAGCCAAAATATATTCTGTTGATCTATAGTTTTGCTCTAACCGAATTATTTTTGCATTTTTAAAATCACTCTCAAATCGCAAAATATTTCCAACTTCTGCTCCACGCCAACCATAGATAGATTGGTCATCATCTCCAACGCAACAGATATTTTGATGACCCGCGGCAAGTAGTCGTAAAAGTAAATACTGTACCACATTAGTATCCTGATACTCATCCACCAAGATATATTTAAATAATTTCTGATACCTCTGAAGTAAGATTTCATTTTCTTGCAACAGAGTTACAACCTTAAGTAATAAATCCCCAAAATCACAAGCATTTAGTCTTGTTAGACGATCTTGATACTGGATATATAAAGAGCGTCCTCTACCATCATATTTATCATTTTCGGACATCGGTAAATTTTCTGGTGTAAATGCTCTATTCTTCCAATTATCTATCGTTGACGCTAACAAGCGAGCTGGCCAATTTTTTTCATCAATATCTTCGGCTTGAATTAGTTGTTTGAAAATCCTTAATTGATCATCGGTATCCAAAATAGTAAAATTAGGTTCTAAACCTACAAGTTCCGCATGCTTGCGCAAGAAACGAGCACATACTGAATGGAAGGTACCCAGCCATTTAAATCCTTCCACATTCTGACCTAATAAACTACTAACCCTATTTTTCATTTCGAATGCGGCTTTATTAGTAAAAGTAACTGCAAAAATTTCATTAGGATGAGCACTACCAGTTTTTAGCAAATGAACAAATCTCGCAGTCAATGCTTTGGTTTTACCAGTGCCCGCTCCAGCAAGCATTAAGACTGGCCCCATTAAACTCAGGACTGCTTCTTGCTGAGGCTCATTAAGTTCTCTTATATATGGTGGCAGTCGCCCCAGTAAGAGGTCTTGGTCTTTACGCAATATCTTAATTCCTCTTTTGTAATTATATTGATCCAATACAGCGATATAACTTTAAGTTAAAGCCCGTTCTTATTTTGTTCCTATTATTTTTCTGGACTTTTATTAAAAATAAGAGAAAAAGACTCTATGGACTATCATTCAAAATTTCCTGCTGTATCAGATCTTAAAAAACGAGCACAAAAGAGAATTCCCCATTTTGTATGGGAATATTTAGATAGTGGAACAGGGTTAGAAAACACACGAAAAAGGAACAGAGCTAAACTTGATGAAGTAATGTTTTATCCATCGGTGCTCCATGGAGATATAAAACCAAATCTTAAAACTACTATATTAAATCACGAATACGGTTTACCTTTTGGTATAGCGCCTGTTGGAATGTCTGGTTTAATTTGGCCTAACGCAGAGAAAATTTTGGCGAAAACTGCAGCAGGAAGTAATATACCCTACACGCTTTCAACGGTTGCAAGCCAATCTCCAGAAGACCTGGCTCCTCATATTGATAAAAATGCATGGTTTCAATTATATCCACCTAGAGACGCTGAGATACTAGACGATATATTGAAAAGGGTAAGAGATTCAGGATTTACTACCTTAGTTTTAACTGTCGATGTTCCTGATGCATCAAGAAGGGAAAAGCAAATACGTGGCGGATTAACTCATCCACCTAGACTTACAGGGCGCTTAGGGTTGCAAGCAATTAGTAAACCAGTGTGGTTAGCTAATACTCTGAGAAATGGAATACCTAAGATGAAGCTGATGCAAAGTTATTCTAACGAAAGAAAGTCACTCTCTTCTACTGCACATATAGGATACTTATTAAGAACCTCCCCAGACATAAACTATTTAAGGAGCCTAAGGAAGAAATGGAAAGGTAATCTAGTAGTTAAAGGTGTAATGAGAGCAGAGGATGCAAGAAGTTTAGAGCAAGAAGGTGTTAATGCTATATGGGTCTCAAATCATGCTGGTCGTCAATTTGACGGTACTTATTCTTCAATAGAGGTTTTACCAAAAATAAGGAAGGTTACTAAGCTACCAATCATTTTTGACAGTGGGATAGAAGGGGGTTTAGATATCTTAAGAGCCCTATCATCAGGTGCAGATTTTGTGATGATGGGGGGAGCTTGGCATTACTCTCTAGGCGCTATGGGAACAAAAGGTCCCAACCATCTAATCGACATTTTAACTAAAGACTTAATTGCTAATATGGGGCAATTAGGTCTTCAAGACATCTCAGATCTAAAGAATAACACAATTTAAATTTTGATGAATTTATACATTTACGAGGTAATATAAATGGCTTTTTTTTTAAAATGCTTAACAAATAACTTACTACTGAATAAGGCTGAGCAAAGTGGGGCCCTAGCAGGGTTACCTGACTGGGATCTGAGCGATTTATACGCTAGTCCTGAGTGCATAGAAATATCTAATGACGTTAATTGGTTAGAGGTCGAGTGCAAGAATTTTTCTACTGATTATGAAACAAATTTATCTACGTTGGATGCTGAAGGTATGCTCAATTGTATCACAAGATATGAAACCATTGAGCAAGTTTCAGGGCGAATAATGTCATATGCGGGCCTAAGATATTATCAAGAAACAACAAATGAAACTAGGAGTAAATTCTTAATTGATAAACAAGATAATATTACAAATATAACCTCTCATCTAATTTTTTTCTCGTTAGAAATAAATAATCTTGATGAGGTTAAATTAAATAAGCTCTTTAGCACAAATGCAAAACTAAACCGCTATAAACCAATATTTGATAGACTTAGGACAATGCGGCCACATCAATTATCTGAGCAATTAGAACATTATATTCACGACCTTTCGACCGTTGGATCATCCTCTTGGAACAGGTTATTTGATGAAACAATTTCAGGTTTAGAATTTAAAGTTTCAAATGAGACGTTAGGGATAGAAGCAACGTTAAATTTACTTACAGATCCTGATAGAGCCAAAAGAGAATCTGCTTCTATAGAGTTAGCAAAAGTTTTTAATAAAAATATCAAAATCTTTACACGAATTCATAATACACTCGCAAAAGAAAAATCAATCCAAGATAAGTGGCGTAAGATGCCAACACCTCAATATGGTCGTCACCTTTCCAATCACGTTGAACCTGAAGTCGTACAAGCTCTTAGAGACGCAGTTGTCAATGCGTACCCCAAGATTAGTCATAGGTACTATGAAATTAAACGCAAGTGGCTCAAGTTAGAGAAACTTCAAGTTTGGGATCGGAACGCTCCCCTGCCACAAGAAGACAGTCCATTAGTGAGTTGGCCTGTTGCAAAAAGTACGGTACTTGACGCATACGCAGATTTTTCTTTGGAAATATCTGATATTGCAAGAATATTTTTTGAAAAGAACTGGATAGATGCGGCAGTTAAACCTGGTAAAGCACCCGGAGCATTTGCACATCCAACGGTAACAAATGTGCATCCATATGTAATGCTTAACTACCTTGGAAAACCTCGAGATGTGATGACCCTTGCCCACGAACTTGGGCATGGTGTACATCAAGTTCTTGCAGCCGGCCAAGGTGAGTTACTTTCTTCGACGCCCCTAACACTAGCCGAAACAGCCTCTGTATTTGGTGAAATGTTAACGTTTAAGAAAGTACTTAAAAGTGCTACTTCAAAGGAACAAAAGCGTATCCTTCTTGCTGGAAAAATAGAAGATCAAATAAATACAGTTGTAAGACAAATAGCTTTTTATGACTTCGAATGTAAATTGCATGAGGCAAGGTCCAAAGGCGAACTCTCTTCCGATGATATCAACAAACTGTGGATGTCAATTCAAGGATCCAGCCTTGGGCCAGCTTTTGAATTCATGGAGGGTTATGAAACCTTTTGGGCCTATATTCCACATTTCGTCCATTCACCATTTTATGTTTATGCGTATGCTTTTGGTGATGGTTTAGTCAATGCTCTATACTCTTCTTATGAGGCTGGGTATCCAGATTTTCAACAAAAATACATAAACATGTTAAAAGCTGGAGGTTCTCAACACCACACAGAACTTCTTAAACCTTTTGGACTTAACGCCTCTGACCCTAAATTTTGGGAGTTAGGCTTAAACTTAATTTCAAATATGATTGATGAACTCGAAAGCCTAGATGACCTCTAGGCTTTAAAAGATACAGTTTTAACTATTAAATCATTCCTTTTTCTTCTGCTAAAGCTTGCATTCGTGATTGTAGTTTTTCAAATGCCCGAACCTCTAACTGACGAATTCTTTCTCGACTAACTTTATAATGTAAACTTAACTCTTCTAATGTTGAGATGGTTTCAGTCAATCGTCGTCTGGTAAGGATGTCTTTTTCTCTATCATTCAAAATTTCCATTGCAGAGATCAAAAGCTCTTTTCTGCTATCAAACTCTTCTTTTTCTTCGTATTCAGTAGCTTGATCAGCATTTTCATCTTCAAGCCAGTCTTGCCATTGAGTTGAACCCTCACCGTCAACAGATATAACCGCATTAAGTGATGCGTCGACCCCAGACATTCTCCGATTCATCGAATCAACCTCTGTTTCTTTAACATTTAGGTCCATGGCTATTCGTTTTCTATTCTCAGGCCGTAAATCTCCCTCTTCAAACGCACCTATTCTATTTTTTGCCTTCCTTAGGTTAAAAAATAGTTTTTTCTGAGCACTTGTTGTACCTAATTTTACTAAACTCCAAGAGCGTAAGACATATTCTTGAATTGAAGCTCGAATCCACCACATGGCATAAGTTGCAAGTCGAAAGCCCTTATTTGGATCGAATTTTTTCACCGCTTGCATAAGGCCAACATTAGCCTCCGAAATTACTTCAGACTGTGGTAAGCCATAACCACGGTAGCCCATTGCTATTTTTGCAGCCAACCTAAGATGAGAAGTCACCAACCTATGTGCGGCGTCAGTATCTTCGTGATCGACCCAACGCTTGGCCAGCATATACTCTTCCTCTGGCTCCAACATTGGGAACTTCCTTACTTGTTGAAGGTATCTGCTTAAGCCACCATCTGGGGTTGGAGCCGGTAAATTCGAGTAGTTAGACATATAAATTGTCTCCTTTACTATAATTTATAGATATTTACTGAATAGGTTTCTTTCAAGTACTAAGGAAAACAAAAAAAATCGTTATTTTAGTTAAGAAGGTAGATAGGCACATTTCCAACATCAGAAAACTAGAAACTAAGAGACCCTATGCTTTATCACTCAACTCACTAATTAATTTAGAAAAATCTTCTGGCACCGGAGCAGTGAAGTGCATATGTTCGTTACTAACCGGATGTATAAAACCTAATTCAGATGCATGCAACGCCTGCCTAGGGAATGATTTGATTGAGGCTTGTGTCGTTTCAGAAAATGCTTTCCCCGACATTTTACGCTTCGATCCGTAAACAGGGTCACCAACCAAAGAATGTCCAACATGGGTCATATGAACTCTAATTTGATGAGTGCGGCCTGTCTCCAACCAGCATTCAATTAACGATAAAGCCACTGGAGTACCAAACTTTTGCAAGGCTCGTGCTCGTGTTACAGCGTGCCGTCCTCCATTTTTAACCACCGCTTGCCTCTGCCGTTCATGTCTATGTCGTGCCAGATTACCCACAATTTTAAGAATATTTCCAGGTTCAAAGCCTACCCCTGGGATGCCGAGCAACCTTGGATCAGCAGCATCGGGAACTCCGTGGCATAAAGCGAGATATTTTCGTGTCACACTATGTTTCTCAAACTGTTTTGCTAATCCATGATGAGCAATATCTGATTTTGCTACTACAAGTAGACCGGATGTGTCCTTATCAATTCTGTGGACAATTCCAGGCCGACGTTCGCCTCCAATACCAGAAAGAGTATCTGAGCAATGGTATAAGAGGGCATTTACTAAAGTTTTATCAAGAGATCCGGGTGCAGGGTGGACAACCATACCAGCTGGTTTGTTTACTATTATCAAGTATTCATCTTCAAAGACTACATCTAGTGGTATGTTTTGTGCTACTGTTTCTAAAGTAGTAATTTCAGGGATTATTATTTTCCATACTTGTCTATCGAGCACCTTGAAGTCGGCTTCTTTAACAATGACACCTTCTAAGCTTACAGCTCCTTTATGTATTAAGCGTGTTGCATAAGATCTACTCAAATTTAAAGAGACTGGTGCATAAGCTGTCAGTGCTTTATCAAGACGAGTAATACGGTTGCCCATTATTTCAATTTCTACTACGCGCGAGCCTTGATTCATGAATAAAACATCGGGATTAGACCCTACCAATATAAGATTTCTTCGTATTTTAGTAACTACCCTGACAGTTACAATGATTGCCGGGATAATAATTGTGATAACCCTTCTTGTTATCAAATTACAACCATCAAAAATTAAAATACCACAAGAGATAACTTTACCGAAAGGTACAAAAGCGATTTCTTACTCTCAGGGTTCTGATTGGATAGCTATAATTTCATCTGATGACAGAATTTTTATCTTTGATAGCGTCACTGGAAAAATTCGAAAACAAATAAAAATAAATACAGAAAAATAATGACCCAACTATATATGTATCTAAGCTTTTAATCATAAAAAATATGTATGGTACCACCTCCCCGGTTTGAACGGGGGACCTCCTGATCCACAATCAGGCGCTCTAACCAACTGAGCTAAGGCGGCACTGGTAACTGACTAATCCATATTTTACACAGATTGCAAGACCTACAATTGTAAAGTCATCCAGATTGCCTTACTTATACCATTCCAACACCTATTCCAGACACTAACGATTATAAAAAGTCTAAAAATTGGTCAGCTTGTAAAACAAGGAATAAATATGAGTATAAATAGTCAAAGTAATGTAGAAACAAATTTATCTATTGGTCCCACATCTCTGGGTATGGTTAGAATATATATAGAAGGAAAAAATATAAATATACCTTTAGACTTTGACCCTGAGGAAGCGTTAGAAATTGCAGAGGAACTTAAAGCCGCAGCACTCATAGCGCAAGATATGGACAAGAAAAAAAAATAAAACAATTGAAACAACAAAACGATCACTTGTAGCTTTATATCAAACATCTTATTAGGACCTTGGCGGTTCTACCCTTCTCGTAATTGGAAACAACATTCCAGTGGCCTTAAGCAAATTCGAGGGAACTGGCTCTGATCGGATCTTGGTTCGATTATCTGGTGCCCACCTGTAAAACCAGGTCCTCGGGAATTAGCTATTCCAACGGTTGTTGGTGGTCCCGCTACTTTTTATTTGATTAGGTATTAACAATAAGACTTAGTCACAACTCGCTTTGTTGAAATTCTTTCGACATTTTATCTAAAACTGCGTTTACAAGTGGCAATCCCTTGTCGTCCGACAAAAATGCATTAGCGACATCAATAAATTCGACAATAATAACTTTTGGTGGAGTCTTTCCTAATAACATTTCAGCCCCTGCCGCTCTAAAGATCGCCCTTAAGGTTGGGTCAATTCTGTCTATAGGCCAGTTAGTAGCCAATGCTCGATCAGTTGCCTTATCAATCATAGTTTGTTCTAAAACTGCTAAATTAAGAATATTTTTAAAAAGTGATATGTTACACATTCCAAATTCAGTGTTGTTGTAGATAGCACCAATTCTATGCTCCTCAAATTCACTAATCACCGAATCTATGGAAAGACCAGAATGTTCCATTTGAAACAAAGCTTGTACTGAGTAGAAACGAGCTGCTGATTTTTCATTTACTTTTTTTATTTGCGTGTTCACGATATTCCTTTATCCAGCTCTGCACCATCAACTCGAAAGTTACTGGATTTGAATCCCACGTCGGGGTTCTTTTTAATAATAGTTCGCTCAAAGTGAATTAAGCTTAACATTGCAATGGCTGCTCCACCACCTTTATTCAGTTTCTTTGGATCCGCTCTTTCCTCAGCCTGGGCCATATTTTCTACTGTTAATATTCCATTACCAATATTTGCGCCGTGAATTCCTAATAACATCAAGCCACGGGAACTATCACAACATACTGTCTCGTAATGTGAAGTTTCACCTCTGACAACACATCCCAAGGCAATAAATCCATCATAATTTGATTTCCTAAAAGCTATACGAATAGCTGAAGGAATTTCAAGTGCCCCAGGCACCTCTACTATATGGACATCAGTATCGAATTTGTTACACTCATTCCTAGCTCCAGATATCAAATTGTCACTTATATCTTTGTAATATGGAGATACCACTATTAGTATCTTTACCGGAGTTACGAAATTAAAGATCTGTTTGTTAGTCTCCGATGTTATCATCTAATTCCTCATGTGTTAACGGTCTAGTTCCAGTAATTTTTAAACCGTAAGCGTCCAAACCTACAACTTTCGGTGAAGGTGAGTTGGTCAATAATTCAATGGCTCCAAGGCCTAATTCGGCTAGAATCTGTGCTCCTAAACCATACTCCCTCAGGGTGGACGAGGAAGATTCTGAATCTGCACTTAGAATCACATTCATATCTCGAAGCAACACGACAACCCCCCTTCCTTCCTGAGAAATAATTCTCATTGCAGTTGATAAAGTAGGAGAGTTCCCGTCATTTATCCCCAAGGCATCTTCAAAAGGATTGAAAACGTGCATGCGAGTGAGAACTGTGCTCTCTTTGTCTAAAGTACCTTTTGAAAGGACTACGTGCGTCCCTCCTTGAATTTCGTCTTTGAAAGTGCGCATTTGCCAATCCCCTCCATAAACGGAGGAAACCATCTTATTTGATGTTTCAGCAACCAAATTATCATGCCTTCTCCTATATGAGATTAGGTCACTAATTGTTCCTATACGTAAGCCGTGCTGTTTTGCAAAACCAATTAAATCATCCAATCGGGACATAGTTCCATCATCATTCATGATCTCACAAATAACCCCCGACTCATTTAAACCAGCTAATCTAGAAATATCTACTGCTGCCTCTGTATGCCCAGCTCTTACTAACACGCCACCCTCTTTTGCTCTAAGAGGAAAAACATGCCCAGGGGTCGCAATATCTGAGGACGAGCGATTTTTACCTATTGCTACAGAAATGGTATGAGCTCTATCGTGAGCAGAAATCCCGGTAGTAACACCTTCTCGCGCTTCTATTGAAATGGTAAAAGCAGTCTCGTGACGAGACGAGTTATGTGATGACATCAGCGGTAAGTTTAGATGATCAACCCGATCCCCAGTCAAAGCAAGGCAAATAAGACCCCGCCCATATTTTGCCATAAAATTAACAGTTTCAGCCGTTGCCATTTCTGCAGGTATTATTAAATCACCCTCATTTTCACGATCTTCGTGATCAACGAGTATAAACATTTTACCATTTCTTGCATCGTTTATAATTTCTTCAATCGGTGAAATTACTAACTGCTGAACAGATTTAGTCATTTAAGCTCCATTAATTAGTATGTGTTTTCAAAGGAAAGGTTCAAACAATTAATCATACTCTTTTAACCTAGAGACATAACGAGCTAAGGTATCTATTTCAATATTTACTTCGTCCCTTATTTCACAAAATTTCCAGTTAGTTTCTGACTTTGTATGTGGAATCAAGTTTATACTAAATTTATCACGAAAAACCTCATTAATCGTAAGAGAAGTACCGTTTAGACAGACCGATCCCTTAGAGGCGCAAAACTTTGCTAAGGTTTCAGAGAGTTCAAATACAATTTTTGTACTATCACCACAATCTTCTTTACTAAGAATCTTAGCTAAACCGTCCACATGACCCGAAACAATATGTCCCCCCAGTTCATCACCTAATCGTAAAGAGCGCTCTAAATTTAACCTTGTACCTTGAATCCATTT
>Ga0209816_1003841_pt1 | contig 10186 bp, 10 predicted proteins | sample CoawatmetaG01DNA_FD_187509 | JGI IMG/M metagenome (GOLD analysis project Ga0209816, IMG submission 187509) | Marine microbial communities from the West Antarctic Peninsula - Coastal water metaG017-DNA (SPAdes) (version 2) | ecosystem: Environmental > Aquatic > Marine > Coastal ... | reverse complement strand
GAAAAAAGAATGTCTCAAGCAGCTGTTGAAGCTTTAACTGATGCAAACTTTCATTCTGAATCAAGAGCTCTTATTGCAGTTTTAGAAGATAATCCTGAACTTGCTAAGAATCCTTCAGATGACCCAAACAAACCAGATATGTTCTCAGATGAATATGATGAATGGAAAAAAGGTACGGCATGGGGTTCATCATTTGGTGATTCAAGTGATGGTACTGATGATATAGCTCATTCAGCAACTGGAGAATCATCTTGGGATGGACAAGAATCAATCGATGCAATTGCATTTGATTTGAAAATGAACGGTTCACATAAATTAGCAGCAAAAATACAATCAATCTTTGATGAGAAGAATGAATCTACATCATCTATTTCAGATATGATACCTGAATCAGTTGTAATCAATGAAGGAACTCGTTCTCAAGTTGGTGTAATTGGTAGTAACGGTAAGATTATTTCAGCATATGTTCATTATGATGGTTATCCATCAAATATGAAACCAGGATTAAAGAAACATATGAAAAGTGATAAAGATGTTCTTAAACTAATCAAGATGGGTGGAGCAAGAGGAATCTTTGATGATAAGGATATTGAATACTATAAAAGTGGACAACCACAAAAAGGTGATTCTAAAGATGTAGCAGGATATATCAAAGATGCAGATAGAAAGAATGGTGCTGAATTCGTATATTTATATAATATGAAAGATAAGAAGTGGTATTATGCTGATACTTACAAAGATACTGAACTAAAAAAATTATTTTAAGGAGATACATACAATGATTAAATTAACCCAACTATTAAAAGAATCAAGTGAGGAAAAAAGACCTCTTTCTTTAGAAGTTAAAAAACACTTCTTAGAAATTGTTTCTACATATAACAAATATCAAGAATCACTTGATAGAAAATCAGACATCATTGAAATCTGTGAAACACTTGGTGGAATTACAGAAGCAGCGAGAACACTTGCTATACACGAAAGTGATGATTGGTTCGACAAACATACTGTTAAGAGAAACATGAGTGAGTTGGATAAGTTAGGTAAACAATTTGATAAAGTTGCAGTTGAAGCAAAAGGATTAGACCAAAGAATGGCTGGATTATATGAAGATATGGGACACATTCTTTCTCGTTATTATAAAATGGGAGAAATTACAGAAGACCAGATGAAAGACCGTTTAGGAATGAACGAATCTAAATCAGATTGTGGTTGTGGTTGTGGTGGAGTAACAAAGGGTGGATGTAATGATAAATAAAAATACAAAGAACATGAACGAAAGTATGTTTTCTGCAATAGATTTAATAAGACAAGATTCTAAAGATGTAAGAGATTTCGTAAAGAAAGTTTTTTCAGATAAAGAGTTTAAGAGTATGAGTAAAGATACAGACTTCATCAAATACCTTAAATCTATTTATGAAGGAACTATGATAGATGAAGAACATGTTAAATTTAGTAATAGAACACAAAACGGTACTATAACAACAGGTTCAATACAAACAACAAATGAAGCAGTTCTTAGAGGTAGAGATTACCAATATGATAAAAAACAAGGTGTTGTAAGAATATCTAAAAAGAATTTCTCGAAAGTACATAAAGATGGTAAGTTGGTAAAGAATGGAAAACCATTCATGATGGTTCTTACTGATAAGGGAACATCTCTTGTACCTGCTCAATTCGAATCAAGTGTAAACGAAGATGGTACTCCATGTTGGGATACACACAAAGTAGGTAATCCTAAAACAAAAGTATCTTCTAAGACTGGTAAGAGAGTTAATAACTGTGTACCAAAGGGTGAATCAGTAAACGAAGCATCAATCAAAGGGAAAAATAATAAAACTGGTGAATCATTCGGAATGGTTATCGGTTCTGATAAAAAAAATAAACAAGGTGAATTTGAAGTAACTATACGAATTACTTATAGTTCAAGAATAAGTTCTTACAAATTTATGTTTGATAAAAGTAGTAACCTTATCGCAATTAAAGATTATGGGTACTCAATGGATGGTAAGTTTCCTGATATGAAAGGTGGAGGTAGTGTAAAGACTGTTAAACCTAATCCAAGAGAAACAATAACTCAGATAGCTAAAATAACTTCTCCAGCATTTGCTAAAAAGATTTATCAGCACGTAAATAAAGTTAACGAATCAGTAAATGAAGGTAAATACAACTACAAAGCAGATGCACTTACTGCATATTTTAAAGGTAAGATAGATGCTAAAGAATTAGATAAGATTGCAAGAGATGATTTTAAGAGTGGTATCGCAACTAAAAAAGAATTATCTAACTTCTTATCAAACAAGTTTACTCAAGATGTAATGAGTGATACATATGGTATCCCAGCAGGTACATTGGTAAAAAGAGTAAGAGGATTAATGAAATTCGCTGAAGGTATCGGTGAATCGGTAGTTAATGAAGCAACTCCATTCCATGTATTATTTAAAGTTAAAAAAGATATATCAAACCGTAGTATAAAACCAGCAACTGCTTCTTATAAATCTGAATCAGATGCAAAGAAGTTTTTAAAATCCGTTAAGAAGGATGGTGGTAAAGGAATGATAGTTAGACGTAATGAAAACTCAACAGAAGATGGAGTACCACAAGGATATAATCCAATGGTAGAAGATAAATCCGAAATAAAAGGATTACTAAAAAAAGTAGGTAATAAAGAAACCAAGTTTTATGATGTACTTTCTGCCATGGAAAAAAAGTATGGTAAAAGCAAATACAGAACTTGGTTAGAAAAATCTCTAAAAGATTTTGGAGTAAATTCAAAACACTACGATTACCGAACTAATGGAGCAGCTGAAGAAAAATTATTCCAATTAGGAAAAAAATAATCACACATTTAAAAAAGGAGAATGAGTAAGAAGTTACCAGTTGTTTCCGTTCAAGTAAGAAAGGGAGATATAAACAGAGCACTTAAGATATTCAAAAGAAGAAGTATGGACTCTGGTCATCTAATGGAACTAAGAGAACGAAGATACTACAAAAAACCTACAACTATTCGCAGAAGAGAAAAGCAATTAGCCGTTAGAGAACAACAAAAACTAACCATACTTGATAAGCAGGGTAATGGTGATACTAAAGCAAAACTTTATACTAAAAAACCTAAGAAGCAAAGGAATTTAGATAAAAAGGATAAAAGAAACGATAAAAGAGATTAATATATTACGTTATAATCTATTTTTATATACTTATTACTAATAATCCACCATTAATGTGGATTTACTATATTGGTTTATGAATACCCACGAACATCTTATGTAGGGTAACCCAAACAAACCGATTTTTTTAATTTCTATTGGAAATCCCAAATATTTTCACAAACACAAATAAATCGAAAGGTAAATTATGGCAAACTCAAATTTGTTAAAAGAAGCTATCGCTGATGCAAAAGCTGTTAGAGCTACTGCAATCGCAAACGCTAAAATCGCTTTGGAAGAAGCGTTCACACCTCGTTTACAATCTATTCTATCTCAGAAGTTAACTCAAGAAATTGAAGAAGCTGATGAAGATAAAGAAGAAGTTGAAGAAAACGAAGTAGTTGAAGCAACCGAAACGGTAACGGAAGAAGAAGAAGCAGTTGAAGAAACTGTAACTGAAGAAGAAGAAGCTGAAGAAGGTGAAGAAGTATCTGAAGATATGGAAGCTGAAGAAGAAGTTGCTGACGAAGAATCTGCTGAAGAAGTAGAAGAAATCGCTGGAGAACATGAAGCTGAAGAAGAAGTATCAGAAGAAGAAGAAGTAGAATCAGAAGAAGCTGAAGAAGTTTCTGAAGAAGAAGTTGAATCTGAAGAAGATGAAGACGAACTTGATTTAGAATCAATCATTAGAGAACTTGAAGAAGAACTTGATGATGAAGAATCTGAAGAAGTATCTGATATCGCATCAGACGAAATTGAATCACACGAAGAAGAACATCACGAAGAAGAAGTTTCAGAAGAGGAAGAAGTTCCTGCAGAAGAAATGGAAGAAGCTCATGATGAAGAAGCTGAAGGTGAAGACTTTGAAGAAGAATTGGATGAAGAAATCAACTTAGACGAAATCCTAAAAGAAATGGGATACGGAGAAGATGATGAATCAGAAGAAGAAGTTTCTGAAGAAGTTGAAGAAGACGATAAGGAATTGGAAGAGGCAAAAGCGGAACTAGATGAAGCAATGTCAACAATCAAAGAATTGAAATCAACTATCAACGAAGTAAATTTATTAAACGCTAAATTACTTTACACTAACAAACTATTTAGATCTTATGACTTAAATAACGATCAGAAAATGAAAGTTGTTGAAACATTAGATAGAACTAAGAATGTTAGAGAAGTAAAACTAGTATTTAGTACACTTGCGGAATCACTTAAAATAGGTGGTACATCAAGAAAAACAAAACAAACCGCGAAATTAACTGAATCATTCGCATCAAAAGCTGTTGCAAGTACTGCTCCTTCTAAAGAAGTAATTACTGAATCAACTAATACGATGGCTGATAGATTCAAACAATTAGCAAATATTAAATAATTTTAACCCAAAAAAAGGAAAATAAAAATGGCAAATTTTGATTTATCTAAACTAATGGAAGGAAAGAACCCACAGCAAGTTATGCTAGCAGAGACTAGAGAACTTAAAGGAAAATGGGAACAAACTGGACTTCTTGAAGGTTTAAAAGACAGAGAGCAATCTCAAATTTCGGTTCTTTTAGAGAACCAAGCAAAACAATTACTAGACGAAGCAACTGCAACAGGAACTTCAGCTGGTAATGAAGAGTGGAGTGGCGTAGCCCTTCCACTAGTAAGACGTATCTTCGGAGAAATAGCTTCGAAAGAATTCGTTAGTGTACAACCAATGAACTTACCATCTGGACTAATCTTTTATCTAGATTTTAAATATGGTACGGCTCAAGACGTTAAAGGTGGATTCAACGGAAAATCACTTTTCGGTGGAACTGGTGCGGACTTAGGTTCAACTGATTCAGCTGTAAATGGTTTATACGGTGAAGGTAGATTTGGATATACTTCAAATCAAACATCAACTGCAGTTGCAAATGCTAATTTAACAATAGCATCAGCATCATGGGCAGATGTGAACTTTGATAGTTCATTATCAGCTTCAGTAGCAGATGGTACACTTGCAAAAGTATCTTTTCTAAAAACTAGATTAGACAGACCTGATTTAGATGCTGTACGTTCGTACCACATCTCAGCTTCAGATTTCGCTACGGCAGATGCATTCTTCCCAGCACATTCTAAAGTTTCAGGAACTAATTTCGTAGTTTTTTGTAAAACTGATGGCGAATTATTCGCAGATGATATGACAGTAAAATTCTCAGAAGCTCCAGTAGAAGCTAACAGAGGTGATTTTGAAGATAACACTCCAGGTTCGCCTGCAGATATCGGAATTCCAGAAGTAGATTTAGAATTAAAGTCTGAAGCAATTGTTGCTAAGACTAGAAAACTAAAAGCTGTATGGACTCCTGAGTTAGCTCAAGATTTAAATGCATACCACAGTATTGATGCAGAAGCTGAATTAACTTCAATGTTATCAGAGTACATCTCATTAGAGATTGACCTTGAAATCCTTGATATGTTAAAAGCTAACGCGTTAACAACTGAATACTGGTCTGTAACTTTAGGTGAAGAATATGATTCAGCTAATACTGCATGGATAGCAGGTGGAAACTCTGCCGCTTATACTAAGAACTCTTGGTTCCAGACTCTTGGTGCGAAACTTAACAAAGTTTCAAACAAGATTCACCAATTGACACTTAGAGGTGGAGCTAACTTCGTTGTTGCTTCTCCAGATGTATGTACAATTTTAGAATCAATCCCAGGATTTACAGTTTCAGCTGATAAAGATGCTACATCTTTCGCTGCTGGTGTAACTACTGTTGGTTCTATTGCAAACAGATATACAGTTTACAAAAACCCTTACATGACTTCAAACGAAATCTTGTTAGGATTTAAAGGAAGTAATTTCCTTGAAACTGGAGCTGTTTATGCACCATATGTACCGTTAATCATGACTCCTTTAGTATATGACCCAACTAACTTCACACCAAGACGTGGCGTTATGACGAGATATGCTAAGAAGATGGTTAGACCAGAATTTTACGGAAAAGTATACGTTAAAGATTTAGCTAACCTATAATTGGTTAATTAAGTTTTAAACTTACTTGAAGTAGAATACTTAGGTATTTACAAATTAGAGAGAATCCGAAAGGTTTCTCTCTTTTTTTGTCTAAACACCTTTAATTTTAATTTCCAATATTTATAGTAGTATAACTGAATAATAAGGAAAAACAATAATATGTCTCAAGCAAGAATTTGGACCGGTTCAACAACATTTACTTCAGGATCATCAACACCATTTGGAACATTTGATTCTGATGTACAATTTCAAGGTGATGCTCCGAAGGTGGCATCTTGGTGTGCTAAACGATTAGGATATCCAATTATCGATGTTGAATTAGAAGGAGATAACTTCTTTGCAGTATTCGAAGAATCGGTATCGGAGTACTCAGCACAGGTAAATCAATTTAATATAAGAAATAATCTAGGTGCACTCGAAGGACAATCTACGAGTACTAATTTCACCAACCAATCAGTCCAGGGTTCTGAATTAATGAATGTAGTTGCTATATCAGAAGCATATGGTAACCAAGCAAATGTAGGTGGTAGGGCTGATATTAAAACAGGTTCCATTGATGCAATACATGGAGTACAAGATTATGATTTACAATCACTTTGGGGTGATGTATCTGAAAGTGGAAAGCGAATTGATGTAACTAAAGTATTTCACGAAGCTTCACCAGCAATACAAAGATTCTTTGACCCTTACTCGGTAAGTGGACAAGGAACTCTTAACTTAATTGATGAATTTGGATTTGGTTCTTTCTCACCAGCAGCACAATTTATTATGATGCCACTTTATGAGGATTTATTAAGAATACAACAAATAGAAATGAGTGACCAGATTAGAAAATCTGCACATACTTTTAATATAGTAAATAATAAATTACAAATATTTCCAATACCAGAAAAAAACTACACATATCACTTTGAATATCAAGTAGTAGATGAGGTTAAAACAAAAGCAGCAATAATAAATCCTAACGTAGTATCTGATTACTCAAATGTAGGATATAATTTTGCAGAATACCTAAACATCAACGATGTTGGTAAACAATGGATTAGAAAATATACACTTGCACTAGCAAAAGAAATGTTGGGAGCAGTTAGAGAAAAATATTCATCAGTTCCAATTCCTGGTTCAGAAGTATCATTAGATGGTGCACAGTTAAGGTCAGAAGCACAAACAGAAAAGGATAACTTAGTAGAACAACTAAGAGAGAACTTAGATGCAGTAAGTAAGAAACAACGAATGGAAAATGAAGCAGCAATGGTTGATCAACAACAAACTGTTATGAATAAAGTTCCATTAGCAATTTTTATAGGATAAAGTTATGCCAAAGTTTTTCAATGCAAAAGATATAGATTTCATAAAAACAATTTCAGAAGAAGTAGTTGATTATGTAGTAGAACAGGCAGTAACTTTATTTAAGATATCTGTTGGTGAAACAACAACCAATTTATATGGTGAATCTTTAGGAAAAGTTTGGAGAGCACCCTCCACAATGATGGCTATTGTTGATAGAGAACCAATGAATATAGTTTATGAAGGATTTGGTGCTGATAGACAAGGAGCAGTTGAATTTAGATTTAATAGAGAGAGATTAAGAGAAACTTCATATGCAGTACCAAAGGTTAGAAATGTAAACGGAACACTTGTACCAACAGAAGCTATACAAAACTTAACGGCGGGATATCCTGAAATTGGCGATGTTATGTTATTTGATGGAATTTACTATGAAATAGATAATGTAAAAGAACCACAATGGATTGGTGGTTCACCTGAAGTTTATAATAAAGAAGCAAATACGTTTGAAAGTACAAGCAATCAATTGATTGTTGTTGGATTTATGGCACGTAAATCCCAAATCCAAATAGATGAAAGAACAATATAATGGCAGTAGACCCTTTAAAAAATGTTCCTTTAAATAGAGGAACTCAGTTAAAACGAGAAGGAAACGAACTTGGAAAAGGAGTTCGTCTTTATGATGTAGATTTGGCAATAGCCGAACACATGATAGACACGGTCGTACCATCTGTTGAAGCATTCCGTGAAAAAGTTAAAGTTCCTGTTTTATATGGTAATCCAGAAAGATGGACATCTGTACAGAAACAAGGATACTTAAAAGATAAAAACGGAGCATTACAAATTCCTCTTATAATGTTTAAGAGAAATTCAATTGAAAGAAATGATACAATGGCATCTTCAATGAACCGACATGTATCATACCCATCAGTATCAATGTATTCAAAAAAACACAGATACGATAAGTTTTCAGCAATGACTGGTACTACAAAACCAGCAGCAATTATTGATGTTATAATGCCAGATTATGTTACTGTTTCTTACGAAGTAATAATATGGACTGATTTTACAGAACATATGAATAAGATTGTTGAGGCATTTCAATATGCGACAGATGAATATTGGGGAGATAAAAATGGATTCAAATTTAGAACAAAAATAGATTCATTTGATAATACTACTGAAGTAGGGGAAGGTTCTCAAAGAATTGTTCGTACTACATTCACAATGATGGTTAATGCATATCTTTTACCAGAACAATTTAATAATGAATCAACTCATAAAAAATCAATTACACCTAAAAAAGTAGTTTGGGGAATGGAAACTGATTTAACAGGTTTAGCTGGAGGTGGAACAAATTCTGCAGTTAAAACACAAATGTATAATGAATATTCTGATATAATTGATTTCATGTCTATACGTGGTTCAAAATTAACTACATATGTGGATGCTGATAGTGTAAAACTAACATCAGTTGATTTACCAAAATTACCACCTGAATTAATTGGAGTATTTAATACAGATGACTGGTTTAGAGTATATGTTAATGGTGTATTTGTTGCAAATACTAAATATACCTATGAAGAGATAGGATCAGAAATAAGTTTTAATTTCAATACAGGTTCGTTATCAGAGGGAGGAACATATCCAACTGATTTGATATCAACTGCAACTGATTTAGGATACATTCTTGAGGTAGGTGATGAAATTGGTATAACTGGTAAATTTATAGAACTATAACGATGGCACTAAAAGATTTAGAACAGATTTTAAAACAAGTACATGAACCAGATGAGTACAAACTCATTGCTCATGATATGGATCATAGTTTATATTGGATATGGAAATTAGAAAATGCAAAATTAAAAGATTTAGATGAAAAATTACGTGTTTTTAGGCCCGAACACGCAAGGTTTGATATATTTATAAATGGACAATATATTTTAGAAACAGATTATGTGTTTGAAATACCAAGTAGAGATATTTTAGTGAAATTCAAAAAATCAAATTTTGGATATACACTACAAACATCAGATGATATAAAGATAGAGGGCGATATACAAGTACAATAATGAGCAATAAACAAAAACCAAATATAATAACTCCTTTCAATGATAGGAAACGGTTTAAGGATTTGATACGAGAAGTAATAAGTGATACAACCATTTTTACTCACACACCAGATTCTATTTCGTTAAGCGGTGTTTTGTTTACAATAACATTAGCTAATAAGAAGTTTGTTTATGAGGATGTTAAGGTTGATAATCTAGCAGATTATATTGATGTGTATTTACAAGGAGTAAAAAAGAGTTCAGCTTTTTACTCGGTTACAGATGACGGAACAAATATAATATTACAAACAAACCAAACCATTACACAGAGACCTGACTTAATTGTTGGTTCTGATTTCTTGGTTAAGGGTAAGATAGTAGCGAGATAATATGGCAACATTAATTCAAAGTAAACAGATACAAGGTGTTATAACCGCCTCGGTAATCCAAGGGGATTTTACCGTTGGAGGTGGAGGTTCGGTTAACTTATCCGAAGCATCTGGTGTTAGTGGTTCATTTAGTGGTTCATACCAAGGAGATGGTTCTGGATTAGTTGGAATATCGTACACTAACCTTACAAACTTACCAACACTTTTTAGTGGTTCATCTCAAGTTGATATAACTCAAACTAATGGGTTTACTGCGTTTAGTTCATCAATAGCAACATCACTTAGTAGTGTTGATACAGATGACCAAACTCTTTCATTCAA
>Ga0209816_1003839_pt1 | contig 10187 bp, 8 predicted proteins | sample CoawatmetaG01DNA_FD_187509 | JGI IMG/M metagenome (GOLD analysis project Ga0209816, IMG submission 187509) | Marine microbial communities from the West Antarctic Peninsula - Coastal water metaG017-DNA (SPAdes) (version 2) | ecosystem: Environmental > Aquatic > Marine > Coastal ... | reverse complement strand
ATTTTCCCTCAGAGTGATTAATTTTCATTTCTAAAGGCATTCTCCATGCAAGTTCAACAATTTTATGATCTAGAAACGGCACACGAGTTTCTAGGCTATTGCCCATTGCAGCTCGATCTACCTTGCATAAAATATCATCTGTAAGATAATTCAAAGTATCTAAATACATCATTTTTGAGGCAAGATCATTTACTCCATTTGTTGGAAGAGGGTCTGTCAAAAATGAGGGATTTATGGAGTCTATTTTGGAGTCTGTTGCATTTCTAAGAGCTATTTGATCTGCAGAGGGCTCAGAGATTAAACTTAAAAATAAATCGTCTTCTGAATTGAGAAAACGAAGCCTAGATGCAAACCTATGAACTTTCTCTCCAAAATGCACGAAATCATTTTGTTTTTTATGCAACTTATTATATTGCTTAAACATCCAGTCCCAATATTGGATAGGAACTGCTATTAAAATCATGCCAGCAATCTTACGAAAAAGGACAGGAACCTTTGAGAGTTTTGACCATAATCGTGGAGCCATTAAATATCTATTATATCCTCCAAATAGTTCGTCGCCGGCATCGCCGGATAAAGAGACGGTTACAGACTGTTTAGCAGATTTGCAAACAAAGTAGGTTGGAATTTGTGAGTAGTCAGCAAAAGGTTCATCATATAAATATGGAAGATCAGGAATAATAGATTGAGCATCTTTTGCTGTAACCAAAAGCTCTGAGTGATCGGTCTTTAAATGACTTGCAACGTCTCTTGCAAAAGTAGATTCGTCAAAATCAGGGTCCTCAAAAGCAATGGTAAATGTCTTAATGGGCTTTGCACTCTGTTTCTGCATTAACGCTACTATAGCTGAGGAGTCCACCCCTCCTGACAAAAATGCCCCCAGTGGAACATCTGATAGACTTTGCATTTTTATCACTTTTTCCAGTTCAGCCTCCAAGGCTGAAGAAGCCTCATCATAATCTGTAAATAAATTCTGAGCTGCTGAATTAACAACTTCCTTAAAATCATACCAACGATTGATGGACAAACTCTCATGTAAAAATACTTGACCGGAGATTGGATGCGGGATCTCATCCATCTTACTTTTGGGAGGCTGAGATGATATTTTTAAGATGGTACCTGGCTCTAATTTAAATACTCCATCAAAAATACTCAGGGGACAAGGCACATACATATAGCTAAAGTATTGCAATAAAGCTTGTTGAGAAATTTTATTGGAGAAACTTGGATACTTTCTTAATGCTTTTAATTCTGATCCAAAGCCAAAAATAGTATTTTGTCCATCTTCAATCCATCCATAATACAGTGGCTTTTCTCCAAACCGATCCCTAATTAAATAAAAATTTTTCTCAGTCTTGTCCCATAAAGCGATGGCAAACATTCCTCTTAGCTTTGTTAAGGTATTTTCTATGCCCCATTGCTCAAATGCCTCAAGCAAAGTTTCAGTGTCTGAGGAGCTATTCCAGCAAATTGAATCATCTTTTTGTTCCAACTCAGATCTTAGTTCATTATGATTATATATCTCCCCGTTATAAGCAATAACCAAGTTGCCTGAGTGAGAGTGCATGGGCTGGAGCCCGCCTGCCGAGGTATCAAGAATAGACAATCTTCTGTGGCCCATGAGTAAATTGCTATCCATATCTGCAAAAATACTTGAAGCATCTGGTCCTCTATGTTGCAAAGAATCATTCATTGGATTGAGAATGCCCTCAGCAGTAGAGATGCTCATCTCATTTAGTTTAAAGAAGCCTGTTATCCCACACATATTTTAGTGATTTTTATTAAGGTACCAGCCTACTGTTGCTTTTAATCCATCTCGGACTTTATGCGTTGGCTTATAACCAAGCAGTTTTTTTGCTTTAGTTATATCAGCTTGGGAATGTCTAACATCCCCATCTCTAAAGCTTCGATAGATTAATTTTAAATGCTGTGATTTATTCTCTTTCTTGATAAATGCTTGAAGAAGCTTATATAACTGATTCAAGGAGGTTCTATCCCCAACAGCAATATTATAGATATTATTTAATGCAAGTTGGTTAGTGCTGGTCGCAGCTAATATATTTGCTTGGACAGCATTTTCTATAAAGCAAAAATCTCTACTTGTTTCCCCATCACCATTGATAAAAACTTCTTGATTGTTAGCAATCATGTCAATCCATTTAGGAATTACAGCCGCATAAGTACTTTTTGGGGTTTGCCTTTTACCAAAAACATTAAAATATCTTAGACCAATACTATTAAAGTCATACGATTTTTTAAAAACGTCTGCATAAAGCTCATTAACATATTTAGTAACGGCATAGGGGCTGAGCGGATTACCAATGATGTGCTCTCTTTTAGGCAATGCCTTGTGATCTCCATATGTAGAACTGCTAGCAGCATAAACAAAATTGGTAACTTGAGCATCGCGAGCAGCGACCAGCATATTTAAAAAGCCAGTAATATTGCTTTTGTTAGTTTTAATAGGGTTCTTTATGCTTCTAGGTACAGAACCAATTGCTGCCTGGTGCAAAACAAAATCTACTCCCTGACAAGCTTTCTTGCATGAGTTTAAACTCGCAATGTCCCCTTTAAGAAATTTAAAATTTGCCCATTGCTTCTTTGAAACTAGAGACTGAACGTCGATGAGGTTATCAGGGTTTCCTGTAGAAAAATTATCTATGCCAACAACTTTTTGATTTAAAAGAAGTAAAGTTTCAAGTAAGTTACTTCCGATAAAGCCACCTACTCCAGTAATCAACCAGGTTTTAGGATTTTGAATCAGCTCATGAGAGATTTTATTAAATCGAGACATATTATTACTAAAGCCTCTTATCCACTTGATTCGATGGAAATAGGTACTTTAAGTCATAAAGAACATGGGTGTTTTTGCCAAATGATCTAATTTTCTTAATGCCCATTTTTTTAAATTGAGCATGAGAAACAGCAATTATAATGCCGTCATATGAGTTGAGTCTTGGTGAATCAATCAAATCAACTTTAAACTCTTTTTGAGCTTCCTCTTTATTAACCCATGGATCATAAATACTTACTGAACAGTTATATTCTTCTAGCTCATGGGCAATGTCTATAACCTTAGTATTCCTTATATCAGGACAGTCTTCTTTAAATGACAAACCCATAATAAGAATTTTAGCTGCATTAATTTTAATGCTTTGCTGGGCAAGAAACTTAATTAATTGAGATGCAACAAATGCTGACATGCTATCGTTTAGCCTTCTACCTGCCAAAATAATTTCAGGGTTATACCCAAGACATTCGGACTTATGAGTAAGATAATAAGGATCAACACCGATGCAATGACCCCCAACAAGACCTGGTCGAAATGGGAGAAAGTTCCACTTCGTCTCTGCTGCTTGCAACACAGACTCAGTATCGATCTCCATCAAGTTAAAAATAATTGCTAATTCATTGATTAGAGCTATATTAAGATCCCTTTGGGTATTTTCAATAACCTTTGCCGCTTCCGCAACCTTGATGCTTGGAGCTTTATGAGTACCTGCAACGATGATAGTGTTATAAAGGCTATCAATAAAGTTTGCAGATTTTAAGTCTGATCCAGATGTTACCTTCATTATGTTTGGCAATCTATGAGTCTTATCACCTGGATTGATTCTTTCAGGGGAGTATCCAATATAAAAATCATGGTTTAACTTAAGGCCAGATTGATTTTCTAAAATAGGCAAGCAATCTTCCTCTGTTGCACCAGGATAAACAGTCGACTCATATATCACCACATCCCCTTTTTTTAGAATAGTGCCAACTGTTTTTGAGGCGCTAATTAGCGGTCCTAAGTTTGGGGTATTATTCTTATTAATTGGAGTGGGGACCGTTACAATGTAGACATTACATTCCTGTAGAGAAGTTGCATCACAAGAAAATTCAATATTCTTTACATTCTTTAATGTGTTAATTTCTACCTCATTAGTAAAATCTTTGCCTTCTTTTAAATCTAAAATTCTTTGAGTGCTTATGTCAAAACCAACAACTGGAAATTTAGAAGAGAATTCAAGAGCAAGTGGTAGTCCAACATATCCAAGTCCGATAATTCCAATTTTTGTATTTATTAAATTCATATCTATTTAGTTCTAAGGGAGTGAAATTAGCGTTAGTTAATAACGAAAGAATGCTCTTAGCAGACTAGCGTTTGAAATATTTTCTATACAAAGTATAAATTAAAGTTAGCCATTTTTCGTCATTTGGGTAATCTTTATAGGATTTAGGTGGAGCATTTATCATGTCTTCAAACTCCTTAACGGATATACCAAATTTTTTACTTACATACTCTTTATCTTGTTCGCTTTGATTTAGATTATAAGGCAATTCCTCTAGGGCTTTGAGAGCTTCCTGTCTTGAAAGATCACCCGAGCAAATTTGCGAAGAAAATGTAGCTCGACGATAATCAAGATTGAATTTTACTGGCTGAAAATATGATTGGATAAATCTAGTATAAACAGACTCATGATGTTTCCCTCCATACTCATGATAGCCAACCTTCTCTTTCAGAAGGGCTAAAGCCTCTGACTTTTCATAAGGGAGTAAGTTTAATATATAGACTATTTTTATCTTTCTAATAAATTTGTAATATATTTCAGCTTTCCAGTCAAAGGAAGGAAAGGTCTTCATTTTCCTTGTGCCGAAAGTTTTTTGCAGTCCTTTTAAAAGCTTCAGGTCTTTTGGATTGTAAAACCATGACTCAGGTAATATCCCTTCAGTTGCGTAATTACCCCCGCTAATAATAAATTTAATATTATTCTTAGCGGCAACTTTATGAAGAATAGAGCAAATTGCGATATCTGTAGGAATCTCAACTTCGACAATTGAAGATTTAAGAACTGAGAGCTGTATGTCTTTGAATTCATTCCAATCTAGAACAAAGCTTTCATAATCCATGTTCAAGTTCGTACATAAATTCATAATATTTTTAACAGATTCTTCGGAATTCCATCCATTATCTATGTGAACTGCAAGGGGTCTTAAACCCAACTCTTGAACAATATATGCAACATAGCTGCTATCGGTGCCCCCGCTTACACCTATTAAACAGTCATATTTGTTATTTTTTCCAGCCTTTTTAATATCATTTATTAGGCCGGTTAATCTTGCCTCTTGCTCTGGACCCTCAGGCATAATTGTTTTAACTTCTTCAAGAAAAATTTCACAATGATTACAAAAGCCCTCTTCATTAAATATAATAGCGGGATCGGAAGTATCCATGACGCAACGCTGACAAACTTGATAATGTTCCATTATGGTCTTTATGCTCTTGAATTAACTATTGGTTAGGCTGAGGTGCAATTATTTTACTGCTATCTTCTCTAGAAGGATAGTTAATTAAGACGCCTTTATTTTGGCCTTGGTAAACAAAGAAGCTTCCAGCAGCAATCCCATTGGCGTGACCAGTTTGGTATGCCTTTCTAAAATCGTCAATATTCCCAGCACCCCCAAGAGCTATTGTAGGAATTGAAACAGCATCAGAGATATCCCTAATTAACTCTAAATCATATCCTTCCATTGTGCCGTCTCGCACGATTGACTGTATTATGATTTCTCCCACTCCAAGCCCCTCAGCTTTCTGGGCTAGCTCCACTGGATGATATTTAGTGGCATTCTTGCCACTGTTAGTAAAAATATATGGTGACTTTCTAAGAAATTTTCTACCGACATCCATGCACAATACTATTGTTGAGGAGCCAAAGTGATCTGCAGCCTCTTGAAGAAAATGAGGGTGCTGAATAGCATGAGAGTTTAAGATAGCTTTTTCTGCACCACAGGAAATCACTTCTTTAATATCAGCAAGTGATGAGATGCCGCCTCCAACTGAAAATGGCATATTTGCCTCTTCACCGACCCTTCTGATAACGTCAGAGGATATTCGACGCCCTTCTGAGGTAGCATCAATATCCAAGAGGACCAACTCATCTGCTTTTAAATGGTTAAAGATTTTTACTGCATTAATTGGGTCACCAATATATTTATAATTCTTAAATTTCACTGATTTTACCAAAGCATTATCTTTTAAGAGAAGCACTGGAATTAACCTAGGTCTAAACATGAGAGGTCATAGTGTAAGAAAATTTTGTAGCATTAATTGACCGGCATTATGACTTTTTTCTGGATGATACTGCACTCCAAAAATATTTTCTTTTTCGAAGGCGGAGCAAAAATTTTGAATGTATGAAGACTGATGTAATATTAGATCATCACTACCTGGCTCCACAAAATATGAATGCACAAAATAAAACTCTTCATTGGAAGACAGACCTTGAGTTAACCTGCTATCTTTTACCTGCTGCACAGTATTCCATCCAATATGTGGAATTTTAAACTGGAGGCTATCAGAAGTTGTAAATTTTTTAACTTCTGCATCAATCCAGCTTAATCCGTCAACTTTGCCGCCCTCTTGACTGCATTTTGTCATCAGCTGCATACCTAGACAAATGCCTAAAATTGGTTTTTTTTTAACTAATGCAAAATTACTGAGGGGCTCTATAAGATTTAAATCATGCAGATTATCCATGGCTTTTTTAAAATGACCTACGCCTAACAAAATAATCTTATCAGCTGCGTCTATATCATTTGCTTTAGATGAGACTGTAACGGAGACATCCTCTTGCAATAATTTTTTTTGAACAGAAAAAATATTTCCCATTCCATAATCAACTATGTGAACTTTCATTGGTTAACTGCCAGACTAAAAAGACATTTACCCAGCAAGCAATGTGGATTATTCTTAGTTGTAGTAATCATCTAGAGGTCTAACAAACTTTTTTTGAAAGATTAAATTAGTTGCTTTGTTAGCTTGTGCAAGAACTATACGGGGCATTAATGCGAAGAGCATGCCTATGAAATATTTAAAGCTAAATAATAGACTTGGCTGGAATTTAATAGATTCAATCATCAGATTTTTAGCCCAATCAATTTCAAAGTTTGTTCTTAGGCAATGCCAAGAGTTACTAAAGACTATCTCTGCCCTATAAGCATTTAACAGTGGCAGAGTATCTTTGGGAAAGCTCTTAGCAGAGCTTAATCTTGCAAGGCAAATAAGATGCATGTCCATATTCTTTTTAATTGCTTTGCCCATATTTTTATCATGGTAACGCATCACTACCAAAGGCTCGTCTGAATAAAAGAATTTATATTTAGTAGCAATTCTCCAATATATAGATTCGCCTTCACTAAACATATCCTCGTATAGCGGAAATTCTAAAAAAACAGAAGTTCTTACCAAAGGCGCAATCGGATTAATAAATCCATCAGCATAATCTCGAAATAACTTTTTCAAGGCATCTCCATGGGCAGCAGTTGATCCTATGGGTTCTTCTAGGCCAGTTTTATCATCTAATTGAATACCAGGCCCATGAACAACACCCCAATCATCAGATAGAGTAGAAAAAATTTTTACCTGGTGCTCGATTTTAGAAGGCAGGTAGAAATCATCAGCATATAACTGACTGATAAAGTCTCCGGAAGATTTCTGCGCTGCTTGATTTTGACGCATAGAAATTGAAAGATTCTCTTTGTAGTCAAGGAAGATCACCCTATCATCTGTGAGATAATTTGTTGCAATAGTTTTTGAGCTATCTGTAGAGCCATTGTCAGAAATAATAATTTCAATATTTTGATAAGTTTGGTTAATAGCGCTAAGGATTGCTTGTTCTAGGTATTGCTCTTGATTGTATGAAAGAATAACAATAGAGACTTTTGGTGAGGCATTTATCATTGCGCTCAAACGTGCAAAAAATTATTCATCAAAATACTCGTCTATCTGTGTAGCGCATTTCGAGAGGCAGTCCCCTCCATCAAAATACTCCTTGTACAAATTTGCTGTCTTCTCAACAGCTTGCTCTAAGGTCCACTGCGGAGACCATCTAAGCTGAAAAAATGCTTTGCTAATATCTAAACTCAATGATCCTGCCTCATGTGGTAAATTATTTATACTTTCATACTCAATGATATCTCTGCAGCCCCAAGCAGAGCAAAATAACTCTGAAACCGTTTGCACGCTTCTAATATCAGTAATATGTGGTCCAAAGTTCCAATTATTATTACCAGAGGCACCAGATATATAAAGCTCTTGAGCCACTGCCATATATCCTGAAAGAGGTTCTAGAACATGTTGCCAAGGCCTTGTAGCATTTGGATTGCGCAGCAGTAAATTTTGCTCAGATGTAATGGCTCTGTATAAATCTGGGATTAGTCGATCTTTAGAGAAGTCGCCTCCCCCTATCACATTACCAGCACGAACAGAGCTGACCCCGGGGGAAGATATACTATTAAAAAAAGATTTTTGATACGATTGGATTAAGATCTCAGCACAGCCCTTGCTGCTACTGTATGGATCATGCCCTCCCATCGGATCAATCTCTCTGTATCCCCATTCCCATTCATTATTTTCATAACATTTATCTGTAGTGATCATTACAGCAGCTTTTGCAGAATCTGTATTCCTGACTGCCTCAAGCATATTAAGAGTTCCCATCACATTTACATCGTATGTTGTTACTGGATCTAAATAGGACTCTCTAACCAACGGCTGTGCAGCTAAGTGAAATATAATTTCAGGTTTAAAGTCTTTGCATACTTTCAAGATGCCTGTTAAATCTCTAACATCTAAATCAGCTGTCCGAGAAATCTTATTTATCTGAAGCGCATCATAGAACTCATTATTGCTAGAAAATTTAGAACTGGAAAGACCTTGAATTTTTGCCCCAAAGCTCGAGAGAACCAAAGTTAGCCATGCGCCCTTAAAACCTGTATCTCCAGTAATTAATACTTTTTTATCTTTCCAAAAATTTTTATCCATAAATCTTCTATTTGTTTATAGCACACTGCTTAATCCAAGCATCACAGTTGCGAGCTTTTAAATCAATACCTCTTCATATAATTTTCTAATTTTAATTTCCGAGAAATCTCTTGCGCGAGCCAAAAGAGCATCTGATTCGATTGGATGCTGGATTGATCTTGCAATTGCTTCTGCCAATGAAGCTGGATTATTTACTTCGCATAAAAATCCCAGCTCTCCATTTTTAAGAATCTCACTTGGTCCTGAGTTACAGTTAGTTGAAACAATATTGAGGCCCTGTGACATTGCCTCAACTATCACCACTCCAAATCCTTCATAGTCTGAGGATAGAACAAATAAGTCTGCTAAGTTAAAATATGGCAAAGGATCATCCACCCATCCAGCTAAGAAAATGCAATCCTGCAGCTGCAAGCTATCAATCTTAGATTCTATACTCTTTCTTTCCTCGCCATCTCCAAGTATTAACAGCCCAATATCAAGATGTAATATTTTTCTGGCATGTGCAATGGCCTCTACTAAATTTATAAAATTCTTTTGTGATTTCATCTCCCCCGCTGCAATAAGCTTTTTGCTAGATAACTCTTTCCAGTTTTGAGCAGGTATGTTTAATTCATCTATTTGCTCAATCGGCCTTGAGATGACTGGGTTATAAATTACTTGAATTTTATTTTTATCGACACCCATGCTTACTAAATCATATTTTACACCTTCTGACACAGCCACAATAACATGGGCAAATTTATAGAAAATGCCAATAGAAATTTTCTGAAGCAGCTTAAACAATGAAGATCTACCTTTAAATTGCTCAGATAAATTGCAATGCTCAACAAAAATTAACCTCGTCTTTCTAGAAAAAATTCTTAATATAAATGCCAATGATGTGAGTGGCCAAACATTAGCCACAAAATTGTCAAATCTCCTATTTGTAATAAATCTCACTAAAGAAGGTATTAGATATCTAATGCTAGGAATGTTTAAAGAAATGATCTCCACATCATCATGGATGAAGCTCTTAAAATCATTGTTATCGGACAGTGTAAGGATTGAAACGGTCCTACCTGAACTAGATAGTTGATTAGCAAGTGAAGCTATAACTTTTTCAGTCCCCCCAAATGATAAATCGTAATTTAAAAAGCAAACTGAGCCACTATTAATATGCTTAATCATATTTCATGCAAGCAGACTATGAATATTGATTAATAAAAACTGTACAAGAGTCATGAATATGTGAAAGCATTTCTTCTGTTAGACCGTGATGCAGAGCGAGCAAAATGCCGTTACGCATAACGTTATCTGCATTGACAAAATCATCAGCAACCCCAATACAATCTATATCCTTGTAGCCTGGTTGTCGCAAGATATTACCGGTGAAGACCACCCT
>Ga0209816_1003838_pt1 | contig 10187 bp, 5 predicted proteins | sample CoawatmetaG01DNA_FD_187509 | JGI IMG/M metagenome (GOLD analysis project Ga0209816, IMG submission 187509) | Marine microbial communities from the West Antarctic Peninsula - Coastal water metaG017-DNA (SPAdes) (version 2) | ecosystem: Environmental > Aquatic > Marine > Coastal ... | reverse complement strand
GTTACGACTAAGTTAGTCCAACCGAACACTCCTGTGCTTATTTCGCGATATACTTTCATTAGATTATCATCTGTATCATACCACGTGTCGCCTTCTTGAACATTTGCTCCAGTTGGGGTACTCGCTGTACGAAAATCTTGGTCTGCAAGTTGTTGTAAAGCGCCTTGCACGCTAGTAGCTGTAATAGTAGCATAAGGAGTAAAGCCTATTGCATTAGAGTCTGCAATTCCGATTGCTAAACCTTTTGCTTCGACTGTAGTTACAGCTGGAACTATATTGATTGTTGTAATATCTTCTAGTACAGTCACACCTACTATCGATTCTGATACCGTTATTTGAGTACCGTCATTATTTAAATGGGACGACATTACCTTGTAACCTCTTGAGTGATTGTTACCTCACCAAAAAGAAGTCGAGATACTATTACGTTACTCCCTGTATGTATTTCAAGGTCATAAAAGTATCTGCCAGCAGTTAACCCCGCTGATACGGCATTTGCAAGTGACATATTTATTTTACCATTAGTAGGGCTGGGCGTAGTGCACACAAAACTAGCAGATAAAGTGGAGGAACCTTTAGATGGCCGAAGCTGGGCCCGAGCAGAAAAGCCCGTAAGGTTTTTAACTACACCTGACTCGGCTACTGTAAACTCTACCGCAAAATCGGATCCTTGGTCGATAACTAGGTCATAACGGGCTGCACTCATTTGATTTCCTCCATTACAGAATTATAGCTAAGTTGAGGTCGTATGTCAAGAATTATTTTTTTCATGGTATTTATCCTCCTGATAGATTTCCTATCTTAACGCGTACCTGATTATTCGCATCATAGACTCTTATTTTATCTCCAATAATTTCAGTGCGAGCGCCAGAAGCACCACTTTTTATAGCTAAACTTCCTGCTGACTGATCAAAGAATAGATGATTACCATCATGTTTTCCTACAAACATATCTCCATTAGATTTAAGTGCTGCACCTTCTCCGCTTACTGTTGTACCACTTATATTAGCTTCATCACCTGAGGGACCAACTCGCAGATCTCTTGTTAATACTGCATCTGCATCTAGTATATCAACATTTAAAGTACCAAAACTAGCATCGGCTATAGTGCCTAGATTACCAGTGCTTGTAAGGTAGCCCCTACCATTCGTTAATTGGTTATTGTTTGTAATATAGTTAGCATTAGCAGCACCAGTAAATGAAAGATCAGCTAGCGTTAAGGATCTACTCTGAAAGCCTGTAACGTGCCCATGACCATTTACAGAAACATCACTAATTATAGTAGCACCTGTATTAGCTGCCCCATAGTCTACACCTACACTAGGGTGTACAAAGTTGTTTGCTCCATCTGCTACGTTGATAAACGTTCTTATTGCTGCAGCTGTCCCGTGGCGTATATATCCGTCATTTCCTGTTTCGACACAAACTTGAGTTACACCACTAGTAACAGTGTTAGGGGTAGTATTAAAGTAATTAGCAAAGATATATCCACTACCATGACGACGAACAACTGTATTGTTACCTGCCGACTGACTTATACTATAAGGAAAAGCATAATTATTTGCGCTGGCAGCTATACCGTTTAGTTTACTATGGTCTGCATTTGTAAAGTTATTTTGTGAAAGCTGTCCGTCTTGTACTGAGTATACAGTGTTAGGCAGAGAAACAGTTTCAGTAGTGTTATCACCCTTTCTTAGAGTAAGAGTACCGCTTGAGAAAGCTAACGCATCTGTGCCATGGAGTGCTTCATTGTCTGTTTTCTGCACATAACCAGTTGCTGCTACTCCACCTAGAGATGCTGCACTACCTCCAGCAGTAATATAGTTAGCTCCATTTGTTAGCTGATTATTGTTTGTAACATTAGTAGCATTATTAGCTACCGCATCTAATTTATTCTTAAGAGCAGTAGTAAAGTTTTGCTGAGTCAAACCACCTGCCCCTACTGCTATAGCACCTGTATAGTAAGGAACTGCAGTATTAGTAGCGCCTGAAGAAATTGTATCTAACTTTGCTCCATCAACAGAAACGTCTCTTCCATCTACTGTTTGAGTACTTGAAAAAGTAATATTACCAGTCATTTGCCCACCTGCTTTTGGCAGTTTAGTAGCAATAGCAGTAGTAAGTGTAGCATTTAGAGCTGCATCATTATTCAAAGCTGTAGCGATTTCACCTAAAGTATCTAAGTTTGCATTTGCGGTGCCTACAAGATTACTAATTGCAGTAGTTACATAACCTTCAGTAGCAAATCCAGTACTACCTGTAAGTTGAGCAGCATTAATAGTAACCCCACTAAGAGTAAGATTTGTTCCGTCCCACCAAATGTATTTATTTGCATTACCAAAAATCATCTTACCCGCAGTAAGGTCTAAGAATGCTCCTTTTTCTGCTCCACTTGGTGCGGCATTTGCATCAGGCATTGTATCGCCTTTAATAGTACCTGCTGTAACAGCTCCAAGATTAGCGGTAAGTGACGAAAGATTTGCAACATTAATGTTGCTAGCAGTAATATTACCTGCAGTAATATCATCTGCGTTTAAAGCTCCTCGTATTTGCATTGTTCCGGCAGACTGGTCCCAGAACATATATTTATTAGTAGAAGCGTTTCCTACATAAAAGTCTCCAGCTGCATTTAAATGTGCACCTGTACCTGTGAGAGTTGCACCTGCAATTTTTGCTACAGTAGTTCTATTACGAGCTTTACCTGTACCAGTGCCTGCATTAGCCGCTGTAAATATACTTCCTAAGTTATAAACTACTCCGCTTGTTCCTGCTACGGAGTTCCACTGTGCCTGTGTTGTGTTTCCAAGAACTGTAATATAGTATTCTGTTCCTGTTACAAAAGACCCTGCATTAGTCTCTACAGAAGGACCTACTCGAATATCTCGAGTTACGATTGCGTCAGAGTCTAACATCTCTGTATTTAGCGTGCCGATTGTTGCAACTTCTGCCATAAGAGTAGAAAACTTGGCACTTGAACCTGTGATATCATCTACATTTAAAGTACCTCTGAATGTCATTGTACCTTCAGATTGATCCCAGAACATATACTTATTTGCAGCAGCATTACCTACATACATATCACCATCTTGCTTTAGATCAATACCTGCACCTGCAAGAGTAGTACCACTAATAGTAGGAGCAGTACCTCCGGAAGGAAATACTTGTACTTCTCGCGCTATTACAGAGTCCGCATTTAGCACAGCAGTATCTATACTAGTAAAACTGGCAGAGTCTAATGCGGCTACTGCGGCTCCAAAAGTTCCTCCAGTTGCAGAACTAGTATCAATCTCGGTAGTACCAACAGCATCAGCTGCTATTTGCTCCTTCTCAATACCATCTTCTTCAATCATAGCGGCTGCTTTCTTAAGAACAGCGTCAATCTTTGTGTAGACTTCAGCAAGAATAAGAGCACTTGATGTTTTATAAAGTCGAGCAATGATTACATCATTTGCATAGTCTATGCGTATATTCGGAATAAATCCTTGTACTCCACTAAAGGAGCTGAATGAATTTGTAACATAAAGAACGGTGTCGCTAACTACAGCAGCTATCTTATAACCTTCAGTAGAGCCTAGTTTAAGAATGTCCCCATCTTTAAGCTGGCTTAAAAAAGAGGTTCCAGAGCCAGTAACTTTACTAGAGCCTACAGCTTTAGTAAAAGTACCACTTAAAGCTGACCCATACTTAGCACTATTTCCCGTGCCCGTATCGTACCAGAAAGGATGAGTATGGGAGGGTTTATGGTATTTAATAAGTTTCAGACGATCTGTACTATCACTGGCATCTATAAGAATATAGGCGTGCTCAGTTATAAACTCACCTCCAGCATTCCTATCACTCTCTGACCATGTTATATTAGGAAGCGTAGCACAGCTTTGCTGCCAAGCCGACGAAGTAGAATTAGTATTAGTAATGCGTGTTGAGGACCCACTAGGGCTTTTTACAGAATACAGGTGATTTTGGAAGCTAAAAACATTATTAGCCTTAACTGCGAAGGCTACACTTGTAGTTCCTCCATAAGGTACACCAAGAGGAAACCTAGGTATGTTTTCTCGATATCTATCAGTCACAGTAACAGTTGCTAGAGTGGGTTTCGAGACATTTTGAAGTACGTTAACTGCCCTTACGGCTATCTCGTACGTACCATCTTGAATCCCTTCGATCCTCCAAGAAGTTTGCGCGGCATTGTCTATTAATACAGGGCTTTCAATATCAGGAAATGTATGAGATAACTCATACCCTGATAGATGCTCGTATACACCTTGCGCGGTTACTTGTCCCAAGGTCTCGGAGTCCGTAGAGGCACCTACCGCTGCAGGAGGAGTCCATTGTATAGTTAATTCTTCTCCTATTAGATTAGGGTTCATCATACTTTCACCGAACACATCAAGTACTGGAGGTACTACATCATTATGTCTTATTGCAGGATATACACTATCTGCAATAAAAGTAGTAAAGTCTTCGTCAACTGCTGCAAATTTCTCGTCATAGTGCTCTACTGCGCTAACAGCGAATTCATTTTTAGAGTTTTGAGAAATAGCAAGTACTCTGTATTCTTTTGCAGAGCCTAAAACGTCAACACCACTTGCTTTTTGTGTAAGTACCCATATACTTTCTGCAGTTGGAACAGCAGAAAAAGCTGTCGATACTGTTAAAGTATTAACATTTCCTGCGCTTGTAGATACGGGCTGAGTCTCTACTCGAGTAGTATCTGTCCAGTTAAGAATTAACGCGTCAGTACCGGCTGCAGTTGCTTTAGCATTTATAGCATCTACTTCACTATCAATATTTTGAAGAGTATAAGTGCCATTATTATTAGAATCAATAAATGCCTGTTTTATTAAGTCACCTTTTTTATAAAGAACATTAGAAATAGTTACAACTTCAGTTGCAAAAGCACCTGGTTCTATAAAGACAACTGCTAACTCATAATCATTATTTGCTAATAAAGTAGTAGTGCTATCTAAAGGAATAGAGGTAGTACTAGGATCGGTACCTGTATTTGATATACGACCACCCATACGAACCGCATATCTGGCTGAATCCTGTATGTTAATAACATCACCAGGCATAAGAAAGGTAGCATTTAAAGCAGTGGAAAAACTAACAACTTCTCGTTGGTTTGCCGCAGTCCATAGTTTCCATCGACCGTAGCGCAAAGCTTGTCCTTCGCTAGTAGCTCCCATTGCCATTGCTTTTTGAGATATTAGTTTACCGGTTTCGGCGATATTAAGTCTATCTTCTACAATTAAAGGAGAGGCTTTGTAGTTAGCGTCAGGATCAATCCATGTAACAATACATTGATTAATGCGTGTTTTACTTCCAGTGCCTTCATATGAAAACTTGCCCTCAATTACATTAGCTTGAGAAAAGTTATATACAGGACCACTAGGCGCGTCCATAACCGGGACAACTTGCCCGTCAATATAGTATAACATACTACGAAATACTGTCGCTATGTCTTTAAGTACTTTGTAGGCATCTGCCGCTTTAGTAAAGTATAGATTAGCAACAAATCTCGGCTCCATTCCTCCTTTTCCGTCCTCTACAAGACCGTCACAGTATCTTGATATTCTATACAGTGCATACTTATCAATATCGGCAGACTGCAGGAAGTCTCCAAGTCCATAACGATTATTTGTAAGTATATCATAGAATACCCAAGCAGGATTATTTGTATAAACTTTATCAGTTGCAAAAGCTCCATCCCAATCCTGGTACGTACTATCTACAAGCCCGCTAGTAGTATTACGCATATAATTAGCTACACCGTCACTAGACTGCTCTCTTGTTACATAATTAGAAGGCACATTTATTTTTAAACCTCGAGCATGGTATGATCTAGTAGGAACATTTTGAAAGCTTTTTGTATCAAAAGTTGTTTTAGCAAGAGATGTGAAAGGATGAGTTAGTATATCTTTAATAACACAAGTTGTATTAGATATAGTAGAAGCCGCAGACATTTGCCAATCATGGTATGTTTCAGTAAGTGTTTTATATGCAGGACCTTCATGATTACTAATTCTTGATACTCTTACTTGAAAATCTGCAAATGGGCGGAACTTTGTTAGGTCTATTGTCTCGACAAAAGTGACAGAGTTTTTATACATTCCTGAATGTACTGCAGGATGCTTCAGCACTTGATAGGTTTCAAAGCTACTTTCACCGGGTTTTTTAATAGCTATTTCTGTTTTATACCGAGTAAAAGTATTCATATCATTACCTTTACCACTGACAGCATAATGTCCGCTACCATATGCAAAAGTAATTCGAGCTTCGTCTACTTCTTGTCTTTGACTTGCACTTAAATTAAAACCAGAAGCTGAACTTCCTATTAGCACTTTAGGCGCTTGACCGCCTCCATAGTTAGTGGATCGTTCCATAGCACCACCTGCACTAGGTGAGTTGCTAATAGAAGTCGACCCGTCCCCTCCCTTGCCTGAAAAGGGAGTTTGCGCTAAGGTACCTACTCTAAACTGAGTAGTTACACCTTGGTAATTGCTTGTCTGTGTCTGGGTTATAACATCATTATTCGTAACCACTGCGCCTGTTACATCAAACTTATATCCCCCTGTGGTTCCTGGCCATACGGCTGCTAACGTAATGGTAGTCCCTGAAACGCTTGCAATTTTAACTATTCGATCCATCTCTAAGCTGTAAGACCCATCAGGAATCCATATCCCTGCGGCTCCACCAGTGCCTGGAACATACTCCGCAACAGAATTGCTAGTTCTTTTAGTTATAAAACCTTCGCCATACATTCCATCTCCAACACCTCCACCAGTGATAATACCCAATCTTGCAGGAACATGAGTATCTATATCAACGGGAGTTGATACCATAGCAGAAGTGAAAAAGCTCGCATTATCAACAACTGTCAGAGTAGCTGTAATATTATAGTCGGTAGTGCCTGCAGAGCCGTTCGATGCAGTTACATATGCTTGTCCAAACCCTTTTCGTACAATTAAATATTTATCTCCATTTTCGGACTCTATAATCGGTGCAGTACCTCCTGCTGAAATAGTAGCAGTAGCAGAGCCATTAACCAAAGCTATAGAGACTGCGCTTTGGCTGTAGAAATTTCCAGACTCAGATAAAGGTACGGCTCTATCATCGTTTAAATATACAGAAGAAGCTCCGTCTACAAGACCGTAGATAGGACCTTCTGATATAATATCTACTACGGATATAGTCTGCCTATCTCTTAGCTTTGATTGTGCGCTGCCCTGAGCTGCATATATTTCGTCCCATCTAGGCATTTCTATTTCTCCTGTGTCTGTGTCTGTGCTATATTAACATTATTAGCTGAGTCTGTAACTGTATTGTTTATTATATCTTGTGGCGATCTTCCGATTCCCGAACCGTTTCCGCCTTGTATTATATCTATAGAAATAGCTCTTCCAGGAACTCTTAGCTCTCCGTATAGTATAGGAATAGGGTCTCCTTCAATAGAGTTTGAAGCCCCTCCGCTAAAAAGATAATTAGTAGGACTATCTTGGTCAACGGCAGGATCTGGTGCCATCATTTGTTGAATACCCGATAATGCTAGATTAAGTGCTAGTAATGCTGTCATTTTTCCCATAATAGTCATCATTCCTGCCTGCATAGCTACACCAAAACTAGTTGTTGCAGTAATTGCACTCGCTTGAGCAGTTGTTAATGCCGCAGCGCCTCCGATCATAGGCAATACAAAAAATATAAGTATAACAGCAGCTATAATTTTTCCAATACCAGACTTAGATCCTGCCGGAGCAATAGCAATAGTTACATCTCCCGCTTCTAAAGGTAAAAGTAAGTCTTCTTGGTCTATTTGCTCTCCTGCCCTGTCAATAATAAAACCTACGTCTTCTTCATGACACTTTCTAAGATAAGGTAAAAAATCGGGGCGATTTGCACTAATACATTTTAAAATATCCGCATAGTTATCTGTGCTTACGATAAACTTATTACCGAATCTTTCGCCAAGCTCTCCTTGTAGGTAAACACTATGTTGCATATCGATAAACTCCAGTTATATACTTTTTCCAAAAAGGGTATAAATTTTCTCGGCATGATAGCCTATTTTCTGCATGATGGTAGAATAAATCTTCTCCAAGATATACTCCACAATGGTTACCTACCCTACCTCTTATTGTAAAAATAAGTAGATCACCTTTTTGCATATTTCCTTCAACTTTCTTAAAGCTCCAAGTACTAATATACTCATCGGTAAAATAGTCTAAACCTTTTTCCCACCAATCGTCTTCAAAAAGAGGGCGGGAAGGTATATCTAAGCCTTTATTAATATAATAGTCTCTTGCTGCTTCGAAACAATCATTTGTACCAAAGTCGTACTCTCTACCATAAAGAGCCTTATTTTCTCGTACTGGTTCTAGTATGTTCATATCCATACCAGGATAGCTAAATATATAATAAGGCAACTGTGTAGCATTGCAATATTTAATATCAGTTTCTGAAGCTTCATTACTTGCATCTGGATGACTATGTACTATTGCAGTTATATCTCCTCTATGGGATATATCTATATATTGCTTGGATGAGATTATAAAATCATCTTCATCTGTAGCTACATTATCACAAGGAAACCATTTTAAGTCTCCCTTTATTACTGCAAGCACGCCACACCCTTCACGAGGGTACCACTTGTCAAAATGCTCTTGCATTTCATCTAAAAATTGTATCATAGTTAAAACTTCTGTGTTCCGGGGAATGATCCAAACGGTAAACGAGCTGCTGCATTCGTTGATCCATCAGGCTTTTGATTAGCACTTGTTAATACCGAAGGTTTAAAGCCGTATCGAGCTTTACAAGATTGCAGGGTTTTTCCACACACTTCCTCTCTAACCCAGTAAGGGCTACGATGTGCAGGTAAATTTGAGGCAGAGGATGTGTGACTTAATTTACACTTCCATACTGTTTTATGTCCTGAAGCTCCATAACGTATTAAAGATCCTGCACTATAAGAAGTGGCATTTGCATGCTCTGACCATTTACGAACTTCTTTCCAATAAGAAGAAGTTACTGAAGGAGTATTGCCTGTTCCTGCAATTATACAAAGCCAGTATTGAGTAAGTGTAGCATTACCAGTACCTGAACCTGCCCCCGTGGCTTTAAATACTGTACCTACAGTATTATTTGCCGCACCTATTGAGGTAAAGCTTGTATTTCCTGCGGAAGCGATTGTATAATCTAGCCCTGTTACGAAAGCACCCGCGCTCACAGTAGGAGTGTTTGTAGTAACATAACTAACAGTAGTATATGCAGTACTTGCGCTATAAGCTGCAAAAGTTTCTGCGTATACAAGAGGTCTATCATCAAAGTCAAAGTAAGGATTATGAGAGCGAACAGTGCCATCTCCATCAAAATTTACTACACCATCTAGATTCCAAGTACACCCACCTCCTAAACCTGCTTTGTGTCCTTGATATTTCCAGCTGCAGTACTTACCTACCACTACTCGTCTAGGTATCTGTATATTTTCTAGATCAAAGGGAGTTGCTACTTCGAAGGTAATAGAAAGAGCATCTTCAGAAGCAACTCTATCGATTATATATTGTTGTGTAGGGAACTCAACAGGAGGAGATGCATCTTCATCTTTCCCTACCAAGTACTTTACAAGGGTTTGACGACGAATAAGTCTTTCTCCTATTAAATCATCAAACTTATAATCCCCTAATTCTGCTTGTAGTATAGAACCTATATTTGCAATAGTTAGTGCAGGTCTACTAGACGCTCCATCTGCTTGCAAGTCCAAACCATCTAGCATCATAGGCATAGCTGTATAATCGCGAATACTAAAAGAGCTTTGACTCTGTGTAGCAGTACCTGTGCCAGAGCCTACGCCTGTTGCAGTAAACACTGTACCTGCATTATTATTTGCGGCTCCTATAGATGTGAAACTAGTAGGGTCTGCGTTGGTACCTGCGTTTATTATAGTATAAACGTTACCTGCAATAAAGTTACCGGCTAATGTGGCTAGAGCGGAAGGAGCCGTTCTATCTCGGAACTGGACATCTGTTAAATCCGCTTCTAGACCAGGGTGAAAATACATTGTTGTTCCATTGGGCAAAGTTATTTCAAATAACTCGACAAGTCCCGAATTAATTTCTTGTGTTTGTACATCTGTTGCAATTACGTTGCTCATGCCTCAAAAACCCTTTTTAATGATACTGAAAGACTATAAAAGT
>Ga0209816_1003835_pt1 | contig 10191 bp, 9 predicted proteins | sample CoawatmetaG01DNA_FD_187509 | JGI IMG/M metagenome (GOLD analysis project Ga0209816, IMG submission 187509) | Marine microbial communities from the West Antarctic Peninsula - Coastal water metaG017-DNA (SPAdes) (version 2) | ecosystem: Environmental > Aquatic > Marine > Coastal ... | reverse complement strand
GTACACACCACACCCTGCAGATTTTGCAGCGCGAGTGTTAAAGCATCTTTTTTGTCTGCAGCAATTTCGACACACGCAAGACCGGCAAACCTGCCTGCGAGCAAACTCATCTTGCTGTCGAGCCAATTACCGTCAAACTGGTTCACGACGTTGCTCACGCTACGAACCAATCCGGGCTTATCGGGCCCCATAAAGTGAATAACAAGATTTTGTTTCACCTGAATCTACTCCGATTCGAATTTTAAGGTGCAAAAAGTGGATTTGGATATTTTATCACTGACCCACCGCTGAGCCTATAAGCAGTGCAGTGAAAAACGGATTTAGAATTTAAAAGGCGACGCTAAACGCGCGAGAAAAGAGGGGGTAGTGAAGATAGAAAGTAAAGGTTGGTGGCACCAAGCTTGGTACCATCAACAGTTTAAAGCACTTGTTTCAAATAACGTTATTCAAAGCCGGTGAAGGTAACAAAGTTCTCGTTTTCTTCACGCACCGATTTTACGTCATTCGCTGCAAATTCAAAGTCAGGCCAACCCAACGCAATACACGTCATAATGGTCTGGTCATCAGGAATCTTCGCGTGCTCTCTAACAACGGACGATTGCATAATGCCCTGACCGTTGATGACCGTACCCAAACCACGGGTCCATGCCGCTAAAACCAATCCATACACAGCAGCACCCAAATCGAAATGACATATCGTGTCATGCTCCATCGACTTCTCACAGGTCATGACAATCGATACCGGCGCATCAAACTGGCGAAAACCACGCATGACCCAGTCTTGGCGTTTTTCGGCATCTTCTCTGGCAATACCCATCACAGCAAAAAGCTGCTTTGCAATATCAACTTGTCGCTGGCGATAAGCACCTTCGTAGCCGTGATTCATTTTGATTTCCCGGTCAACATTGGCGCCGGACATCATCTTCTCCGTATTACCTTCGCGAATACGTTCTAGTGGCTCGCCCGTCACAACATGGAAGAACCAAGGCTGAGTATTCATCGACGACGGTGCACCTTTGGCAACCCCGATGATCTCGGCGATTAATTCTTTAGATACGGGCTTATCCTGGTAGCCGCGAATACTACGACGTTCTTGCACGAGTGTGTCTAGCGCACTAGCTTCCATATAACATCTCACAACCGGGTTTAAAAAAAAGGAAATTACAGGAAACCCAAACCACAAATCAACCTACATCACTGATCGCAATGTAGGGACTAAGTTCACAATGTAGGGTTTCTTTAACGAGGCAAGTTACGTTCGTCCAGCGAACCGTATTGATCATCCAATCATCGCCGTAAATCACATTGCGAATAATCGTTTTGGTCTTCTAGCGGATTCCGCCGCGCGATCTTTGCAAGGACGAGCACGGGGGCAATCTTCGCATGCAATGCTGTGTTCAGAGGCTTTAAAGATCAACGTTATAGCCGAGTTGTTCATAATTCTTACTACACCCCTGTTGCAAGATATCTACAAGCATAAGCAAATTAATCATTTCCTTTTAATCTCAATTGACTTTATTGTCGATGCATCGGTTCCACAATACGGACCGGCATGGCGAGTAGAACAGGTCAATAAGGAGATATCGTTTATGGACACAGTCGTTATATTGGGCGCTGGTACGCCCAATGGCGTAGGTGGCGCGTTAGCCAGACGATTTGCGAGCGAAGGTTTGCACGTTGTCGTATCGGGTCGCACGCAGGAAAAAGTCGATACTACAGCACAAGAAGTGGTTTCTGCTGGCGGCAGCGCTGAAGGCTTTCAGGCAGATGTGACATCTGAACCAGACCTCGATGCCCTTTTTGCACATGTCGCATCAACAGGCAATCCGGTCGCGGCGGTTGTGTTTAACGCAGGCAGCAACATGCCTATCCCGTTCGAAAAAATTACCGCTGAGGAATTCGAGTCCTATTGGCGCATTGGTTGTTTGGGCGCGTTCCTAACCGCAAAACGCGCCATGCCTGTTTTAGCTAAACAAGGTGCAGGGTCATTGCTCTTTACCGGCGCGTCAGCATCAATGCGCGGTCGACCGAACTTCAGTCATTTCGCCTCAGCCAAAGCGGGACTACGCAACTTAGCCCAGGCGTTAGCGCGCGAATACGGGCCGCAGGGTGTACACGTGGCACACATCATTATTGATGGCGTCGTGAACGGTGACATCGTTCAAGGCAGGTTTGGCGGATACATAGACTCACTGGGCGAAGATGGCGCATTAGCACCTGATGCTATCGCCGAAACATTCTGGTCAGTGCATACTCAGCATCGATCGGCGTGGACACAGGAAGTTGATCTGCGACCCTACAAGGAAACTTGGTAGTCGTCGCGCTGCTTCGATGATTGTTTCAATGATTGTTTCGATAGTTATTTCAATTGTTATATCAGCACTTGCGGCGTGCAAATGAGTCTGCAAGAAAGTGAGCGTTGGATATTTTCAAACGATGGTATGGTAAGAACTTTGATTCGAAAGAAAACATTTCTAACTTCAGTGATTGATGAGAGCGAATAATGGGCCACCTACAATTAATTAATGTTGCAAGAAAAATTCTACCTGAGCTAAGTGAACGCAGTGGCGAAATCGACGCTTTGCGACAGATCCCGCAAGACCTTGCGGACAAAATGGCAGCCGAAGGGTTTTATCGAATTTGTACGCCGGCGCAACTTGGTGGCCTGGCACAGGACCCCAATACGCTGTACGAGATTTGCGAAACGCTAGCCAGTGCCAATGGCTCAGCTGGCTGGTGCATCTTTATCGGGTCAACCTCGCAATACCTTTTAGGCGCCTTAGCGCAGGAACAACAGCACGAAATGATGACGGACATCAACGTCATTACCAGTGGCGTGTTTGCCGATATGGGCACTGCCCTGTACGAAGAGCGCGACAATAAACCCGGCTACTTAATCAATGGCCACTGGCGCTGGGGCTCAGGCTGCCGCAATGCGGCTTGGATATCCGGCGGCATACATGAAATCGACGGCAACGGCGACGCGCATCAAAGTAACGACTCTGTGCTTACGCGGGTATTTTTTAAGCCCGAAGAAATCGAAATTCTCGACAACTGGCATGTATCAGGGATGCGAGGATCAGGCTCAAGCGACTATCGCGTCGAAAATGTTTGGGTACCGGCGGCACGCATGGCGTCATCCATTGAACAAACTGAGTTACGACATCTGCCTATTTATCGCTATCCAAAATTTGCCTTGCTGGCTTTACCCATCGGCGCAATAACCCTCGGTATGGCCCGCGCATCAATCAATGAAGTGATTAAAATTGCCAATCAAAAAACACCTCAGGGCAGCCGGCGCACGCTGGCGCATCGCCCGGGCCTACACAGAGACATCGGTGTCGCAGACTCGAAACTGTCCGCGGCGAGAGAATACCTGTATGCGTTAAGCGAAGAGGTCTGGCAACATTGTCAAACAAAAGAGCCTACTGTGCAGCAACGCCAAAAACTCAGAGCAGCGAACGTACACGCCGTCAACACGGCAGTAGACGTCATCGATAAGATGTACACCCTTGTCGGTGGCACCTCTGTGTTCGAGACGTCATGTTTGCAACAACATTTTCGAGACGTTCACGTTGCAACTCAGCACATGATGGTTGGCGAACCGGTGATGGAATTGGCTGGACGAGTGCTGCTTGGACTCGATGATGTTGCACCGGGGCTTTGACACAGTTTGAGTGCATGCCCACCTAAATTTAGAGTTTTATAAGCAAATAATCACTTTTCGTTCGTCACGCCTCTTACACTTGCCGCAATTAATCTATAGGGTGGTTACTAATTGACCAATATGTGAGACTACCCTTGTATATTAGACTTATCTGCACCGCTACACTTTCTATTGCACTATCCCTCACCACTTTCGGCTGCATGGCGGATGCCGAATCTGGACTCCCTGTCATTGCAATTACCAAAATTAGAGCCCCCGTTAATGACAACTATCGCGGCTCTCGAGTTAACGCTAAGCAAGAAAATTTCCAGACCATGCTTGAGACGCAAATGACTCAGGTCGGTCGCTTTAAAATTATCGAGCGAAACAGAGTGGACGAAATTTTAGCGGAGCAAGGCCTGAACAACGAGTTTGGCGATGCACAGACTGCAGGTGGCGGGTTTAATGTCGGCGGTGTGGATTATTTAGTGTATGGCGCCATAACAAAACTTGGGCAGAGAGAAAAAACCATTTCAACAGGCACTTTTGCCAGCGTTTCACAGATCACCGAGTTTAGCGTTGATATTAAGCTAGTCGATGCATCTACCGGCGAAGTACGTAAAGCTGAGTCTGTGTCTGTTGAGCGTAAAACCGCTGGCGGCGTAGCAACAGGCAGCTTCGCTTCAGTGAGCGGTCCGAGCGATCCACTATCAGATATTCAGCGCGTTGCTGCGAAAAAAGTCGCGGCGCTCATCGCAACAAGCATATTCCCCATCGAGGTCGTAAAAGGCGGTGACATCATCTACCTGAACTACGGCAGCGCCATCTTGGATGAGGGCGATATTGTCAGCGCGTATAGCTTAGGAGAGTCCCTCATAGATGAAGCCACAGGTATTAATCTCGGTTCCGAACAGGAGTTCCAGGGAGATCTAAAGGTTACTCAGGTCAATGCCAAGTTCAGTAAAGCAAAACTAATCAATGGCACCGCACCGTCGAAAGGCAGCATTATTATTATAAAAACAAAAGCCTCTGAAAACACCTCATCAAACGGCAACGCGGCTAATGCCAAGCGCGGCCGAAAAATATAAAAAGGATGAAAATGAGAAATACGAAGATCGCGCTAATATTATTTTGGGGGCTGGTTGCAGTCTTAAGCTCAGCTTTGGCCATTGCGCAAAGCAATAAACCGATCGTTGCCGTGGGTACCTTCGAGAGCTCATTTAGCAACTACGACACACGCAATATCCAGACAGCTATTGAAACAGCACTGTCTAAAACGCAGAAATTTTCTTTAATGGAGCGTGGACGTCTTGATCAACTGCTTGCCGAACAAGGGATGAGCGCGGGAGGCATTGTTGGCGGTTCCGGACAAATCGGTGGCTTTGATGGCGTTGATTACCTAATTTACGGTCGTGTCACACAGCTAGGCTTAGAAGCTAAGAACCTGTTCATTATGAGTGCCTGTGAGGCCAAACTGGGCATCGATATTCGTGTTGTTGATGTCAGAACAGGCGAGATTCGGCTGAGCGAAACGTTGCAACAGGATGATCAGGTGAATACATCTGACTCAGAATCAGACCCCTGCAGAGGTGTCGGCATATCAGCCTACGATAACCTGACCGCCAGCACGGCGCGTCTGCTGGCGGAGAAACTGACGCAGAGTCTGTTCCCAGTCAAACTCGCTAAGGTTTCCACAAACGAAGTTTATTTAAACTACGGCGAGACATTCCTCAATCAAGGCGAAATCCTTAAGGTCGTTTCCTTAGGCGGCGGTTTTGAAGATCCGGATACGGGTGAGATTATTGGTGCAGAAGAAGAGCTTCGCGCAGTGATTCGGGTGACTCAGCTTCGTCCCAAATACTCAATTGCCGAGATTATGCTTCAATCCGGAGAACTCAGTGTGGGCGATGTTGCAAACAGGATGTCAAAAAAATCTCAACAATCTGCCAGCAAAATAGTTAAGTCCTGCAAAAGTGCGGATAAAAGAATGCAAAGGTCTTGCAAGAAAGCAGGCTCTAAGTGCGACAAAGCAACTCAGAAAAAAATCACGGCGTGTAATCTGGACTAAGCAAAACATCTTCTCATTGCATCGCAATGCCCAAGGGTTTCTTGTCGCAGACGTTGACGTTCACTCAGCGCCATAGGCACTTGTTTGTCTGACGTAAAGACTGCAGTATCGACGCCTATATTTTTAATTCGGGGAACATAATGCGAGCAGTTGGACTAATGGTACATGGAGGTCCTGAGGTTTTGCAGGTAGTGGATGTGCCCGCTGTTGAGGCAGGCCCAGGCCAGGTTCGGATACGCAATTACGCGGCAGCGGTCAATCCTACAGATGTTGTTGGCAGAAACGGCATGCGCGCTGAAGTACAGAAAAAAGACCCACCACCCTACGTGCCTGGAATGGATGCCGCAGGAATCGTCGATCAAATTGGCGAAGGTGTCACAACGGGCATCAAAGTCGGCGATCGCGTCATGGCGATGGTCGTGCCAGACGCCACCCATGGCGCTTATCGAGAACAAATTGTGTTAGATCAAAGAGCTGTTGTGCGCGCACCCGCCAATACCACTCACGTCGAAGCCTGCACATTACCGATGAATGCCCTTACCGCAAGGCTGTCACTGGATTTACTGGGACTCGAGTCTGGCCAAACACTTGCTGTCACAGGCGGACCTGGTGCTTACGGCGGTTACGTCATTCAGCTGGCCAAGGCCGATGGCTTAGTGGTCATTGCAGACTGCGCAGAATCGGATCGAGCCTTACTACAGTCACTGGGTGCCGATATCATCGTCAGTCGAGGCGACGGTTTTGCAGCCAAAATACGTGAACACTTTCCCAACGGCGTCGACGGCCTTGCCGATGGCGCATTACTCAATGAACTTGCTATTGATGCAGTAAAAGACGGTGGCAGCTTCACCGCTATTCGAGGCTTCAAGGGCGAACAACAAAGAGATATCAAATTCACCGCCACGTGGGTGACGCGTTACGACGGCGCCTATGAAAAACTCGACCTGCTAAGAGAACAGGTTGAACAAGGTGTACTGACCCTTCGGGTCGCTGACTCCGTCGCAGCTGAAGATGCCAGCATCGCTCACGAACGACTTGAGCGCGGCGGCACACGTGGACGCATGGTGATCGAGTTTTAACGTTTGAGCATTGAATGAACTTTCATTAGACTGCCGCACGTCTTACTCAACGAACAACGAGAAAAGCTATGATTGCACTAAAAAAAGCGGGCGTCATTGGCCTGTGGTTACTGTTGATATTAACCACCGCCATTGTTACCGCAGCTGTTAAGCAACGTTCTGCGGATGGTCCGAACCGGGTTTTTTCTGGCGGCGCGTTAGTCACAGGCAAACTTTATAGCGGCGTCGAACCGAACTGGAGCTTTGTTAACGACATTGACACGCTCGAACTGCAATTGCTCAATCCAGAACAGTCTCGACGAATTTGGACCGCGTCTGTTGATGGAAAAATATACGTATGGTCGGGTTATATGAACAGTACGGTGGGCAAGCTTTGGAAGAGTTGGCCGGCCCAAGCTGAGCAAGATGGTCGCGCCGTCGTGCGGATTGATGGCGTGCGCTATGAACGTCAGCTGGTGCGCATTACCAGTGGCGCAGGCCTCGAAGCGTTGACCGCGCTAATGAACGATAAGTACGGATCGGCAGCGACACCGGCAGTCATTGATTCAGGTGATCTGTGGCTGTTTGAAGCCGCGCCAAGAACGACAGAGGGAGCACAATAATGAAAAATTTATATGCACGTATCGCCATTGTCGTCGCCGTAACCGCACTGAGCGTATGGTTCATACCCGGCATTGATGACGCCGTTGAATTCTTTTTCCAGATTGTGGTTCTGATCGCTTCGAGCTAACCCCGCGGCGATCAGCCTATCGGTTGCTGAATTGAATACAAGTGAGCGAGCGGTCGTCCTTCGATCGCTCTGCTAGAGCGGACTTAACCGGTAGGAAGACAGCAAAGGCTTGGCTGGTTTTGTCGTATAGATCAGTTTAATGTTTTTGCTGTTGGAAATTTTACAACGCTAATGACCTACTTCAAGCACGCAATTGATAACTGCTTATAAATTACTTTTTGGACATGGTAATTAAGTCACACCTGTTAGTGCGTATCCTGTCCGCTGTACTTCTTCACAAAAAATAAATCTTTAACATTAGTCGCTATCTAATATAGAAGAGTTTTGAGTTAAAAACTTTCCAACCATAATGCTTGCCGGAATATTTATGTGGTCATTATCCCTGTATAAAATAGTTCGATCTTTCACCATATTGCATTCTTCATCTCCACAAAAAAGTACCGACGGATCCAACAATTCAGCTCCAAAATCAGAGGCTATTCTTTTTAGCATAGGAAGATATCTTCTCTGCGATTGAAATTCAGAGATAGAGATGCCGCATTTGTGTTTCTTTTCATTGAACATCTTCACGTAATAGCAAAACTTAGCATCAAAAATAAAATCTGGCACATCAGCAACAATTATCAAATTTTTCCCAGCTTGACTAAATAAATTTAGCGTCTGAGTTAATCTTTCATTCAAAACATCTTCGCCATATCTGTCGTACTTTTCATGCCAATAGATAGAGTAAATAACCGTTTTGATTTCTGTGTTGTTTACAATGTAGTCGATTAAATACTGGTGGGTTTCCTCTCCTGCAAAAGCATCCCCTCCTCTTATAAGGTAAATGTAATCATTATTAGACTCTGCGTTAAGCCCTAAAAATAAATGCTCTGCGTGACTATCACCAAATATGGCAACATCAGGTGCATTATCCGACGATTGCTGGCACCTAATGAGCCCATCCCAAACCGGCGCTTTACTTAATATCACTTCATCTGAGCACAAAGGATAATTTTCCTTTACATATAAGTGGAATTCATCGTGGCCAATATCACCAGAAGTTATATCTAAATTTTCAGTTGTGACGTAATCAAACCATCCATTTTTAACATCCGCATAGATTCCAATTGCGCTGATGATAATCATTCCAGCAATCGAAAAAACAAAAATAAACTTACGAGAAAAAACATGCTTGTTTCTAAAGGGTTTTTCAACGAAGCGCCAGCTAAGCCAGGCCATTACTAATGAAGCACTACATAAAATTAATAAAAGAACTTCGGAAATGTCTCCTACTGCTCTATGTCTTGCAAATGCCAGTAAAGGTTGGTGCCATAAGTAGGCGCTATAGGAAATGAGCCCGATACCAACAATAGCCTTTAGGCTTAGCAGCTTATGAACAATAGTTTTTGGAACGGCGCATAGAATCAACAAACCGGTTCCAATCGTTGGGATCAAAGCGTACAAACTTGGAAATGGAGTAGTTTCATCGAAGACGATGATCGAATAAGCGATCATACTAAAACCGAGTAAACTTAAAATTTGATTAAACGTACGTGATTTTGGATGGGTTTGTATTTCAAATAAAACGCAGCAAATACGCCAACCAACAACTCCCATCCTCTTGTGGGAAGGAGAAAAAACGTTCCTGATGTTATTTGGGGATTAGTGGCATATTGGGTTCCCAATACTGCTAAGCCTAAACTCAACAGGAAGACAAACGATAAAATTATTGAAATCCACTTTACCCCTAATCGCCAGGTTAACATTAAGAATATCGGAAATAGTATGTAGTACTGCTCTTCTACAGCCAGACTCCACGTATGGAGTAGCGGCTTGAGTTCAGCAGCAGTATCGAAATATCCGCTTTCTAACCAAAATAGCATGTTGGACGAAAAAAACGATACAGCAATAAGACTCTGACCAAAGTCTTTCAAATCACTTGGTGTAAGCCATAGCCACGCGAAGGGTAAACATGCAGCCATCACGAAAAACAGCGCCGGCAATATACGACGAGCCCGCCTTTCGTAGAAATTTACCATGCTGAATTTACCTTCAGCCATTTCTGAGATAATAATGGTAGTGATTAAGTAACCACTAATCACAAAAAATACATCAACACCAACAAAACCACCGCTGAACCATTCAAACCCAGCGTGAAAAAGGATTACTGGGATCACAGCTAGGGCGCGCAGCCCGTCTATCTCAGCACGATATTTCAAGTAATTTTCACCCGTGAAAAAAACGTTACTATTTAGTTACTGCCGCGTGATTCTCTGAAAGAGCGCCATAACCAGAATCTAATAAATCAAAAATTTACAAAAGAAAAGCTATTCCCACTCAATCGTTGCTGGCGGCTTGCTGGAAATATCATAGGTGACCCGTGATATGCCACTGATCTCATTGATGATACGCGTTGATACACGCTCGAGGAATTCATAGGGTAGGTGCGCCCATCTGGCGGTCATAAAGTCGATGGTTTCAACCGCACGCAGCGCAATCACGTATTCATAGCGGCGCGCGTCGCCAACGACACCAACGGACTTAACCGGTAGGAAGACAGCAAAGGCTTGGCTGGTTTTATCGTACAGATCAGCGGCACGCAGTTCTTCGATGAAGATATGATCCGCCTGTCTCAGCAGGTCAGCAAATTCTTTGGATACTGGCCCAAGTATTCTTACACCAAGAC
>Ga0209816_1003831_pt1 | contig 10201 bp, 6 predicted proteins | sample CoawatmetaG01DNA_FD_187509 | JGI IMG/M metagenome (GOLD analysis project Ga0209816, IMG submission 187509) | Marine microbial communities from the West Antarctic Peninsula - Coastal water metaG017-DNA (SPAdes) (version 2) | ecosystem: Environmental > Aquatic > Marine > Coastal ... | reverse complement strand
AAAGCCAACGGTTAATGTTTCAGCGGGTACAACAGTTGTATTTTCAGGAGCATTAAGAGGCGATGTAGCTCAAAGCGGAAACGTTTGGGAAGAAGCTCCAGCAAACATTCAACTTATTGTAGAAAGTTATGATGGAGGTACACAAACTCATATAGCTTCTGTATCAGCAAATCCTGATCCAGGTGTAGGCGATGGTAACTTACTTCGTGAATTAGAAGAAAATCTACAAGGTATTCAGTTTGGATACTACGATAGATTAAAAATGCCTAACCAACCTGCATTAGCAGCGGTTGCAGATACTAATTACGATGTGTGGAATATTGTAGCTACTAAAGACGGTAGTACATCTTCTTCTATTAACGGTGTAGATAATCTTATTGAAATTATGGTAGCTAATACATCAACATCAGGTGCCAATGCTTTAGCATTTGAAAACGCTATGAACGCATATTGCGCTAGTGCTGGATTTGGAAACGTTATACTTTAATATTAATATTTAAAATAAAATAAAATGGCACAAAGAGAAGTAAAATACGGATATGCGTTTGCAAGATTTGTTGTGAGTGATGGGGTAACTGTTGCTACGCAGTCATTAGCAGATACATCAGCAATTCCCAAAGGGGCAATTATGACTGAAACAACAGTTATTTGTAGAGGGGCTGTAGGATCTGGAGGTTCAGCAACACTGAAAGTTATTGCTGGAGGTTTATCAATAACTACAGCATTTGCCTTTACTAAGGTAGATACTGCAGGTTGGATGTACAGAGAAACCGTTCCTAACGATTTAACAGCTGTATCAACTGGCGCTGATATTACATTAGCAATTGGTACAGCAGCTTTAAACGCTGGAACAGAAGAATTAGATATTATTGTAGAGTATATATTACTAGACTAATAATATTCTTTAAAATACTAAGCAACTAAGGGACTGGTTCCCTTAGTAGCTTTTTTATAATTTAAAAAACCTTTCTAATGGCAATACTAAGTGTTATAGAATCTTCTGATTCTGATATAATATTAATAAAATATAGTCTTATAAACGAGACTTTTGGAAATATACGAGTATACCCCAGCCCAGTGAATGTGTCTGCGGGAATAGCTATAGTAAATCCTAACAATACTAGCCACTCATCTGCTACTGGAGTTACTGGTACTTTTACTATTACAATTGCAAGTGCTCAGTTTAAAGCATTAGGTATAGATTGGAAAGGGGTAAATTTATTTGAGTTAAATACTACATCTGCTAATGCAAGTGTAAAATCTTATGGTGCCCTACTACTAGGTAAGACTATAGATTGTTGTATCGCAGATAAGATGTACACAGCTGTGGACTGTGACTGCACAGATGACAAGTGTAATGAAAGTCTTTTAGATGCTCAAAAAATGTTTTTATTTAAAAGGTCCGCAGAATTTGTTTTAAAAAGTTTAAGCAGTTCTGAAGGTCCTAACTCTATGATTTTACAAGCAGCAGTCCAAGACGCTGAAAATAAATATAATAAATCAATAGAGCTATGTTCAAATGGATGTGGATGTGGAAATTCAAATTCTGTATCTTCGGGATCAGGCAGTTACTAACTATTAAATCCTACTAATTTGGCTTATAAATTTACAGCTGTAACGGCACTAGTACATAATGAAACTGTAATCTTAAATGTATTCTCAAAGGAAGGAATAGGTGTTTCATCCCATACGGGATTTGAGATAAGTTACGAAAATTCTACTGTAAAAAGTAGCGGCTATACAGCAACTACGTCAAGTAGAGATAATGTTAGAAGAACTGAAATAGCCATCCCTTTAAATATTCTAAATAGAAAGGCTTCTAAAAGTAATACCATAACACTTACTATAGGGTTTGACGATCTCTCGCAGGGAACTGAACGAATATCTTTAGATGATATTACTTATTTATATTCGGACGCAGTTTCTAACTCGTCCGATCTTATATATTCTGTAAAATTTACTCCTACCCCAACTAAAAATATTTACGCCTATTCTATATCTGTTACCTCTAATAAAGGATTTAGTGCGCGTAATTACATATATGTTAACAGTAAGGATTACTTTATTACAAATAGTAAGACTTCTTTAATTGACATAAACCCAGAACTGCTAAATCAGTATGGGGATAAGAACATTGGGTTTGCTCCAAAAACATCATCCACTAGATCATTTACAGGGTCTATAGGGGAATTTGGAATGGGGAAAGCTCCACAGAATGGAACTGGTGGGACTGGAGGATCAGTCTTAGTAGTAACTACAATTAAGGGGGGACCTGAATTTGATCCTCAATTACCTGTATTAAAAGTTTGTGGAGACCCAAATGCTAATAACTACTATCTAGCTTCTCCGTGGCCTACGGGATGTACGGAAACTAATTCAATTAATAATTTTGCCAACCAATCTGCTGCAAATTCGGCATCAGACATTTATACTTTAGTGCAGCAATCTATCTGTTGTACATATGATAATGCAGATGATGCTTTTTTTGTCGTAGATGTTGATGATTTTCAATCTCCGGAAGGAGTTGCTAGTAGTGGGTATATAGATCTGAGTTGGTCAGGTGGTACACCTCCGTACGATCTTAATTTTACATGCCCACCTTCAGATACTACCTGCAGTAATAGTGCCTTTGATGCTACTAATACTAGTAACACTTCCTTACAAATAACTAACCTAAGCGGTACTACACTACCTACACAGCAGTATACGTTTTCAGTTACTGACGCCAACGGACTTGTGGAGACTGCCTCTGTTTCGGGAATAGTTACCCTTGAGGCGCAAGCTTCTGTAAATTGCCACATTGCATCTGCAGTAAACTACTTGGCAGAAGGAGTAGGCGAAGCTGATGTGTGTAGGTGGTGCCATAACACATCAGGAGTGTTACATACTAATACTAATGATAATACAACTGACGCAGTTAATATTATAAAGATACACGACGTTGAGATCTCTGACCCTACGAGGGCATTCAATCTAAACTCTACTAGCTTACAGCATGCGACAAGTGCTAATAATGATGGGGCTTTTACACTAAATGTAAGTTTTGCTACTATAGTAGATAATACTACTTCTGCGGATTACTCCTTTAACCTTGATGACTCTGTGGAGATTGATGGCAGTGGAGGGGTAATAAAACTTGAAAGAAAAACCCTATTTGTCACTAACGCTTCCGCGGACGCCCTATATGATCAAGTTAGTGCCGATCCATATAATTCAGTTTTATATTGGAGTTTAGGGACTTCTGAGGCAACCCCTACAACTACTACATACGCATCAACAACAACTATCACAGGCGGATTGACCGCAAACCTACCTGGAGGCGCTTACATCTACAAGATAAGTTATGTGGATAGTAATAGTACACATGAATTAGAGGGGTGTGCTTCATATTTAATAGTACAAGTACTAAAAATTGGTTGTAATGATCCTACAGCCTTTAATTACATAGGCGCTGATACTTATAGCCTTTTTTATGACACCAACCCAAGCAGCTGCTACGGTACACCTGCGTCATCTGAAACGTTACAGACTACGGTTGATGACATGTTTACTTGGACCCTTGCATATCAGAATACTGAGGCAATGGAAGCTTGTGAGTTTAAAATGTACTTTACATACCAACTTGGGAACGTAACTAGTCCGACACTCCAAGCTTACACAAACATTGCTTGGAGTTTACAGGCTACCGCTAGTTCTTTTTTACAGACATCTATTTTATACGAGTACTGTCAAAGGGTTTTAAACTTAAATTATATTCCAATAGGGGTTTATATTTCTAATTTTAGCTATTTTACAACATATTATACTATAAATCAAAGTACAGGCGCTACTGTGGCGAACACTGTCCTAGTGAGCCCCGACCAAACTGAGTGGTCATACTCTGATACCCAAACTGCAATACATCTTGCGCAGGATGAGGACGAAGGATTGAATGGAATCTATAATTTCCAAGAGACAACTTCTTTTGGTACAACTGTTTCTAGTATAAATTCTAACGTTGGCACACAGCTGGGGACTCTACATATTGAAATATCTGGAGATAATGGGCTTATGGACATCTGTAATATAACTCTTCTTCCCAATGGACCGCAAGTGTTTAGTATTGTGGAAGTTAATGAATCGGGAGGTTTAGGAGACTATCTGACAGGAGAGAATTTATGTCAAGAGTGTGAGTCTGCGTTTGACTATCTATATCCGGGATGTACAGATCCTATTGCATGTAATTATGATTCAACTGCTTCAGTGGACGATGGTACATGTGCTGGGTATGTAGGTGGATTCCCCGCTATTGATGGGGCTGGGAATTGGACTTCTCTAACTGGAAATTATGGAAGCCCTTGTGGGTGTACAGATCCTACATATATAGAATACAGTGAAGTATCTTATGAATTCACACAAACGTATCCTGAATATGGTGATGAAATATTTCCAACTGGCTCTGTAGCAACTGCATGTATTACTACGCAGTCACTAGGATGTACAGATCCTACGTTTATGAACTATGACCCTTCCGCTACCGAAGATGATGGGACTTGCAGTGAGTTAGTAGTTAATGGCTGTACAAATGCATCAGCGTGTAACTACGAACCTTCTGCAAACACAAATGATGGGACCTGCTACTACGAGGTAGAGGAGAATTGTCATTCATTTAATAATTGGAGCATAGTTAGTCAAATTCCTCCAGACACATGTGCTGGAACTGGAACTAGCAGTGGGTCTTTTACAATTTCAAATACATCATACAGTGGTCCTGTTAGTTTTAGATTTGTTAACACTAATAATACGGTAGGAATTGATGAAGGCGATAATGTGCAGCTTTCAGGGACTAACTACTTAGGATTTAGTAGTGTGATTGATGACGGTAACTTTTTAAGTACGCAAGGTATAGATAATGGGGTAACCATTGTGTCCACACAGACAGGCGGGGGTACTTCTTTTCTAGTTTCAAATATAGATGCAGGCTTATATACAATATATATACTCTCAGGAGATCAACCACTTGTAAACAGTGGGATTTACTCAGGAGCCTGTGTATGTCATATCACAGATATTGACGGCGAATTAACTGCGTTATTTAATTCAGGAGAATTTAGTGGAATGGACGATGTGTCCGGTGGGTTTAATCTTAACATTAGTGCATCAGGCGCAAGGGCTCTAGGAGATGGTGGAGCTTGCGGGTGCTGTGATCCAGCTTCGGGTACATACGATTCTTCTATAGACCCTGCAACTGGTAATGGGTCGTGTAATCAAAGCTTATGCGCTGATTACGGATGTACAGATTCAGAAGCAAACAATTATAACGAGTTTGCGTCCCTCCCATGTACAGATCCGTCTACTCAAAATGGAGCGAATGGGGAACAATGTAACCCTTGTAAGTATGGATTTATAGATAATCTATATTCTCCTGCATTCTGCATGCCTGCCAACACAGAGCAGCAGCTACAAGTTATTAGAAAGTGTATTGGTACTGCTGGTACAAACGCATTTATAAACACTATAACTGGTAAATCAGATTGTGTGACAAGAGATGCGTGGAAACTTATACTGGTAGAATACCTTATGAGTAAAAAAGGCTTAGATTGTATATACAATTGTGCAGACCCTGCTACTCCTAGCACTGGAGAATTTAAAACATGTAAAGCAAAAGCTGCAAACACTCTTCCGATTGTAGAGCATTTGTCATTAGGAATTATAGGGTCTGGGTCTAGGCGATACAAAGTGGGAGAAACGTACAAGTATAATTACAGTGCTGAGGTTTCTGGGACAACCAGAGAAAAATTTTACACTTTGAAGTATCTAGAGTCTAGTGATAGTTTACATGTATCAGGTACTCAATTAGAGGTGTTCAGCACTTCAAGTTCTGTGTACACTGGAATGGCCTTGCCAGATCTTCCTTACATTAAGTATGCTCCTGGAGTATGGCCTGGATGGGTTCTATGCGAAGAGCCTCCAACTAAGCCTCACAGTAAGAACTACTTAGGTAAATTTATTAATTTTGTACAAAATTATTGTAGACAATGTCAACTTCCTGTAAGTAATGCAGAGTCTGGAAAGACTGTCGAAGTGGAATCAGTAATAACTATTAACGGAATTGTAATTACGGTTAACAATTCTAATCTTAAATAAAATAAAATGGCAGAAATAAAATCACTATCCACACTAGCAAAAACATCGGCAGCGGCAAATGACGTCCTGTTGGTTACTAACACTGGTAACAATTCAGCTAAGAAGTATCCTCTTACTAATTTATTTCCAAGTGTAACAACTGTGGGAAGTAATTCTGAGTCTCTATATGTAAATATAACTAATAAGAATCAGTTAAATTATAAAGGTATAAAGTCAGCTACTACGAGTATGTTGACTGCATCAACTGTTTCAAACAATATAAGTTTATCAGTATTACCTGCAGGTATAGATCTGAATTTGTGTGATAATACTTCTGCTCAATTTACTAAAGGAGTTAACTTTAATACTGTAATTACAGGTTCATGCCCTGTAAGTTCTGGTGGTACAGGTTTAGGAGTAGTTGCTAAAGGATCTATACTATATGCGTCTGGCGCAAACCAGTTTGCAACATCTACAATGTCTACACACGGACAACTTTTAATAGGTAATGCTACTACTGGTTATCCGTCAGTTTCTACTCTTACAGCAGGTACTAATGTAACTATTACAAATGCTGCCGGAGCAATTACTATTGCTGCAAGTTTAGGAGGCTTAACTGCTGATTTAGATTGTAATGCACATGATATTAATTTAGACCACGCAGCAGGTAGAAGTTTTGTTTCAGGAGACGGTACAAAAGAAGGTATTTCTGTTGATGCGGATGGTAAAGTATTTATAGGAGATAGTACTCCTAGTGTACCTACTATTGCTGGGCAATTACACTTGTGTGGTACAACTGCTAATGCAATTGTAGTAGGTAATACAAATGACTATAAAGCACATACTATAACAGCTATGACATCTGCCTCAGGTACAGCAGGGCTAGAGTTGACTGTTAAGGGTGCTGATGGTGGAGGCGGAAACGCTGCTGGTGGTGCTTTAATAATTGACGCAGGTGATGGTGTAGGAAATGGAACTGGAGGTAATTTAGAATTATCTGCAGGAAATGGAGTATCAGGTGCGCCTGGTAACATTTTATTAAAAACATTTACAGCAGGAGGTTCTAGAACAACTGCACTTACGGTAGACATTCTTCAAGGTCTTACTGTAAATGCAGGAAACTTAGTAGTAGCTGCAAAGCCGTTATACGCACGTTCTTCTTCTACTCCACAGATAATTAAATACCAAGGAACACAAGCTACAACAGATGACGGTACTACAGTTGTTAGTGCAGCTAACATTCTTACAGGTATAGTACAATGTACTCCAACAACAGATAGAAGTAAAGCAACCGATACTGCTGCTAACTTAGTATCAGGGTTAAGTTTAACTGCAGATAATGATGCGGTTGATTGGATTTTAATTAACTTAGCCACGGATGGACTCCAGAATGTAACTTTAACAGCTGGTACTGGTGTAACCCTTGTTGGGAATATGGTAGTACATGCGCAAGATGCGGCAGATAATGCAGTATCTATAGGTACAGGAACCTTCAGATTAAGACGTACAGGTGCAAGTGCTATTACCATGTATCGTATAGGATAGTAACCAATTAATTTTTTATATATGTTGACTTTTAAAAACAAAAACAGAGAATTTGTAGATTTATTTAATGGACTACAATTAGTTAAAGATCTGGAAGGCGTAAAATTTGGATTAGTAGTGGCTAAAAATATAACTACACTAAAACAAAAACTATCAAAGTTAGAAGACATGGCAAGCCCTTCTAAAGAGTTTTTAGCATTATCACAGCAAGCTAATCAACTTAAAGATGATACAGAAGCTATTGCTAAACTTGAAAAAGAAAACTTTGAAGTTATAGAAAGAAGAAAAACTCATGTAGCTAAAATTGAAGAAATGTTAGATATAACGGTTGATATTGAGCTACATACTGTAAGTGAAGATATTTTACCAACAAAAATAACAGCAAGTCAAATAGAGGCTATTAATTTAATTATAAATTAAAACATATATTATGTTACGTACAGATCAAGAAATATTATTAGATGCAATAAATAAAAGTATAGGGCGAGCAGTAGCACCAAGTGCTGCTATTCTAATAAATGACACTTCGTTGCACGCAGGGCCCTTCACAGCTTTTACAGTTCTAGCTGATGCTACTATAGATATAAGCGCATGTGATGTATCTTTTATTGTAGATGCTGATGTAGATTTTCTAGTATCTACTGGAATAACCTTACAGGGTAATTTTACGTCACTAGCTTTAACTGGCGGATCAATAATAGCCTATAAATTATAGCGTATGTTTTTAGGCATAGGGTTAGGAATAAAAAGATTTAGTGCCGTATTAACTAGTATAGTTAGTTCGAACTTACAGATGTGGCTTGGCTTTACTAAGGTTAATGTCATAGGGAAAGAGTTATTACCTTTAGCAGGTAGCATTACCAATGCTAATGATGCTGTTATGGAACGTTTAACTGAAAACAATTATAGCGCTGGCAGCGATGGCATTCAAACTAGTACCGCAAGACCTAGACTTGACATTGCTACCACAGCGGGTTCAACTTACAATGTAATAATAACACCCAATCCTAATTCAACTCCTACTGGAACTATTAAAGGTAAACTTTACGATGGTTCTGGTTATGTGTTGGCAAACTACGATTTTACAACTGTAAAAGAGGTTACATTTAAAAGCAATGGAAGTGTTAATTTTAATTTTAACGGAACTTATGCATTCGACACAGGCGAGTTCAGTGTCTCAGTGAAAGAAATATCTCAATTCACGCCAGACAAATCTATAAACACAAACGAAGCTAAGTTGTTCACTGGCAAGGCTTTAACTTTTAACGGGAATGATTATGTGGATTTAGGTACTACCTTTGGACTTACAGGAGAGTTTACTGTTGCGTTTTGGGTTAATCTAAATAGTTATGTAGTAGTACCAATCGGAGATGTTGGTAATGATGATTGGATACGATTTGACAGTGAAACAGCTATGACCGTTAAGGTGGCAGGAACTTCAACGGGATATGCTGCCGTTACCACAGGAGGTAATGTACCCTTAAATCAATGGTCAAGAGTTGCTATTACTAGACAATCAGACAATATAATTAGGTTCATTGTAAACGGAATTATATACGAGCCTTCAGCTAGTGTGAGAACAGGAGCATTTGACTTCAATAGGTTAGGTGTTAAAAATGGGGGTAATTTTTTCAACGGCTTACTATCTGATGTCCAAATCTACAACGCAGCTTGGAATTCAGACGATGCAGCTTACGACTATGCAAATCCAAATAACTTAGCAACAGACAACCCCTCTACATCCTTAACTTTATCGAATCTATCAGCTTACTACGCCTTAAGTGAAGGTAGTGGTAATGTAATATTTGATAGTACAGGATTAGGTGCTGAGTTGGTTACTAATGGAGATTTTAGTGATGGAGAAACTGGGTGGAACTTCACGCTGCCATGGAGTATAGTTGATAATCAAGCAACTACACCAGGTACTAGTGATGGTGTTATACAAAAAATCGACCAAACATCTCTAGTTAATGGGTCGAATAGGTTGACGTTTGATATAATAGAAGGAGAAGCTCAAGTGTATACAAACTATCCTGTATTTAGCAGTAAAGGAACCTTCTCAACCGTTGGTACACATACAATAGACTTAGATTCAGACGGCTTAGATACAGGATCTAGCTCTAATGGTAAGGATAATCGCTTATTTTTTATATACAACAAAGCTACTAATGTTAGTTTGACAGTAGATAACATCTCCGTAAAACTAGTCAAAGCAGACGATGGGACAGGGGCATTCTTGAACACAACCCCTGCAGTTATAGGAGCGACTTGGGTAGATAACCAACCTACCATCCCTCAATTGGGAATGATGGATTGGAGTAAGGGTAGTAATTTAATTGCGTTTAGTGATGATGTAACGGGAACAGGTTGGTCGACTCCTTCGGATGGAGACGATGGTGTAGATCCTGTGGTTACTCTTAATCACGGTATATCTCCTACAGGGGTGAAAAATGCTGCTAGAGTTGTTTTTGATATTGGATCTAGTACTATTTCCGCAGACTTTTCTCAATTGCAATACAGCATAACAGTAGAAGATGAAAAAGATTATAAC
>Ga0209816_1003830_pt1 | contig 10201 bp, 6 predicted proteins | sample CoawatmetaG01DNA_FD_187509 | JGI IMG/M metagenome (GOLD analysis project Ga0209816, IMG submission 187509) | Marine microbial communities from the West Antarctic Peninsula - Coastal water metaG017-DNA (SPAdes) (version 2) | ecosystem: Environmental > Aquatic > Marine > Coastal ... | reverse complement strand
GTCTTCTCCTGAAAATAAAAATTATACAGATTTTATTAATAGATTAGAACAGTATCAAAAAAGATTAGATCAATTAGAGGTAAACTATGCCAACCATATCTATTCCGTAAAAGGTAAATTAACTCATTTAAAAGATAGCTTGACATATGAATTAAATACTACCTCCTCTAGCTTCCCAATATACTATTCTACTGATAAATCGTTTCCTTCCAAATTATATGTAAATCCAATTTCTGTAGATTCATCTATGACTATTAAAGCGGTGATTCTAGATTCGAATAGTAGTGCTTTAGGAGATTTTTTTCAACAAAAATTTAATCTACACAAAGGAGTGGGTGCTAAAATATTAATAGATAAAAAACCACATCCAGCTTACAATGCTGGAGGAAAAGATGCTTTAATAAACGGTATTTCTGGAAATAACAAACGTTATGGAGACAAAGAATGGCTAGGTTTTTCTGGAGAGGACATTGAGATTACTATTAAATTTGATAGCCCAACAAACATCAATACCATTGCTACCCGATTTTTTAATGCAAACGGACAATGGATTTATGCGCCAAAGGAAATTAATTTACAATTAAAATTAGAAGACGGAAGAGCTATTTCAACAAGAAAAAAAATTAAAAACACTAAATCTTTATTAGTTGATTTTAATCTAAATATCTCACAATTATATCCAGAAGATAAAAATTTAAAAACAACCGAATTAAAGATTACAATTCCTAGTTACGGAATTATCCCTGAAGGAAAACAAGGAGCCGGCCATAAGCCATGGACATTTATTGATGAATTTATTATAGAATAATTATGATATTAGAAATTTGTGCAAACTCGTATCAATCTGCAATAAATGCAGAGAAAGCTGGAGCACAACGTATAGAATTATGTTCTGAATTATCCGTTGGTGGTATCACACCCTCTCTTGGTTTACTTAAAAAAGTGATGCACAATTTAAGTATTCCTGTTCAGGTGTTAATACGTCCTAGAAGTGGAGACTTTAGCTATTCTAATGCCGAATTTGACATCATGAAAGAAAATATTTTTCAATGCAAAGAACTCGGTTGTGCTGGAATAGTGTCTGGAGTGCTATGTGCAGATAACACCATAGACATTGAAAGAAACAGAGAGTTAATTGAACTTTCTAAACCACTATCGTTTACTTTTCACAGAGCCTTTGATGTGGTGCCAAAACCAAAAGAATCATTGCTTCAATTAATAAATTTAGGAGTAAATCGTCTATTAACCTCAGGGCAAAAAGAAAAAGCTGAAGATGGCATAGACTTATTAAGTGAACTTCAAAAGATGGCACATAACAAACTTATTATACTACCTGGAAGTGGTATAAATCATCTAAATAGTAGCCTTTTTAAAAATGCTGGATTTACAGAAATACACAGCTCTGCCTCAAAGATAATTTCTAAGGACACCCATTCTTATTTTGGAAATACACCACAAACAGTTTCTGATATAGATGCTATCAAAAATATTTTAGATACAATAGCATAGACTATTTTTTTGAAATAAAGGTAGCTTCTATAAACCCTAGTCCGTAGCCTATAAATTGAGTGACTGAGGTGATGATACTTAATAAACCAACAATTGGATTAAAATTATTACGTAAAGAAGCATCTATAGCAATCAAAGAAAAGTAGAACCCATATAATAGTATGGGACTATAGATTCCAAAAATTAAGAGTAAGATAGACAAGTCTAACCCCAGTATAAAAATACTTGGAAACCAATACGTGAGTTTAGCAGTTGTTGGATACATTTTATTGAGTTTGGGCCTTGCAGCACCAAATGTAAAGGTTTGTTGAAAGAAACTTGAGATAGAATTCCTGCGCTTATGATATACAAAAGCTTTGTCTATTAACTGAGTTTCTAAACCGTGATTCCATAAACGAAACGTAAGGTCTATATCTTCTCCTGCACGCATATTAGAAAAGCCTTTGGTTATATCAAAAGCTTTTTTTGAAAGCCCCATATTAAAACTTCTAGGTTGAAACTTTCCAATGCTATTTTTCTTTCCTCTAATACCACCAGTGGTTAAAAAAGAAGTCATGGAATAATTAATGGCTTTTTGTAATGACATGAAATTTAGATGCGCCTCATCTGGCCCACCAAAAGCATCCGTGTATTCTTTCTCTAATTGCTTAGAAACTGTAGCTAAATAGTGTTTTGGAAGGGTTACATCTGAGTCTAGGATAATGAAGTAGTTTCCAGTAACCTTTGTCATCCCATAATTTCTACTTGCTCCAGGTCCTGTGTTTTGTTTCTCTAAATATTGAATAGAAAGTTGCGAAGAATATTTGTCTACAATCAAATCACTTTTTACAGAAGATCCATCTTCAACAATACAAACATCAAAAATTCCATCGTATTCTTGAGCAACAATACTAGCTAACAATTCGTCTATTTCTTCAGGACGATTATACACAGGGATGATGATGGAAAAAACTGGTTTCACTGGCGTTGTTATATCACAGAAAAGTTGATTTCTTGTCCGTTGATTTTAAATAAAACTGAATCGTACTTTTTTGTTTTAAATACTTCTGCTTCTGCTTCACTTATATTATAATCTATTTTAGTGCTATATCTGCTGACATTACTTGAAAAATCAGATTCTATTCTGTATTCATCAGAATCAAAATTTATAGATGCGTCATTAGCAGAAAAAGTAAGCTTACTTCCTTTTTTAGTTTTTACGTTGGTGGCACTCACCAAAATAGTTTCTAGCATTAAAAAGCCCCCTAACTCATTTATTGAAAGATATAAGTCTGCATACTCTGATGTTGCATATTTAGCAATACCAACACTTTTAATATTTTCTTCAATATGAAGATCTACCTCATTTCTTTCTAAAAGGTTAAAGTTCTCTGAAGATGAAAACACCTTGTCTATTTTCTTAAAAAAACCCATCTATTCAGCTTAAATTTCAAGCGTAAAAATAGCATAAAAAAACGCAAACCTTTCGGTTTGCGTTTATAATAAAATATTTTAAAAAAAAATAGTTATTCTTTTATAATCTTGTAAGATCCTATATTTCCTTCTGCACTTACTTTTACAATATACACCCCTGGTCTTAAATTAGACAAGTTCACAGATGAATTGTTTGCATTAGGTGCTCCAGAAAATACTTTTTGACCTAATAAATTAAAGATTGTTATTGCCTCTACTTTATTTTGAGATCTGAAGTTTAGTTCTTCTTTTACAATTGTTGGATACAATGTAAAGCCTTCTAAAGTATTCGTTGCTGTACCCAAAGTTTCATTTGTAACCTGAAAATTAGTAACATGAAAGTCATAATCTCCACCAGCAGCTTCACTAAAAGCATATAAAGCTATTTTTGCAGTTGCAGATGTAGTTGATAGAGTTACCTCTGGCATAGCTTCAGCAGCATTTGTTAAACCAGATGTAGAATCCCAACGATATAATTCTGCCCATGTAGTACCATCATCTTCTGAAAGAAGAAGAGCAACATAATCATCACCAGCATCCATTCCATCAGGATCTGCTCCAGTAGCACTATAATTAGAAATACCAGCGTCCATGTTTAAGTAGTGAGTACCAGCACTTAAATCAAAAGATGGAGATATTAAATACTCATCTATACTTGTTCCATAAATATTAACTTTAGCTCCTGTACCTAAGGTTGCGTCATTTAAAAAATTAGAAACTTCCCAAGCACTGGAAGTGACTGTTGAAGAAGGAGTACCAAATGGTCCTGTAGACTCGGAGAATCCAGGCCCAGGATAAGAACTAAAATTTGTACTGAAAGGAATCGATGCAGCTGCTTCAGTAGATAGAGAATACTCAGTACAGTTGATAGCCGGAGAGGCACCATTTTGTGGAACTACACGATAGTAATATGTGTTTCCATAAACTATTAATGAACCTCCAACATTAACGAATGTATTAGTTGTAACACCTAAAGAAGTTAAATCACCTGATGTAACACCAAAAAAAACTTCGTATCCAGTAGGTGCTAACCCCGATGAAGGTGCATCCCATGTAATAGCAATTCGGTCATTGATAAATGACACATCTGAACCTGTTGGAGAAATATTTTCTGCACAATTTGGTGGAGGTGGTAAAGTATGATACTCTAAACAAAAATCTACAAGGATGTTAGCCGTTCCGTAATCATAAATTCTAATTACAAGTTCATCACCTATTTCCCAACCTTGCAAAACTAAATCATCTGCTTCGTATGTAGAATAAGCAATTTCTGTACCTGATGCATTATGGATAGCAATATATGGTTTACCAGTACCTGAACCCCAATAACGTAATGCATCAGTTGTAGCTGTCCAATTAAAAAAAGCGTCTACACCTGTAGTCCCTGTAGTTCCTTGGCTTTCCAAACCACTGGCAGTAAATCCTGAGTTGGGGAAATCAATTGAAATATTAGAAGTTGTACATCCCGTTCCTTCTGCAGAAATTGTAAAAGGTAAAGTTGTTGCAGTTGCAAAGGTATCTCCAAGAGCTGGCATAGTCCAAGAAGTTTTCTGCCATACACTATTACCACTGGCTCCACCACAATTTGCTTGAACATAAATGTCATATGTAGCTCCGTTAGTTAAGCCTCCTAAAGTAATAGGATTATAGGGCCCAGTTACAGTGAGTGTTCCATTTCCTTGAGCAAAACCAGTAGGACCAAATTCATAGGTCCATTCAGTTTCAGTACCTCCTGCTGTCCAGCTTATTACAACCTCTGTAAATGAGTTGGCTGTAGCTACGAGATTAGTTGGTGTTGGACATGATTGTGTAATTCCATTAAAAGTAATATTACCTCTGTTTTGTTTAAGTAATCCAGTTGCCGGTGAAGTTGGATTTGAGTTTGTAGTATCAGATCTTTGATCTAAAGTTAATCCTGCCGTTGGACCATTTGTTGATAATACAAAAGCTGAAGAACTACCATAATCTACCTCATTCGCATCTACCGCAATAACTAAATTATCTGATCCGTTATAGGCAAAAGGTGAACTAAATGTAATTGTTAATACATCATTGGCTACAGTAACTGTACCGTCAACAAGCACTTGAGATAAGGTAGAAACATCTACCCAATCTGAAGCAGAATCAAAAGCTGTTTTAGCTGTATGACCTATCCACACGTCTACATTATCGTCTGCACTTGTAAAAGTTGATCCAGCATTCAAAGCATACTCAATAGAGGTTATATCTCCACTAGCACCTATCTCTGTAGCTAAATAAATAGATTGAGAGTAAGAATACTCGTAATAAGGAGTCATTGGTGGTGAGTTAGAGCTATCACCATCATCACCACTTCCAATTGAAATCTGGGAAAAAGAAAATGTAGTTGTTAATAATAATAATAATAATAAAGTAATTTTTTTCATAAAATTTGGTTTTGATGAGTTGCGTTAACAAATGTTAATAATTTGTGAAATTACATTATTTATTTCACAGAAAAAATACATTAATAAAAAAAATATCTGTTATTAAATATATCGCAAAAAAAAACAGGCTTTGATTAGTAATAATCAAAACCTATTTATATTATTTAGATAATATGTTAACTATTCTTCTATAAATTTATTCATGACAGCATCACTTACGCCCATATTAGAGAAGCCTCCATCATGAAATAAATTTTGTAAGGTTACTTTTTTTGTTAAATCAGAAAACATAGATATTGTATAATCTGCACATTCTAAAGCAGTAGCATTTCCTAAAGGAGACATTTTATCTGCATAGGCTAAAAACCCTTCAAACCCCTTTACACCACTACCCGCAGTAGTTGGTGTTGGAGATTGAGAAATGGTATTTACCCGTACTTTATGATCTCTTCCGAAGAAGTACCCAAAACTACGTGCAATACTCTCTAAATATGCTTTGTTGTCTGCCATATCATTATAATCTGGAAAAACACGTTGCGCAGCCATATAGGTAAGTGCTACCACACTACCCCACTCATTCATGGCTTCTTTATTATATAGTACATTCATTACTTTATGAAAAGAAACAGCAGAAACATCCCACCCTTTGGTGGTGAAGTCATACTTGGGGTCTGTATACAATTTTCCTTTTCGTACGTTTACAGACATTCCAATAGAATGCAATACAAAGTCTATTTTACCTCCTAAAATCTCCATAGATTTTTCTACTAAATTTTCTAGGTCTTCCATAGAAGTTGCGTCTGCAGGAATAATTTGAGATCCTGTTTTTGCTGCTAGGTCTTTAATAGTACCCATTCTCATGGCAATAGGTGCGTTTGTTAACACAAACTCTGCTCCTTCTTCATGTGCTCTTTCAGCAGTTTTCCAAGCAATAGAGTTTTCGTCTAAAGCTCCAAAAATAATTCCCTTTTTTCCTTTTAATAAATTATAAGACATCTCTTAAATTGTTAGTTTTTTGTTCGTGGGCAAATATAATCGTTTAATTTTTACCTTTCAATTTTTTAAATACCCAAAAACAAGAGTGCTCTTGTTTCTTAAGTTTAAAATTGCTTTGTTTAATTCAGTAATTCTCTGGCATGCGTTAGGGCACTGTCTGAAATATTTTTACCACTTAACATTTCTGCAATCTCAACAATTCTCTCATCTTCAGACAATTGTTTTAAACTAGTAGTGGTGGTATTGTTTAGCTCTTCTTTATACACTTTATAATGCTGATTTCCTTTGGCAGCAATCTGTGGCAAATGGGTAATGGTAATAACTTGCATTTGCTGGCTCATCTGAGACATGATATGCGCCATTTTATTAGAAATTTCTCCAGAAACACCGCTATCTATTTCATCAAAGATAATGGTTGGTAACTGGCTGTTTTCAGACATTACTTTTTTAATAGCCAACATAATACGAGACAATTCTCCACCGGAAGCTACTTTTTTTAACTCCCCAAATTGCCCTCCTTTATTGGCTGAAAACAAAAATGATAAAACATCTTTTCCGTTTTTGTAATACTGTTCAGTTATGTTATTTTGTATTTGAAAACGAGCATGAGACATTCCTAAATTGTCTAATATGGCTTCTAATTGTTTTGATACAGTTGGAATGATTCTTTTTCTAGCTTCAGATATTTTTAAAGCAATAGCATCTAATTTGTTTGCTATTTCTGTTACAATAGTTTCTTGGTTTAATAAGCGTTGTTCTGCGTTTTCTACAGTACTTACTTTTGTAGACAACTCCTCTAGTATTATTAATAATGCTGAAATAGAATTAACATAGTGTTTTTTTTGTAAGTTATAGATTAACTGCAAACGGTCATTTAACTGTGTTGCTTCTAATGGGTTAAAATCTACCTGTTCGTTGGCAGATTCTAGTTCACTAACAATATCATCTAATTCAATTTTTACACTAGAAATTCTTTCTGAGAGTTCTTGATATTCTTTTGAATACGGAGCAATTTTAGTTAATTTATTTTCTAATGAATATAGAAGGTTTTGAATACCAATAGTATCATCAGTTGTTAGTTGAAGTGCTTCTGATAAATTTTGTTTGATCTCTTCTACGTTATTTATTTTCTCTAATTTCTCCTCCAACACCTCTTGTTCATCTTCTACAAGATTGGCCTCAAGCAACTCATTGTATAAGTGAGAATTATAATCGTACTGAAGATTAGCCTCTCGTTGAGCTTGTTGAATTTCTTCTAATCTCTTTTTCTCACTGGTATACTGTGCTAAACCTCTTTGATAAGAAGCTAGCTTGCTCTCATTATTTGCAAAAGTATCTAACAGCTGAAACTGAAACTGTTGGTCTGAGACTTGTAAGGTTTGATGCTGCGAATGAATGTCTATAAGCTTAGACCTTAAGGCTGTTAACACCGAAAGTGTTACGGGAGTATCATTTACAAAAGCCCTAGACTTTCCTGAAGGAAGAATTTCTCTTCTAATAATGGTATTTATTTCATAATCTATGTCTTTGGTTTCAAAAAAGTCTTGCAAATTGTATTTCTCTACAGATAAAATAGCCTCCACAATACACTTTCTAGTGGTGTTTTTTAAGGTAGATGAATCTGCTCTGTTTCCTAAAACCAAGCCAAGCGCCCCTAATAAAATAGATTTTCCTGCTCCTGTTTCTCCAGTGATAATGGAAAGACCAGAAGAAAAATCAATGTGTAATTCATTGATTAGTGCATAATTTTTTATGGATATTGATGCTAGCAAATACTACGTTTTATTAAGAAATAAATGTAATTAATTTTTTGGATAATAAACCTCTTTACTGTGAAGATTAGCCTTGATTTTTTCTTTGCTATAGTACAATTCAAAAAATGTATCATTTGCCCAGTCTTCATATAAATTTCTATAAAAAATACTTTTGGGGTTTCCAGATTGTCCGGGAGAGTTGGTTGCTTTAGAATTGTCCCAATCTTTTGTATCTATCACTACTCTAAAACTTGCACCAGAAGACTGACGTAAGTTTGAGCCAGAAGAACCAGGTGTATAGGAGTTTCCTCCTCTAGGATAGGTTTTAAAGCTTACCAAATCATAAATTGAGTCATTCACAACATGTTCAAGTGGATGCATCATTTTTATATGCTTATAATCTTTCTGCCCATATAGCCATAGATTTATATCTTTCCCAAACCTTGCTTCAAGCTCTTTCACAGAAAAAATAAAGGTGCTTTTTAAGAAGTTATCTCTTTCATTACTGGTGAGTTTGTTTAGATTTTCAATTATTTTAAATAGTTGAATTCTTAACAAGCCTTTTATAGTGTCTGGTACATATTTTTTATGAAACTCTCTAATAATGGCTCTTTCCCAATTTACATAAATGGTTGCTTCAACAGATGTTGTTGTAAGTTTATTATTCCAAGTAAGGAGCCTCTCAAAATATTTTTTGTTTGTTGCATCTAAGGTGGTAGGATCTATCATTTTTATGAACTTCTCTGAAGGTAATGAATGATAATCTACTTGTAAATCCATCATGTCTTGCATCGTAAATTTATTTCTAGACCCATTAGAAAGCACCTCACTTACTCTATCTCCTCTGTAAGGATCTGACCATGAAAACCCAACAGCGTTCCAATGCTTATAAGATGCTGGTGTTACATTTTGATTGGCTGATGCAAAGAAATTCTCAGAAGGATTTACCACATGAGGCTTTTCTGTAATAGGAAGATAGCCATCCCATTCGTAATTTCCATCACCTAGCACAGGTACCAAACCACTGTGTGTATTTCTAATGGGGGCAATGCCAACTGCCTGCCATCCAATAGTTCCTTCCTTATCTGCCCACACCATATTTTCTCCAGGAATATGGCTATAATTACAAGCCTCTCTAAATTCTTCCCAAGATTGAGATTGATTCATGCGTAAAGAAGCTAAATATGGAGACCCACCAACCTCTAACCAACCACATTTTACGGCATAGGCTCTATTTCTTTTTTCATCTACAAAAGTTACAGGACCATGAATAGAATACTGCAATACTATTTCGTGATTTTCTTTCCCTTTTACCAGAATAGTTTCTTTTATTTCTTTAAAATCTAACCATTCTCCTTGATGCCAGTACTGGTTTGAATTTTTAGGATTTATTTCATACACATACAAGTCTTCGGCATCTGTTCTAAAAACGGTTAAGCCCCAAGCCCCATAACCATTATGACCTATAGAAATTCCTGGAATTTCTGGCTCTCCTCCTCCAATAACATCCCAACCTGGCGCTACCAAATGAGTAATATATCTTAAAGATGGTGCTACAATACTTCTATGAGGATCATTGGCTAAAATAGGAGATCCGTTAAATGATTTATTTCCAGAGATAGCCCAATTATTACTACCTATACTAAACTCATCTTCTAGATCTTCTATCTTTTCTGAAAATGCAATGGCAAGTGCTTCTTTTTTCTGAAACTTCTCTTGTAGATACTCTTTTTTAAATTTTATGGGTGTTCTATACGCATTATACAAGCCCAATATATCTTGATCTAAATCTTCTTTTCTAATTTTTTTATGGAGTTTTAAAGAAGGTTCTTTTGGATGAAGCCATAACAACTCTTTTACCTTGTCTTCGCCAATTCTAGAAACCGCTCTTCCAATATTTAATTCTTGTCCAATATTTCCTAGGAGCCCTTGATGTCTTGATATGACGTCTGCTGGTGTCCAAAATTCTGGATTAATATTAAGTAACGTAAATTCTACAGGAAGTTTCTCTGATTGGTTTTTTACTTCTTCTATGTATGCATTTATTCCATCTGTATAAGAGCTAATAATTTCATAGCCATCTTC
>Ga0209816_1003829_pt1 | contig 10203 bp, 6 predicted proteins | sample CoawatmetaG01DNA_FD_187509 | JGI IMG/M metagenome (GOLD analysis project Ga0209816, IMG submission 187509) | Marine microbial communities from the West Antarctic Peninsula - Coastal water metaG017-DNA (SPAdes) (version 2) | ecosystem: Environmental > Aquatic > Marine > Coastal ... | reverse complement strand
GGAGCTTCGCTTTCAGAGGATGAGTTAAATGAAATAGCATCCTTACTAGAATCAAAATTAGAAGAATTTGGAATTGATGCAACGGTTGAGTCTGTTATACCGGGACCTGTTGTCACAAGATTTGAAATTCAACCAGCTCCTGGAACAAAGGCAAGTAAGATCACTGGTATTGCTCAAGATATTGCTAGATCTCTTTCAGTTAGCAGCGTGAGAGTTGTTGAGGTTATTGAGGGCAAGTCATATGTTGGTATCGAGATACCAAATACAAATCGTAAAATGGTTAGGCTAACTGAAATTCTTTCCTCGCAAGCCTTTAAGAATTCACCCTCAAGCTTAACTTTAGCCTTGGGTCATGATATTTCTGGGAATGCGGTGGTTGTTGATCTTGCAAAAATGCCACATCTGCTTGTCGCGGGAACTACAGGATCAGGAAAGTCAGTGGGTGTTAATGCTATGTTACTCAGCCTTCTTTTCAAATCAGATCCTAAAGATGTTAGGTTGATTTTGATTGACCCAAAAATGCTTGAATTATCTGTTTATGATGGGATTCCTCATCTCTTAACACCTGTTATTACTGATATGACTGATGCATCTAATGGTCTTAGATGGTGTGTTGTTGAAATGGATAGAAGGTATAAATTAATGTCTCTAATGGGCGTAAGAAATCTAGCAGGTTTTAATAAGAAGATCGAAGATGCTGCTGCTAATGGAAAGCAGATAATAGATCCAACGCATCCTGAAGACGAAGAGTATCTGGAAAAACTTCCCTCTATTGTAGTTGTTGTTGACGAGTTTGCAGACATGATGATGCTAGTTGGGAAAAAAGTAGAACATTTAATTGCTAGAATAGCTGCAAAAGCTCGAGCAGCTGGAATTCACTTAATTCTAGCAACTCAAAGACCATCAGTTGATGTCATAACTGGCTTAATTAAAGCAAATATTCCTTCTAGAATTGGTTTCCAAGTTTCAACTAAAATTGATTCAAGAACTATTCTTGATCAAGGTGGCGCTGAACAATTATTAGGTTATGGCGATATGCTATACCTACCTCCAGGTGTTGGCGTTCCTGTTAGAGTGCATGGAGCTTTTGTTGGGGATGATGAGGTTCATAGAGTGGTAAGTGATTGGAAGGAGAGAGCAGGGCCGAATTATGTAGAGGAGATTGTTTCCTCTCAACAAGAGACTGGTCCAATTGCAGGTTGGTCCAGTTCAGAGACTTCAACATCATCTGAGGATGCTGATGAGTTATATGATGAGGCTGTTAACTTTGTACTCGAATCAAGACGCGCATCTATATCAGCAGTTCAGAGAAAATTAAGGATTGGATATAACAGAGCTGCTAGATTAATAGAGACAATGGAAGAGGCTGGATTAATTTCAGAGATGAGTTCTAACGGCTCAAGAGAAGTACTTGTTCCTAAAAGAAATTAAATTGAAATCAATATTTTTATTTATTCTAGTCTTTTTATCATTTGATATATTCGCTAGCTCACCTGTTGAAATGTTCAATAGCTTAATTAATCAAAATCTCTTATTTACTCAAAAAAGTCTTAACTCTGAAACAGTTGATCTTTCTATATCTGATGGCAGTGTTATCAGAGATAACTCCTCTATCATTATCAATATCGAAAGACCTTTCAGAGAAAGATACACTTTAAACAATTCTAGTATCGAGATATATGATTTTGATTTTGACCAAACAAAAATTCTTAGCTATAAAGATATCGATAATATAACTTTTCTAGATATTCTTATGAAAGGTATTAATTTAGATATTGCTAATGTTAAAGATATCTCTATTAACTCTTTTAAAGTTGTTGATAGCTCAAGTAGAGAAATCTATATAGAACTAATTAGTGCTGATAGTTTTTTTATTAAATTCAAAGATAATATGAATATTATAAATTTAGTAAATTTTAAGGTGAGTAAATAATGGCTATTTTATTTATTGGACTTGAAGGAGGGCTAGGAGCCATTTCAAGATTCTTGTTAAGCGAGCTATCTTCAAAATATATCCCTTTAGACTATCCAGTAGGGACTTTAGCAGTCAATGTGATCGGTTGTTTCTTTATAGGTTTATTTATTGGAAACTCTATGCCAGTTAAGGATACTTCCTATTATTTTTTTATTATTGGCTTTTTGGGATCTTTTACTACCATGTCTGCTTTTACGCATCAAACAGTGCTGATGATTAATACTAATGCTATTAGTGCAGCATCATATATAATGCTGACTATATTACTTACGGTAGCAGCTACCTTCATAGGAACCCTAATTTCTAAATAAAAAAATGATTGATATTAAACAACTTAGAGAAGATATCGAAGGAGTTGCGAAGGCTCTCGATACCCGAGGCTTTGAACTAGATGTTGAGCTCTTTGTAGATCTTGATGATAAAAGAAAACTACTTCAGGTAGATACTGAACATCTTCAGTCACAAAGAAAAAATCTTTCTAATGACTTTGGAAAATTGAAATCTCAAGGTGGAGATACTGCTGATTTAAAATTACACATCGACTCTATCAATAGTGAACTTAAAGTTAAAGATGAAGCCCTGCAATTAGTCCAGAATCAATTAAATGACTTTCTTTATACCATACCCAATATCCCAAATAAAAATGTTCCTTTGGGCAAGAATGAGTTAGATAACAAGGTTGTTGAAATATCTGGAGATATAATTTCTACCAATGAGCTCGACCATTTAGAGATAGCTTCTGACATAGATATAGAATTAGCATCTAAGCTGGCTGGCTCAAGGTTTGTTGTTTTGAAAGGGGATATGGCAAAACTACAGAGAGCTCTTATAAGTTTTATGCTAGATATTGCTATTAAAAATGGTTACAAAGAACACTATGTTCCATTCATGGCCAATGTTGATTCTTTAACTGGTACTGGGCAGTTACCTAAATTTGAGGAAGACCTTTTTAAAGCATCTGATAATTTATACCTTATACCAACGGCTGAAGTTCCGTTAACCAACATGTTTAGAGATGTAGTCGTTTCTGATAAAGATATCCCAGTTAAGGTTACTTCACATACTCCATGTTTCAGATCTGAAGCTGGAAGTTATGGAAGAGATACTAAAGGACTCATAAGACAGCATCAATTTGAGAAAATTGAGCTAGTTCAAGTTGTAGATTCAGAAACATCACTAGATGCCTTAGAAGGACTACTTAACAACGCTCGTGAGATATTAGACCTTTTAGATTTGCCATATCAAGTAATAGAATTATGTACTGGAGATCTTGGCTTTTCAGCATCTAAAACATATGACATAGAGGTGTGGATGCCTAGTCAAAATAAATACAGAGAAATTTCATCTTGTTCTAATTTTAGTGATTTTCAAGCTAGAAGGGCAAACATTAAGATCCAAACAGGAACTTCGAAGAAACTTGCACACACGATTAATGGTTCAGCGCTAGCGGTTGGGAGAACTCTAATTGCTCTTGTAGAAAATAATTTTAATAGCGAAACAAACTCTATAAAAATTCCAGATTCTCTAAAAGCCTACTTTGGAGCTGATTCAATTAGACTTTGAACTTTTTTTATATAAACCTGTCTAAAAGTAGCGATGTTTTACAAAATTGGCATACCTTATTTATAATTTTTAATATATGATTGGAACATAAATTAATTATTTTTATTATTTGCGAGGGTAATAATCATGCATCACTTTTTAAGACTATCAATCATATCAATTTTTCTTTCACCATTTGCGATATCACAAGAACTAACTTCTGATATTAGTGGAACAGTTACATCTAATGGCTCTGCTGTTAGCGGTGCAAAAGTTACCATTACATACGAACCAACTAATAGCTCTGTAACGAAAGTTACAAGTTCTAATGGTAAGTATTTTGCTGGTGGCCTTAGACCTGGAGGACCTTACAAAATACAGGTTTCCTCATCAGGACTTTTAGGACAAGACAGATCAGCTAACTTAATCGTTGGAGAAACTAGTAGATTATCTTTCGCCTTAGCATCAATAGATTCAGTTGATGACGTCGTTGTTACTGCATCGAGAGTTACATTTGATAAAAGTGGATTTACTACAACAATAAATGCAGAGCAAATTGCTTCTGCCCCTTCTGTTACTAGAGATCTTGCGGATATTCTAAGATTAAACCCATTAGTTTCTATCGATAACGAAGAAGATGGGGAAGAGTCAATCTCAATTGGTGGAGCTCACCCTAGAACAAATGATATTAAGGTTGATGGAGTTTCTTTTAATGATGACTTTGGATTAAATTCAAATGGTTATCCTTCGCAAAGAAGCCCAATTAACTTCAATGCTGTAGATCAGCTAGCAGTTAAAGTTGCTCCAGTGTCTGTTGAGTATTCTCAATTTAGAGGCGGGGTTATTGACATTATTACTAAAGGTGGAACAAATGAATTCCATGGTGATGTCTCATATTTTGATAGAGGTGATAAATTTATGGGAGATTCTCTTGAAGGAACTCCTGTTGATATTAAAAAAGAAGATACAGCAATAGAACTTTCTCTAGGTGGTCCAATTATTCAAGATGAATTATTCTTCTTTGCTACTTATGGAAGTGCTGAAATTGCTAATCCACTTGAGTATGGAGCTATAGGTTCTGGTGCGGAAAATATTCTAGACATTACAAGTGCTCAAATTCAAGAAATCAGAGATGCGGCAATAGCTGTTGTTGGTCGTGATCCTCTAGGAGGAGCAGGTTCTACAACATCTGAGCAAGAAAATATGACTCTTAGATTAGACTGGAATATTAATGATAAGAATAGACTGACTTATAACTTTAAAGAGGTTAGTGGTGATCAGGTCAGAGGAGCTACTTCGTCAAGAAATACTCTTGCCCTTGCTTCAGGAACATATCTGAAGAATGAAAGCACTAAAACAAATAGTTTTCATTTGGTTACTGATTTAACAGAAAATCTAATTTCAGAAATTTATTTCTCAAATAAAGAAACATCTACTGATCAAATTTCACCAGTAGGACAAAACTACCCAAGTTTCTATATTGATGATGCTTTTGGATATAGGGTTAATTTTGGTCCAGATATCTACAGATCTGCTAATGACTTAGATACAACTACGGATTTCTTCAAAGCTAAGCTTACTTATTACATGGATGATCATAAGATAACAGCTGGTTATGAAAATACATCTTATGATATTTATAATTTATTTATTGTTAACGAAGATGGCCGATATGAGTTCGAGACTTTAGCTGATCTAAAAACTGGAACTATTGATAGGTACTCTGCAGCAGGTTCTAAAACAGGAAATGTAGACGATGCAGCTGCGGTATTTGATTACCAACAAACATCTATGTATATCATGGATGAGTATTCAATGTCTGATAGGATCAAGTTAACATTTGGTGCTAGATTTGATCAATATGACGGCAGCGATACTCAAACAAACCAAAGTTTTGTAAATGATTATGGTTTTAAAAATGGTGGAATAGCTGGAACCAGCCTTGTAAATCTTAGATTCGGAATGGATTTAGTTATAGATGACATGAGTGACTTAAATATCACATTTGGAACATACGCATCTAAATTACCAAGTGTTTGGATTTCAAATGCATACAGTAATACAGGTGTGAATATTGCTAACTATGATTCAAGATTTGCTCCTGGTTGTAATACTTCAACAGTTGCTGGAATGACTTTTTCTGGAACAAATGTTAAACCAGACTGCGTAATTGCATCTATCCAAAATCCTCTTAACGTAAGCGGTAAGGTAGATTTTATAGCGCCTAGTTTTGAATGGCCTGTTTCTAAAATCTTAAATATTACATACACAAGAACATTACCTCAGGATATTGACTTAACTGTTACTTACTTGAATTCTGAAGAAGAAGAAGCTTTATATAAAATAATTGACACTGGTTACCCATTGATAGGCGATAAGCCTACAGTGCCTACTGAAAAAGCACCTGATGGAAGACCTATTTACGGTCAAACAGGAAGTAATGGCTACAGAGCCGGTCTTTACAATGAGTGTTGTGGAGAGAGATCAGTAATTTCTGCAACTGTTTCTAAAGCATTTAGAGATGGTGACACTCGAGTGTCAATGAGTTACACAGGTCAAGATGCACAAGATAGAAATGCTATGACATCTTCAACTTCTAACTCAAACTTTGGTAAGGTTGGAGCTGCTGATTACAATAATAGAAATCTAGGAAGATCGACATATGAAACTGAGCATAGATTCTTAGCAACAATGTCATCTAAGCATTACTTCTTTGGAGCTAACAAACCAACTCAATTTAATCTTGTTTTCACAAGAGAGTCTGGCGGACCTAAATACCCAACTTTTGATACTTACACTAATAGAGCTTCAGACTACAAAACAAAAGCTTTTGGTTATGACTTCAGTCTAAATGATGATAGCTCATCATTGCTTTACATCCCGACTATGGGCGATGCACTTGTATGTTACTCATACAAATGTACTGCTGAAGGAACTGATGCAGCAAATGCAAGAGAACTAGAAATCATTAACTTGCTTCATAATGTATTTGGCTTAAAGGACTATGCTGGGCAGATTTCACCAAGAGACGCTGGAAGCTTCCCTTGGCAGTCATCACTTGATCTAAACATCATACAAAAGCTACCTGGACTTAGAGATAATGATGAATTTGTTATCACGTTTGCATTAGAAAATGTTCTTAACTTTATCGATGAAGATGAAGGAATCGTAAACTACGGTTACTACTCAGGAAGAATTCCTGTTATAGATCTAAGAATAGTAGATGGAAAATATGACTATAGTAGATATGCTTATAGATATGATGCTACGGGTAACCCTTTCAACATATCAAGATCGACTACTCAAAGTCTATGGAGAGCGTCTTTAGGTTTCCAGTACAAGTTCTAATAAGTACTTAAAAAAATTAAAAAAGGCGGTTTATCCGCCTTTTTTTTTGATAGAATTAATGGCATGAACTCATCAATACCAGAACTATCATTCAAAGACATTGAAAGAGGAGATGCAGAGGCTATTAAGCTTCTCGAAAGTGCGCTAGCAGGTCATGGCTTTTTCTCAATTACCGATCATGGACTTTCTAAAGACTTACTCAATAGCTGCTATGAATCTTCAAAAGATTTTTTTAATCTAGATGCTCCTACTAAGCTTAAATATAATAGTCGTGACTCGAAGGGTGCTAGGGGGTTTACACCTCCAGGTATAGAAACAGCTGTGGGTGAGAAGGTGGCTGATCAGAAAGAGTTTTGGCATCATGGACCTGTGATTGATTTATCTTACGATGACCGCATACCAGGGAATATTCATATGAATGAAGTACCTGAATTTAATGAAGATTTTGATGCTTTATACGGCGAACTCCATGCTATTGGTATTAGAGTAATGTCAGTAATTTCACTTTCTATTGGTCTTGATAAGGATTACTTCTTTCCATGGATAGAAAAAGGGAACTCTCTTTTAAGATCAATATACTACCCACCCATAGATGACCTATCAAATCCACATAGAGCAAGAGCACATGAGGACATAAATTTAATTACTTTGCTGGTAGGGGCTGAAGAAGGCGGTTTAGAAGTTCTTAATAAAAATGGTGTTTGGATAAAGGTCAAACCAAGCTCCCATTCCATAGTTTGTAACATTGGCGATATGATGCAGCTTGTTACTGACAAGAAATTAAAAAGTACTACACACAGAGTTGTGCAGTATGAAGGTGAGATCTCGAAACCTAGATACAGCATTCCCTTTTTCCTTCACCCTGCACCAAGTGTAGTCCTTAAATCTGTTTTCAATGAAGATGATAAGGGTATTCTCGCAGACGATTTTTTAAACGAAAGACTTAAAGCTATTAAGCTATACTAAACCATGACAATACTTAACATTCTTCAAATAGGAGTTGGCTTTCTTGGTCTTATAGCTATCGCCATACCTTTTTCTGACAACTATAAGTTAATAAATTTTAAGTACATAGCTTATGGAATACTTGCTCAGGTAGTTCTCGGACTAATCTTAATCAAGCTTCCTCTTGTAACAACCGCATTTGAATATTTAGCAGAGGGCGTTACAGTTCTTCAAGAAGGTACTCAGAAAGGCGCACAGTTTCTTTTTGGCTATCAAGGTCCAGTTACAGAGGGTTATCCCGTATTATTAGAAACTTTTGCATTTGGGATACTGCCTTATATTATTGTTCTTTCATGTCTTTCTGCAATGATGTGGTATTGGGGGGTTCTTCCTTTTATCGTAAATATGCTTTCTAAGGTCTGCCAAAAGCTTTTCAATATTGGAGGTCCTATTGGTCTTGGAGCAGCAGCTAACGTCTTCTTAGGACAGGTTGAAGCACCTCTACTAATTAGACCTTATCTTGATAAGTTATCAAATAAAGAGCTTCTTATACTGATGACAACAGGGATGGCAACAGTTGCTGGCTCTGTGATGATAGCCCTAATAACTATTCTGCAAGTTCAGTTCGGCGATATCAATTTAATTCAGCACTTTATAACGGCTTCTGTGTTGTCCGTTCCGGCAGCTATTATGTATGCAAATATTATGATTCCTTCAAATGAGGTAACAGACTTTGAAGGGAGTAAGACTCCTAAAATATACAAAAGTACTATGGATGCTATTACACGCGGCACATCAGACGGCACAAGTATTGCGATAAGTATTGGAGCTATTCTTATAGTCTTTATTGCCTTGGTTTATTTTGCCAATTCTTTTCTTGGATTAATTGGTAATCAGCTTGGGTTAGAAATCTCTATAGAGGGTGTTCTTGGTTATGTTTTTGCACCAATAGCATGGCTTATGGGTATACCTTGGAACGAGGCTATAATTGCAGGTGAATTACTTGGTATAAAAACCACTCTTAATGAGTTTGTTGCTTATGGCGCAATGGCCAATCTTGAGGATGGCCTTCTTTCTGATAGGTCTAAGTTAATAACACTATATGGACTTTGCGGTTTTGCTAATTTTTCTTCTGTTGGTATTTTAGTTTCTGGAATTGGAGCTATGGCACCTGAAAGAAAAGGTGACCTAATAGATGTTTCTTTCAAAGCACTTGTTGGCGCTACGCTTGCTTCTTGTATGACAGGTCTTGTTGTCGGATGTTTTATCTAATTATTGATAACAATAAACAGATTTAGGTAAGATGCGAAGAGCAGCCAAACTACATAGGGTATAAAAATAATACCCGATATTTTATCAATCTTAATCATTTGAAAAGCCAGTTTAATATTTAAGAATATCAATAGCCATATATTCATTAGAGCTATCACAGGCATATGAAAGCTAAAAAATAACCAAGACCATATCGTGTTAAAAAAAAGTTGAATTATAAAAAGGTTTTTAGTTGCTTCAAATGTTCTATATGCAGATACTGACATTAGTAGGTAAAGAATAGGCCAGACTATCCCAAACACGAAGCCAGGTGGATTGAGATCGGATTTTAAAAGAGATTGATACCAAATATCAGTTGATGTGTTTGACGATGCCAGGCCGCCTAAGATTAAAGCCAGTGGAACAAAAATAAATATAGAAAGTTTGTTGGTTAAAAACAAAACTTATCTTCTTCTAAAAAACCTTGATACGGTTGATTTAATATCGGTAAGAAAAGTTGACCCTTTAGGCCTGGCTTCAATAAAAATATAGAAACCAACAAAGATTGTTGAAATTAAAAAAACCCAAACTGCGTCGTATTCACCCATAGTGTTTTAATTATAATTGTTTTAAATTTTTATATGTAACTTAAATTTAGTTTTTTTCAACTAATAATGAGCATATTGAATAGCCAGCACCAAACGAGCATAGTATTCCTTTCTGTCCAGTATCTAGATTATTATTTAGGTTAAAAGCTACAAGCGATCCAGCTGATGCAAGATTTCCAAACTGTTGAATTGGCATAGGCACAAGATCAAGGCCAAAATCATCATTTCCAAGAACTTTGGATGCAATCAATCTGATCATTTTTCCGTTTGCTTGATGCAGCCATAGTTTAGAAATATCAGCAGGCAAGAGACCGTTAACTTCAAGTTGATCTTTAATAATAGAGGATACTAAAGGGCAAACATCCTTAAAGACGCTTCTGCCATTTTGTCTAAATAAAACCTCATCGTCAGTCTTTTGATCATCTGCAGCCCTATTTAAATAACTAAAATCACTCCTAATATTATTTGAAAACTGAGTATGCAACTTCCTATCTATTATTTTAAAACTCTTTTTAGAAGTGCTCTCTTTCTGAA
>Ga0209816_1003826_pt1 | contig 10204 bp, 6 predicted proteins | sample CoawatmetaG01DNA_FD_187509 | JGI IMG/M metagenome (GOLD analysis project Ga0209816, IMG submission 187509) | Marine microbial communities from the West Antarctic Peninsula - Coastal water metaG017-DNA (SPAdes) (version 2) | ecosystem: Environmental > Aquatic > Marine > Coastal ... | reverse complement strand
AATAAACTATGATGCCTTCGACTATCATTAAGAAAAAGTCAACTCCAACTACTAGAATTCCTGACACCCTCGGAAATATAGAAATATATTCTTTCGTAAAACTTCTTTGTATTAAATAAAAAATACAACCTATCGGTAATGGAACAATAAATAAACCAATCGCAAAATAAGCTAGTCCCTGCCATGTGAAAAAATTAAGTATCTCGCTATTTGCTATAAAAATACATGAGCCAATGCCGAACCATAAGAAAAGCGCAACTTTACCGCATCTTTTTTTTAGAGCTATTAATCCTTCCTCAAGCTCCTTATCTATCTGGTCAGCCTCTTCTTCCTCCTTCATAGTCTATTTCCCTTGGTTTACACTTTACCGAGACTGCGAGTAATCACTTTATACCTTTAAGTAATCACTCGCTAGTATGATTGAAATCATAATTATCTAGTTTAGTGTTCCTCGCGCACGCGGGAGAAACACTAAATTCCTAAATGTAATTGTATAGATGGGGGTGGCAATAGTAGTCGATAGATTTATTAGGAAATTGTTGTAGTTTGTTGTATCTGAGTGTGACAAATTTGTGCCAAATGAAAAAAGAGCTACAAGCCGAAACTTGTAACTCTTTGTTTTTTCTGGTGGGTCGTGGGGGGATCGAACCCCCGACCTTCGGATTAAGAGTCCGTTGCTCTACCAGCTGAGCTAACGACCCAGAATAAGGATAAATAGCTATAAATCAAGACCGACACATATAGATGATAATAAAGAGTGATGATTGTACTCATGAGAAATATGTACGGAGATTAGATCATGCCAGATTCATTAAAGCAATCAGGAAATTATGGTGGTTGCAAAACGGTTTAAACTTGGAAAGATTTATCTGCGTATTAGCGTTAGTTGTTATCTCAAAATAGCAGTATATTCACCCATTTCTTTTGTACTATTTTTTACTAGCTGTAGAGACTGAAGAATCTAATAAGGAGTTTTTAGTAAAAATTTTGGCTCCAAGATTTAGAAAGGAAGGTTGTTGTTTCTTATTAGAATATAAAGTTAAAATACCCCTAAGTGATAAGGAGAATGAAATGTTGGAAACAACACTTACATCAGAATCTTTTATACAAGATGGGTTGATTCCAATTCGTCACACTTGTGATGGTCAGGATATTTCACCTGGGCTATCCTGGACTAGAATACCTGAAGGTACACAGAGTTTAGTTCTGATCGTTGATGATCCGGATGCACCCGATCCTGCCGATCCTAAAATGACCTGGGTTCACTGGGTCTTGTACAATATTTCACCTGAGATTAATGGTCTGCCCGAAGGTGCTTCAGTAGCAGGCCTTCCATCAGGAACAATGGAGGGGATCAATGACTGGCAACGTACAGGTTATGGCGGTCCATGCCCGCCAATTGGTACTCACCGTTACTTTCATAAGCTTTATGCTGTGGACACAGTACTGCCTGATTTAAAACAACCTACAAAGGGAGTATTGGAAGAGGCAATGCAGGGTCATGTAATTAAGTATGTTGAATTAATTGGACTTTACCTGCGTAGTCGGTAGTTATTAATTACAATTACTCGTAATTTCTCGGGAAATTAATTTAATTTTCCCGAGAGAAAATGGATTCAGCGCAGGGCTAATTTATTAACGAATATTTGATTGCTTTCCAAATTCCTCTAAATTAACGGCAGGTTTTGGCTTCCACCCGGATTTACGATGCTCAGCTACAACATTTGTGAATATACCCCCACGCACATAGAATTTGGCAGTAAGAAGCATATACTTTGGTTTTATAGCTGCCACCAGATCATCAAGAATATAGTTAGTCACGGCTTCATGAAAAGCATTTTCGTTCCTGTAAGACCAGATATAGAGCTTTAGACTTTTAAGTTCAATACACTCTTTATCAGGGATATAATCAAGTGTAAGAGTTGCAAAGTCTGGTTGCCCAGTTTTCGGGCACAGGCAAGTAAACTCGGGGATTTCCATGTGAATATGGTAGTCCCGTGTAGGAGCCGGATTGGGAAAGGTTTCTAATTTTCTAGTAGGCGTTATTGGCATTCTCTTATCCGAGTCAAATCGGTTAAAATATCATACTTATATATGTGTAATTCTCTAAAAGTGTTTTATAAGAATATTATTTGTATTTTGTTTCTCCAGTCTCATCCGATTATAACTGGTTACAGGCAATAATTTGCGTCTCTCACATATCAAACTTGCTGGCTTCAAAACTTTCGCTGACCCCACCGTTATTCCTATCTCTAATGATTTAGTTGGGGTTGTTGGTCCCAATGGTTGTGGAAAATCAAATGTGATCGATGCGATCCGTTGGGTGCTAGGCGAATCAAAAGCATCTGCTTTACGTGGTGAATCCATGCAGGATGTAATTTTTAACGGGTCCGTTAATCGAAAGCCTGTAGGGCGTGCAAGTGTGGAATTGGTTTTTGATAATAGCCTTGGTAAGGCAGGGGGGAAATGGTCGGACTATGCAGAAATCTCTATCAAACGGGTTCTGCTTAGGGATGGTGATTCCACCTATTACATGAACAATATTCATGTTCGCCGGCGTGATGTAGCTGACGTCTTTCTTGGAACTGGTATTGGTAGTCGTGGCTATGCAATTATTGAGCAGGGGATGATCTCAAGAATAATTGAAGCGAAACCAGAAGAGCTACGTGCATTTTTGGAAGAGGCTGCCGGAGTTTCTAAATACCGTGAGCGTCGTCGTGAGACTGAATTACGTTTGCGTGATACACGTGGGAATCTTTCACGCATAGACGATATTTGTCAGGAACTGGAAAAACAATTGCAGCACTTGGAAGAACAAGCAGAAGTTGCTGGTAAATTCAAGGATATGCAGAGTAAATTGAGTGTGGCACATAATCTATTATGGTTGGCACGTAAACAGGAAGCAGCAACGCAGCGTCTCCGCAGAGAAAAAGAGGTTCAACGACTGGGGTTGGAATTAGAAGCAGAAACCTCATGTCTTCGTGAGACAGAAAAACGCCTGGAAGAGGGGCGCGTAAAGCATTATTCTGCCAGCGACAGCCTGCATGAAGGGCAGGGAGAGTTATACACTGCCAACGCAGAGGTGGCGAGGATCGAGCAGCAAATACAACACCTTCATGAGAATCAACAGCGTATTGAGCAGCAGATTGCAGTAGCCAAGAATCAGATTAATCATCATAAAGAACAGATGGAAAGTTCTACAGAGAGCTTAGATCAGTGGCGTAGGGAACTTGAGAAAGCAAGTTTGAATTTCGAAGGGAGTAAAGAGAAATCTTCTGTAGAAAATGAAAAGCTGCCGCAAACGGAAACAATTTTTCGTTCGTGGCAGGAAAAATTAAGAGAGATTCAGCGTAGATTACTTTTGACTGACCAGGCTAGGCAGTTAGAGGAGAGTCATCGTACACATGCTGAAAAATCTTTGCAGCAACTAGACTCACGTAGAGAGAAGCTTCTTGAGGAACAAGAGGCACTTCCGCAGCATGATAATTCAGAATTATCTAGATTGCAGGGAGGAATAGACGGCGCTACGGTTGAACTGGAAGGCAAACAGAACGCACTTGCCAAAACCGAGGAGAAACTTCTTAAGACAGAAGGAATCAAACGTGAAGTTACACAAGAGGTGCAGGTATTAGAGCAGCAGATTAATAAAATGGAGGCCCGATCCTCGGCTTTAGAGCGTCTCCAGAATCGACTTGAGGATAATGATGGATTGAGTGAATGGCTTGCAAAATACAAACTAGATGCCTTGCCACGTTTGTGGCAGAACATCCAAGTTGATAAAGGGTGGGAAAATGCCTTGGAATCAGTATTACGCGAGCGGCTCAATAGTTCTTCTCTTGAACGCCTGGAAATTGTGCAGGACTGGATAGAAGATTCCCCTCCTGGAAAATGGACATTATTTGAGACTAAAGTTTCAGCAGGGCAGCAACTGAAAGATAAGGCGCTGCATGGAAAGGAAGACTGGAAATCTCTGGAATGGTATCTGACTTGTGAAGACGTAGGAATAAAGTCAGTATTAAAGGAATGGCTGAAAGGGATCTTTGTAGTAGAGAGTATACAAGATGGTCTACTGCAAAGAGCAAAACTTGCTCCCGGTGAAATGTTAGTGACACGTGAAGGACACTTTTTTACTCAGCGGAGTCTTACATACTACGCTCCTGACTCACAACTACACGGGGTTCTCGCGCGCCAGAGAGAAATAACTCAAATCAAGAATGATTCAGAAAAAATAGGGGGCAGTCTTGTCAAACAGAGATCTAGGTTGGTCTTAGTTGAAGAAGATTGTAATAAGTATGGAGCGTTGATTTCTCAATTACGTCTTGATAATGAGGAGCTTCAGAATCGTCATCATGATTTACAAATGCAAGCATTGAAGCTAACACAACAAGTAGAACAATCTGGACAACGTGGCAACCAAATCTTAGTTGAATTGGCAGGAATTAAACAACAAATAGATGTAGAAGATTCTCAAAAAAAGAGTGCTGAAGAAAAATTAGTTGAATATCAAGATCAGGTTCTAGTTCTTCAAGAGAGTGTGGAGAAGGAAAAAGAGGAAGAGAGGGTTGCTGAGCAGACTCTTAATGATCAACGAAAAATTGTTCAGAATGTAGTGAAGGAAATGCAGGAAGCGGAGTTCTATGAAAAAACCTGTCAGAGTAAAATTGTTGAGATAGAGAATTCCATTCTTGGCTCTGATGAGAATTTCTTTGAACTTAAAGCTAGTCTGGAAAAACTGGAGTTAGAACAGGATAGTTTTGATGAGTCTGCACTAAGTATTCAGCTGCAAGAATGGTTAGCACTACGTGAGCAGCGAGAACTTCTTCTGAAAACCGCACGAAGTACTTTGGAAGATGCAGCTAGAGAATTACAGGAGATGGAAGAGGATCGTATAGCTTCCGAGCAGAAATTAGATCCTCTTCGTGAATTAATAAACCAAGCTCGTCTTAAAGAGCAAGAGGCGCAAATTGTAGAGAATCAGTTTGATGAGAAATTAAAAGAAGCTGGAGCAAACGAAGAGGAATTATTTCAGGTGCTAGGTAAAACTAGGCCCTCTAGAATACAGTCTGATATTGATCAGCTTAATACTGATATTGATGGTTTGGGGGCGGTTAATCTTGCTGCTTTGGAAGAACTGGAAACATCACAAGAACGTAAAATTTATCTTGATTCACAGTTTAAGGATCTGCAGGAGGCAGTTGAAACTTTAGAAAATGCTATCAGACGGATAGACCGGGAAACCCGTGAACGTTTGTTAGAAACTTTTGAGAAAGTAAACGGTCATTTAGATGAAATGTTTCCTGCTATATTTGGTGGTGGAAAAGCTAAACTGATATTAAGTGGAGAGGAGATTCTTGATTCTGGTGTTGAAATCAATGCACAGCCACCAGGCAAGAAAAACAGCTCGATTAAATTACTATCAGGTGGAGAGAAAGCGTTAACAGCATTGGCACTAGTGTTCTCATTGTTTAAGCTTAACCCCGCCCCATTTTGTCTGCTGGATGAGGTGGATGCACCATTAGATGAAGGGAATACCGAGCGTTTCTGCGATTTGTTAAGAAAAATGTCAGCTCAGACGCAGTGTATATTTATTAGCCATAATAAAATTACTATGGAACTGGGACAGCAATTGATTGGCGTCACAATGCAGGAGCAAGGTGTTTCAAGAATAGTTGCTGTAGATATCGAGGAAGCTGTCAAATATAGCAAAGTGGAAGAAGCCGGATAATAATGTACAGGTTGAATGAATATGAGTGACTTACAGATTAGTTTGATTATTGTCGGGATTTTTATAATCGGATGTGTTGTTTTCTATAACTGGATGCAACAGCGTCGTTGCGAGCGTAATACAGAGAAAGCATTTAAGAATAAATATGAGGATGTTTTACTGGAAACGGAAGAAATCAAAGAAGTAGAAAGATTCGAGCCGATACGCTCGAGGGTCGAACCAACCATAGTTAGATCTGATAACAAGCTAGAACAGAAAAATCTGAACACAACTACTGAGATAGTTGAACCTGATAGCAAACCAGAACAGGAAAATCTGAACACAACTACTGAGATAGTTGAGCCTGATAGCAAACCAGAACAGAAAAATCTGAACACAACTACGGAGATAGTTGAACCAGATAGCAAACCAGAACAGAAAGATCTGAACACAACTACTGAGCCGGCAAAACCAGCAAAAGTTTATAGTAACGGCGTTGTGGATTATGTGGTGAGTATTCAGCTTAAATCCCCTGTCACTGTTTCAAGTCTCACAGAGATATTGGAAAAAAAGGTTGATTTTGGGAAGCCAGTACGTTTGCTTGGGCAAAAGGAGATAGGTTCATATTGGGAGGAAATTACACTCAAATCCCGCTCCGACATTGATTACACTGTTTTAAGGGTCTGCCTGCAACTTGTTGATCGGTCTGGCCCTGTGAGCGAGGTTGATTTGTCCAAGTTTTGTGACATGGTGCGGAATTTTGCAGAATCAATCAATGCAGATGCTGATACTCCTGACATCGAGGAAGCATATTCTCAGGCGGTATTACTTGATCAGTTTTGTGCTGAAGTAGATGTCATGATTGGAATTAATGTTATCAGCAAAGATGGTGGCGCATTTACCGGAACCAAAATTCGTTCTTTGGCAGAGGCATCCGGATTCAAGCTTGAGGGAGGAGGGGTGTTTAACTTCCGGGAGGAGAATGAAGATACTACATTTACACTTCAGAACTATGAGCCCGCACCATTTATGCCTGACAATATGAGAACGCTTACTACTAATGGCGTTACATTTTTATTCGATGTGCCTAGAATTAAAAATGGCGAGAGAGTATTCGATCAAATGACCCGCCTTTCCGAAGTTTTTGCAACCACCCTGGGGGGGATTATGGTTGATGATAATCGGGTTCCCTTAAATGATAGCGGGTTAGAAAGAATCAAACACAAGGTAAGTGAAATTCAGGCTGTAATGAAATTACGGGATTTTCCTGCCGGGCATGAGATAGCGTTAAGGTTATTTGTGTGAATGAGTATTCTAGAGAAAATTTCTCAGAATTCACGAACTGAATTAATCAGGAATCTAAAATTTTTTCAGAAAACTCTTGAGGAAACTCGGGAAGAATTAAGAGGGGACCCCTCAAATAATAAATTACAGGTTATTCTGTCAGAAACTCTCATAAAGATAATTGAAGCACATAATTATATGTATTCGGTTTTAGATGCTCCGAGTATTCCAGATTCCGAGTACGACAAACTTTTCCTTGAATTGCAGAAATTAGAGCTGTGCTGTCCTGATCTTGTTACAGCCCATTCTCCGACACAGCGTGTAGGTGACACTTCTCTTGTAAAATTTCCTCAAATTACTCACCGGTTGCCTATGCTTTCTCTTAGTAATGAGTTTGATATGGCCTCAGTAGAAGCATTTGATCGACGGTTAGGTGAAAAATTGGGGACCGATAACATAGAATATGAGGTAGAGCCAAAATTTGATGGCCTTGCAGTTAGTCTCTGTTATGAAAATGGATTCTTTATAGCCGGAGCTACCAGGGGGGATGGAGAAACAGGAGAAGATGTTACATCAAATTTGCGGACAATTAAATCGATCCCATTGCGTTTACATGTTAGTTCGCAGAACAAAATTCCTGCTTTGCTTGAAATACGTGGTGAAGTTTTAATGCTAAAAGAAGACTTTAGAGAGCTTAATCAGAAGCAACGTAAAAAAAATGAAAAGGTGTTTGTAAATCCTCGTAATGCAGCTGCCGGTTCTTTACGTCAGCTTGATCCTAAAATTACTGCTACTCGCAGGCTTACTTTTTTTGCATATGGGATTGGCGATTATAGAGGTGAAGGAATACCTCGTGATACACATAGCAATGTGATGAAATACATTGCTGCCTATGGGCTCCCAATTGCGAAAGAATGTGAGCTTGTTTGTAGTTCAGCAGAGTTATTAGCATATTATAAGAAGATACAGGATTCTCGTGAACAGCTACCCTATGACATAGACGGAGTAGTGTATAAAGTTAATGATCTTGCTCAGCAAAAGAAGTTAGGGTTCATTTCCCGTGCACCCCGTTTTGCTTTAGCACACAAATTCCCAGCTCAAGAGGTCATAACTGAATTGTTAGGAATCGATATACAAGTAGGAAGAACAGGGGCTCTGACACCAGTTGCTAAACTGAAACCAGTATTTGTCGGTGGTGCTACGGTAACTCAGGCAACGCTTCACAATGAAGATGAAATTAAACGAAAAAATGTAATGATTGGCGATAGCGTTATCGTACGAAGAGCCGGCGATGTAATTCCTGAAGTAGTAGAGGTAGTGATGGAGCGCCGTCCGGATAATGCCTATCAATTTATTATGCCAGATCGGTGCCCGGAATGTGGAGCTAAAGCGGTGCGAATGCCTAATGAGGCAGTAGTAAAATGCTCTGGAGGTTTACTCTGCCCAGCACAAAAAAAGCAGGCGATTATACATTTCGCATCACGCCGTGGTATGTATGTTGAGGGTTTGGGGGATAAACTAGTAGAGCAATTGGTGGATGCTGGTTTAGTTAGAACATCTGCAGATCTTTATTTGCTTGATGAAGATCAACTTATTAGTTTGCCCCGCATGGGAAAGAAATCTGCTGGAAATTTGTTGGAGTCTCTTAGAAAGAGCAGAAACCCTACACTCGCACAGTTTATATATGCGCTTGGGATTCCAAATGTGGGGATAACTACTGCCAGAGAATTAGCTCGACATTTTGATAATTTTAGTAGGCTACAGAAAGCAGATGTAGAAACCTTACAAAAAATACCAGATGTTGGCTTAATAGTGGCTCAAAGTATTACAGAATTTTTTGTAGAGAATCACAATATCGATGTTATTAGGAAATTATTTTCAGTCGGTATAGAGCTGATAGAAAATGTAGGTGTTCGAGAAACCCAGGGTAACGATAATACGAGTTTAATTAATGGGAGTATTTTTGTATTAACAGGAACTCTTCCAAACTTATCTAGAGAAATTGTTACAGAGAAAATTGAAAACATGGGCGGGAAAGTGACCAGTAATATATCTAAGAAAACCAATTATTTGGTAGCTGGTAATGCTCCGGGCAGTAAGTATGAAAAGGCACTTGAGTTGGGAGTGAATATTTTAAATGAAGGAGAGTTATTGGAATTAATACAAAACTAGGAGGATATTTTTGTATTTAGATTCTCAATATACGTAACGATTTTATGCTTTCTTCAGAAGAAGCAGGACAAATACTTGATAATGCCGAACAGATATATTCGGCAGCAGATGTTTCAGAAACTGTGCAGAAAATGGCCGTAGATATCACGGATACACTATCCGAGCAATATCCTCTAGTATTGAGCGTAATGGGTGGAGCGGTTGTTTTCACCGGACAATTATTACCATTGCTAGAGTTTCCGCTGAGTTTCGATTATTTACATGTCTCCCGCTACAACGATAAAATAAAAGGTGGAAAGGTTAACTGGAAAGTGGCACCTCATACGAATGTAAAGGACAGGGTAGTATTGGTATTGGATGATATTCTTGATGAGGGGATTACTCTTGCTTCAATTCGTGAGCGCATAATGGAGAGTGGTGCAAAGGCATTCTACAGCGCTGTTTTTGCAAATAAGGATATTAGTAAATCCAAGCCTATTACAGCCGACTTTGTGGGCGTTACATTACCTGACCGTTATGTTTTTGGATTTGGAATGGATATATATGGTTCATGGAGAAATCTTCCTGCAATTTATGCAGTTAGAGAGTAGGGTTGTTTTTTTTAATTCTTATCTTGATAGTATAAAAAATATGTTTCCAATCATTAGCATTTCTGGGTTGGCCCAGCTATTCCATCTTGAGATATTGTATTTGGAAATAGTAAGAATGCCGTATGGTGCACGGAAGACTATTGAGTGTTTGGTTGAGAAGAATGGCAATTAAATCTGTTCTAAAAATGGGTGATGCGAGCTTGCTGCAGGTAGCAGACAGAGTGGAACAATTTGACACGCCTGAATTGAACTCTCTAATCCAAGATATGCATGACACCATGGAATCTGAAGAAGGCGCAGGACTGGCGGCCCCTCAGATTGGAGTTAGTTTGCAGGTAGTTATTTTTGGTGTGGAGAAGAATACGCGCTATCCTGATGCTGAAGATGTGCCCTACACTATACTGATAAATCCTGTAATCAAATTCCTTACAGAAGAAACGGAGGAAGATTGGGA